>Ga0157371_10001959_pt1 | contig 20458 bp, 15 predicted proteins | sample C45metaG_FD_113462 | JGI IMG/M metagenome (GOLD analysis project Ga0157371, IMG submission 113462) | Corn rhizosphere microbial communities from Kellogg Biological Station, Michigan, USA - C4-5 metaG | ecosystem: Host-associated > Plants > Roots > Rhizosphere > Soil | place: USA: Michigan...
ATTTCGGGGATAGAATGATTCCTTTTGAACGGCTTCATCATGCAGATGATTGGCTTCGTCCTGCAAGAAACCCCCTTTCATATGGAGGAAATAGGCTTAAGCCGGGAAGAAATAACACTATTCAATAAACTGTGCCAGGTAGGAAGGAAACAAATACGCCTGTTTCACGGAATTTTTGCAAAGATTAGTTTTTATTTAATTGCAATCTGTGGGAATGAAAACCAGATGCCCTATTCATCCGTTTGATTATTGTATATTTACTTTGTTTGTTAATATCACTTCGTTTTTAAATAATTAAATCAAAAACATGAATTCTGCAGCAACCGTTGAAGCCCAAATGATGATCAGAAAGCCTATTGCTACCGTTTTCCAGGCATTTATTGATCCGGCGGTCACCACTAATTTTTGGTTCACTAAATCGAGTGGAAAATTAGAAACAGGGAAAACTGTAACATGGGAATGGGAAATGTATGGCGCCTGGTCAAGGGTGTTGACCAAAGAAATAATTCCAAATGAATTGATTGCAACTGAATGGGGCGATCCCGCTACCAAAGTGGATTACCACTTTAAAGCGCTGACGAACGATACCACTTATGTGACGATCAAAAATTATGGATTTAATTTATCAGGAGATCAGTTGATTAACGCAATTAAAGATCAAACGGGTGGCTTCACTACAGTTTTAGATGGATTGAAAGCGTGGCTGGAACACGGCATCCGGCTGAATCTTGTGTTGGATAAATATCCTGACAAACGAATTTCCCAATAGAAGATCGTTGAAATATTTTTTACTTAAATCTTTTTCATTTTAAATCAAAAACTTCCCATTCCCTTTTGCGAACTTTGTCATCAACGATGACCATTCAAAGAAACAACCGTGTAATAAAATATTTCAAAGAACAAAAAGCATTATTCCACAGGAATTACCGGCTTTTTATGGTTGGCCAAAGTTTATCGCTCGTAGGCACCTGGATCCAACGAATGGCGATGATGTGGCTGGTTTATCAACTCACCCATTCCGCATTTTTATTGGGCGTTGTTGGCTTTTGTGAACAGGTTCCGATTTTTCTGATCGCCCCGTTTGCCGGCGTTTATGCAGATAAATGGGACAAGCATAAAGCGCTTTGCCGGATAGAAGGTTTTGCTTCATTACAGGCTTTTTTATTGGGAATTCTCACGCTTTTTAATGTCGTGGAGATCTGGCATATTATCGTTCTGAGCCTTTGTCTCGGTGTCATCAACGCTTTTGAAGTCCCAATGCGTCAATCGTTTGTGGTGGAAATGGTTGAACGGGACAAAGCATCTCTTTCCAATACCATCGCTTTGAACTCTACTGTATTTAATTTATCTCGATTGGTTGGCCCTTCTGTTGCAGGTATTTTGATCAGTGCCGTTGGTGAAGGTTGGTGTTTTATGGCCAATGCATTCAGCTATGCAATCGTGCTGATTAGTTTGTTGATGATGAATATTCCTAAAACGATGATCAAAGAAGTTGGTGAAACCAATGTGGTAAAAAAAATGAAAGAAGGAATTGAATACATCAAATCAAACAACCTGATGCGCTCCCTGCTGATCCTTCTGGCTGTGGTCAGTTTTTCCAACGCTTCCGTGAGAACATTGGCGCCCATCTTTGCTAAAGATGTGTTGCATGGTGGCGCCCATACCCTTGGTTTTTTGATGAGTGCAGCTGGAGTCGGAGCTATTTGCGGCGCTTTATTTCTTACAAAAAGGAAATCCACTGCTTTGCTGAAACGCATTGTTTCTTTCACTGGAATCTTATTAGGAGCCGGAATGATTTGCTTTGCAATTTCCCGTTCATTGCCACTTTCACTTTTCTTTATTGCCATAGCAGGACTTGGGCAAATGATGCACACAGCCTGCACCAACACACTGTTACAGCTTCATGTGGATGACGATAAAAGGGGCCGGGTAATGAGTTTTTATACAGTTTGTTTGCAAGGAACAATGCCGTTTGGAAGTTTGCTGGCAGGAGCTATTGCAGGAATCACAGGTGGCCCGTGGGCCGTTGCTATCATGGGAAGCATTTGTCTTTTGGCAACGATATTCTTAAAAGAAAAAAATGCCAGTTCAAGATTGAAAAAGATCAGGAGGGAGAGAGGGGAAATATAAAAAGGAATTATTTGTTACTTCAATTTTAAATAATTACTCCCCAAATTTCTTGACCAGACTCATCACCGTTTTCTTAAAAACATCCAGTTCTTTTAATTGATCTTGTATAAAATGATTGTCTTCAATTTTGCCCATCACCGCATCCATTTCAGCTTTATTTTCATAGATCATTTTCCGGAAGGGATTGCTGTAATCTTTTGCACGGGATTCATAAATGCCTTTGCTCATCCATGTTTTTGTAGCAACAGATCTTTGCAATAATTTTTTAAAATAATCAGGAGTAAATTGTTTTGAAGTAATATTTTCAATTTCCAGCAATGATGTGAAAGCGTGTACCAGCCTGTTTTTTGCATAATCTTCTCCGGTCTGTTGATAAAAGTCATGTACTTGGCTCCATGATCCGATCTTTTGACTTTTGATTTTATTTTTTAGTTTTTCTACATCAGCAACAGGAATTAATTGTCCTCCGATATTCTTCCATTCGCTTCTCGAAATTTTTACCGGAATACTTTTTTTCATTTCTTCAAAAGAGGAAAATTCATTTTTCCCGGTATGCTTTATCAATTCTACAGTTCCATAAAATGAGATCAGTTCTTTGAACATTTTGAGTACCTGTTCCACTTTTACCACTTCTGTTTTCCGGCTGCTATTTTCAATTCCTTCTATCGCTGCATTTCCATTTTCATCAATTTTTAATTCCGATAAAAGTTCAATGGCAGTAAACATTTCATTGATTGTATCCGGCGCCAGGTAATCGAATTCTATCTTCTGTATTTTTTCTGTGCGCTGGTCACGGTCTTCAAATTTCCATGCGTTTCTTTCGAGCGCATACATATTATAGAGGAACCAATATCCGGGCATCAAAATCAACTTGTCATCTTTCACATCATTACTCACCAAACAAAAAGGAAGTTTGATATTCATTTCAAAAGGAAAATCACCTTTGGCTAAAATGGCGAATGAAGCAAACTTGCAATTGTGTTTGAGGCTCACACATAATCCGGGCCAGAAGCCACGGCCAGCAATGATTTCACCATCAGCACCGCGGCTGTTGTGATTGCTTCCAATAGTCGCTCCTGCGGCAATATTGCTTTGTCCCATTATCAGAGAAGCGCATAAAAAAGAATTATTATGATGTTGTTCATGACCGGGAAAAATAAGCGTGTTCAATACTTCGCAACATGAAATGGTAGAATTATTTCCAAGGTAAGAATTGATCAAGCGTGCTCCATATTTTAATTGCGAATGGGCCGCCATGATAAAACGAACGGCTTTTACACCATAGAAAATTCTGCAACCATAACCTACAATTCCATTCACCATTTCGCAGCCTTCACCAATTTGAGAAGTTCTTTCTTCATCACTGTTGATCGTCAGGTTTTTTAATTTATTCGCTCCTTTGATGTAGGCATCTGTTCCGATAATTACATCTTTAATAATGTCGCAATCTTTGATCACGCATCGATCGCCAATGGTTCCATAATAACCCCGTTTCTGATCAAATTCTTTTTGCGTCATCTCGATAAATCTTTTTTGCAAAACTTCATCTTCAGGCTGATTGCTCCATAAATAAGCATCGCCAGCGAGCATCCGGTCAAAAGGAGCGACCCGCCTGCCCCCGTTTTCATTGCGCACTTCGATCCAGATTCTTACAATTTCTTTCTCGCCGTCTTTTAAAATCCCATTTCCAAATTTTGAATAATCAGTTGTGGCAAGTTCGTTCACATTTGAGATCATCACTTCATTGCCAATGATATAATGACTAAGGTAACCGGCATTGTTGATACAAACATTGTCGCCCAAATCGCAACTGATAATATTGCTGTTGTAAATGCCTACCTGCATTCGTAAATTATGAAACTCAAGATAGAATGGTTCCAGTTTTCCAATGCGGATCAGACCATGAAACTTTGAAATTTTTACCAACGCCGGATCAAATTCCTTTGAAACAAAAATTTTCCCCCAATCATCTGAAGTGTTTCCGTTCCTGATCAGAATTTCTATTTCTGAACCCGAAAGCCGGCGATAATCAATGCCATTATTATTTTGTTGATTCCTTAAATAATATTCATCTTTTCCTTTGGGAATATATTTAGGATCGATAAAATTATATCCAAGATTATTGATTGGATGTTTTGTGATTATGTTCATGTAATCGCCTGTTCAATGTTGAAAATATTTTTTCTTTACCCGGTAAATGTTCTATTCGACTGTAACTGACTTGGCCAGATTCCTCGGTTTGTCTACATCACAACCTTTTAAAACACCGATGTAATAAGAGAGCAATTGTAAAGGAATGACGCTTAAAAGTGGTGCCACCACTTCATTTGCCGGTGGAACAAAAAACACGTCATCAGCCATCGAAGGAATGATGTGATCGCCTTCTGTAACGATCGCGATCACTTTTCCCTTTCGCGCTTTTATCTCCTGGATGTTGCTCACGATCTTTGCGTGATAGTCATCTTTTGTAGCAACAAAAATCACCGGAAGATCTTTATCAACCAACGCGATAGGTCCATGTTTCATTTCTGCTGCCGGATATCCTTCTGCATGGATGTAAGAAATTTCTTTCAGCTTCAATGCGCCTTCCAGAGCAATTGGAAAATTATATCCGCGGCCGAGATACAATGCATTGTTGGCATCTTTATATTTTTCTGCAATCGGCTTTATCAACTCGCCATCTTTCAAAATTGCTTCTACTTTCTCAGGAATATTTGCCAGTTCCACTAAAAGTTCTGAATACCTCGATTGATCAACAGTTCCTTTTTCTTTTGCAATTTTTAAAGCGATCATCATCAATACGGTTAATTGAGCAGTGAACGCTTTTGTAGAAGCGACGCCTATTTCAGGGCCTGCATGTGTGTAAGCTCCGGCATCAGAAACCCTTGAAATAGAGGAACCAACGACATTTACTATTCCAAAAATAAAAGCGCCTTGTTCTTTTGCTTTTTCGATCGCAACCAGTGTATCTGCTGTTTCGCCGCTTTGAGAAACAGCAATGATCACATCTCCTTTATTTACGATTGGATTTCTGTACCGGAATTCAGAAGCGTATTCTACTTCTACCGGAATTCTGCATAATTCTTCAATAATATATTCAGCTTCCAAAGCCGCGTGCCAACTGGTTCCGCAGGCAATGATAATATACCTTGTGGCATTGGTTAACGTTTCAATATGATCATGGATTCCTTTCATCGTGATTGTTCCTTTTTCTGCATCTAATCGTCCGCGCAAACAATCATAAATCGTGGAAGGCTGTTCATAAATTTCTTTGAGCATAAAATGATCATAACCGCCTTTTTCTATCGCCGCTAATTCTATATCAAGTTTGCTGATGTACGGCATTTGTTTTTCATTGCCGAGATTCTTAAGGATCAATTCATCGGCTTTAATGATCGCAATTTCATAATCATTTACGTACACTACTTCTTTGGTATATTCCAGCATCGGACTGGCATCTGAGCCAAGAAAATGTTCGCCTTTGCCAATTCCTATCACCAACGGACTTCCTTTTCTTGCGGCAATAATTGTGTCTGGATTGTCCTGGTCAAGCAATAAAATTACATAAGCACCTGAAACTCTTTTCAGTGCAATCCGGACTGCTTCTTCAAGAGCACATTCAGTATTTTTTTGAATGTCTTCAACAAAATTTAAAAGCACTTCTGTATCAGTTTCACTTTTAAAAGTATAGCCTTTTTTAATCAGTTCAGATTTTATTTGCGCATAATTTTCAATGATTCCATTATGGATCATCGCGAGTTTTCCATTGTTACTTTTATGAGGATGTGCATTTACGTCGCTTGGTTCGCCATGCGTTGCCCAGCGTGTATGACCGATTCCGATGTGCCCGTTTACCGGTTTGCCGATTAATGATTCTTCCAGCTCAGCCACCTTTCCCTTTTTCTTATAAACATGCAAGCCACTTTCATTGATCAAAGCCGCGCCAGTACTATCATAGCCGCGATATTCCTGCCTTTTGAGTCCTGTGATGATAATGGGATAAGCTTCTCTCGGCCCAATGTAACCAACTATTCCACACATAATTTTCAGTATTTTTTAGGGACACAAAATAAAGAAAAAGAGTTTAGGTGAAGGTTAAGATTAATTAGAAATAATATAAAAACTTTCAGTAATACTTGCTTTACTGATTTCAAAAAAACTTTACTGTTTTTATTTTTTGAATCTTATTTTTAAAGGATGATGATCAATTCCGAGTCATTCAGAAGTGCATTTATTTTTTGTTTGTTTTCGTTTTGTTTTACTTTCAAGGGCAGTGCTCAAAGTGATTCTGCGAAATTTAAAGTGATTGCATTTTATACTGCAAAGAGAGACCTTGCGCACATCAGCTTTGTTCATGAAGCCAACAAATGGTTTCCTGAAATGGCCAACAAATATCATTTCATTTATGATTCAACAGATAACTGGAGCAATTTGAATGCAGAATTTCTTTCTCATTATCAGGTAGTCATTTTTTTAGATACCCGTCCTGAAGATCCGGCGCAACGAAAAGCTTTTCAAAATTACATGGAAAATGGGGGAGGATGGATGGGATTTCATTTTTGTGCTTTTGCATTAACGCCTTCAGATTTTCCAATGAACTGGGATTGGTATCATAATCAATTTTTAGGTTCCGGTTCTTACGTAAGCAATACCTGGCGTCCAACTTCAGCAATTTTGCGCGTGGAAGACCGGTATCATCCGTCAACAAAAGGTCTGCCGCAGACATTCAAATCTGCCCCAAATGAATGGTATAAATGGTCAAATGATTTACGGGAGACCGCAAACATTAAAATTCTTGTATCTATTGATCCTGCAAGCTTTCCGCTTGGTACCGGGCCAAAACAAAATGAAATCTGGCATAGTGGTTATTATCCTGTTGTTTGGACAAACAAAAATTACAACATGATCTATTTCAATATGGGCCATAATGATATGGATTATGAACATCGGATTGATTCCACCAACAAAACCTTGTCTTACACCTTTCAAAATAAACTTCAGGATAAATTGATCATTGATGCCCTTTTATGGTTAGGCGGAAGGTAGGTTTGCTACAGGAAAAGTAATTTGTCAGATTGAAAGATCAAATGACAAAATGGATTTGTATTAAACAAAATGTCGTACATTTGTTAAAGATATAAATTGCCATGCAATCAAAAAAAATAAAACCTTATGCAGCCAATGAGGATATTTCCTCTTTTGCTGAGGAAGCTGCTCTTCAATATGAAACACCCCAGTATGAAACAATGCGGGTAATTTTAGGTGGAAATAAAAACGTAAAAAGGCCCCTGGAAGGGGATTTTGATCTGATAAATCTTTCCCGTAGTGGTATTAAAAAATCTACCTTAAAATCGCTTGCCGGATATCTCGGAATCAACATGGAAACTATGAGTGAACTGTTGCATTCCTCATACCGCAATATTCAACGCAAGGATGAAGATCAACTGCTGGATACGCTTAAAACAGAAAAAGTTTTAGAACTGGCGGCGTTTGCACAAAGGGGCATTGAAGTGATCGGCAATAAAGAATCTTTTGCAGAATGGTTGCACAGTCCTATTGTTGCTCTTGGCAATAAAACGCCGCTTGATTTTTTAGATACATCGTTTGGCATCCAGATGGTTACTAAATTACTGGGTCGCCTGGAACAGGGTGTCTATTGATAACAGGTTGCAAGTTTTTTTAATGGAAATATATCGTATCACTCAGCAGCAATTTGCTGAAGATTTTAGCGGAAATGGTGCAAGGCTTTTTGGTGGCAGGTGGAACAGCGAAGGTTTTTTTGCTCTTTACACTTCATCATCAGGATCTTTGGCGTTACTGGAAACATTGGCACATACGCCGGCAAAAATGCTTGATGCAAAAGTTTATCATCTTGTCACACTATGGGTTCCTGACAGCGTATCGATTCAAAAAATAATGATTACCGGGCTGATTGAAGGATGGGATGCACTGGATATTAGGCCTTTTACAAAAAAAATTGGCGATAGATTTTTATCTGATAAAAAAAATCTGTTGCTTCAGGTTCCAAGTGTGATGATGCCTGAAGAAATTAATTATGTAATAAATCCTTTACATAAAGACATGAAGCATTTAAAAATCGTAAATAAAAGAAGAATTTATTTCGACCAACGAATTAATGTACATATGAAATCAAGTTGATGGCCCGAAAATAAAAATCAGTAAAAACTTTCTTTTCTAAAATACTTGTTGGGATTTTTTAAATAAAATTGAAACCAATCAACTTTCCCTTTTGCCTTCCAGCAGCAATTTCAGTGCGTGATCAAAATTTCCGGCGGCAGTTACTTCGCCGGAATTCACAAAGAAAATTTCATCAGCATTTTCAATCGTATTCAAACGGTGGGCAATAATGACTTTTGTTGTTGTAGCAGGCAATTTCTGCAAAATTCCTTCTAATAATTTTTCCGTGACGGTATCGACATTGGCGGTGGCTTCATCAAGAATTAAGAGATCAGGTTTGCGTAATACGGCTCTTATAAAAGCGATCAGTTGTTTTTCTCCAAGGCTCATGGAATCGCCACCGGAAATGATTTTAGTCTCTAATCCGTTTTCAAATCTGCCGATTAAATTATCCAATCCCTCAGCTTCTAAAATAGGATTTAACTGGTCTTTATTTAATTTTTTGTATAACTCATTTCCATACAAAATATTATCACCAACCGTGCCATGGAATAAAAATGGTTCCTGCAAAATGAAGCCTATTTTTCTGCCCAGTTCAGCAGCGTCATAACTTCTTAAATCTCTTCCATTCAAAAAGATTTCACCTTCTGTTGGATCATATAATCTTGCAATCAATGAAGCTGTCGTCGTTTTTCCGCCGCCGGTCGGCCCTACAAAAGCATAGGTTTTTCCTTGAGCTAAATCGAAATTAATATGATGCAAAACTTTTTTGCCATCGGGATATTGAAACGAAACATTTTTGAAAATTAATAAGGGCGCATTCGGAATTTTAATCGCATGACTTTCAATTTTCTTTGTAAGATTGGATTCTAAATTTAAAATAATTGAAATTCTATCCCATGCTGCCATCGCTGTTTGAAAGCTTGCCCAAAGCGTTGCTAACTGCCGTAAGGGCTGATAAAAATATTGTACATAAGCGATAAAACTGATTAGCAATCCAATGGAAAAACTGCCAATAGAAATTAAATAAATCCCAAAAGAAAGAACGATGAGTTGTGCGATATTTGAAAATAATGTAAAGACCGGAACAAAAATATTATTGATTAAACCGGCGCTGACAGAGGCTTTATAGTTAACGGCATTTGCTGAGTTGAACTTGTTTCTAAAGTAATCTCTCCTGTTGAAAGCAACAATCGTTTTAAAATTTCCAAGGCTTTCCTGTATTTCTGCGCTCAAGCCGCCGGTACTTTTCAAACTGACGGCATTCTTTTTTTTGACAGTGGGAGAAATGATTTTTACAAAAATTAGAATCAAAACGGCGGGTATCAAAGCAGCTGCACCAAGTTCTACATGAATCAGCAAAAGAAAAATGGCCGCGCCGAGCATCATGAAAATGCTGTCAATAAATTGCAACAATGATTGCGAAAAAAACTGGTTTACCTTATCTGTGTCATTATTAATTCTCGAGATCAGATCGCCTGCTTTGTTTTGATTGAAAAATGCAATTGGCAGACTTTGGATTTTATTAAAAACTGCGTTTCTTAAACTGTACAACATCCTCTGGCCAATGCTTCCCATTATTTTTGTTTGCAAATAATCTGTAGCGGCGGAAATAACATATAAGGCTAATAAAATTCCTGTAAAAGTAATCAGGCCGCGGTAAATTTTTGTTTGAATATACTGGTCAATAGTATAACCGATCAGATAAGGCGTAAGCATGGCAATGCCTGAATTGACAGCCATTACAACGAATGCAATAATCAGATTCCGTTTTTCCTCCTTCATAAATTGCAGCATTTTTTTTAACGCTGCTTTTGTTGAAGTTTTATGTTCTATGTTAAGATTGTAGTCCATTTTTTTAAGCTTCTTTCAAATCTGTTGTACTTTTTTGTGAACGATAGATCTGTACATATTCAGGAGAATGCCGCATTAAGAACTCATGTTTTCCACTTGCAATAGTTTCTCCTTCCATGATCACAATGATCTGATCGTAATCTTTTACAGGATCAATTTTTTGCGTCACTGAAACCAAAGTGATATCCGGATAATTTTCTTTTACATTTCTTAAAATTTTTTCTTCTGTGAGCGGGTCTACTCTTGAAGTGAAATCATCCAGCAATAAAATTCTCGGATTGATCGCTAAGGCTCTGGCCAGCATGATACGTTGTTTTTGCCCGCCTGAAAGACTGGAACCACGCTCAGAAACAATCGTGTCTAATCCCTGCCGAAGCGTATCAATAAAATCATTAAGCTCCGCTGTTTGAATCGCTTTTTCCAGATCACTTTCTTTTACTTCAGAATTGAAGGCGATGTTTTCACGAAGCGTCATGTTGAAAATAATACTGTCCTGGAAAACGAATCCAATTTGCTTCAATAGTGCGTCCCTGTTGTAATCAGTAATATTCACGTTATCATAATAAATTACTCCCTGGTTTGGTTTGATCAATGTTGTTAATGCATAAAGTACCTGTGTTTTTCCTCCTGCTGTCGGTCCTATGATAGCAGTTCTTGTTCCGGCATCTACCGAAAATGAAACGTTTTTCAAAGCAGGATTTTCTCCATAATAAACATTCACATTTTCCAAACGGATATTTCCATTTATTTCTTTGTTTACTGTCCCGTTATCCACGAAATCCGGTGAATCCAGCGTATGGTGAATCCGTTGATAGGATGCGGAAGCCCGGGCAATGACATTGCTCATAAAACCAATCATAATGATGGGGAAAATCAGGATCGCAATGTAACTGTTGAATGCGGCAAATTCTCCCAAAGTCATGCTGCCATTGATTACAAAATGACCACCGATACCCACAACAGTAAGGCGTGCCAAATTAGAAGTTAATACAATGATCGGAATCAAGGTGGCAAACAACCGTAAAATCGACAAACCCAAATTTTTCGCTTCACCACTCGCATCGATAAATTTGTTGTACTCAGTAAATTGTGCATTCAGAACACGAACCAACGCAGCTCCTAAGATACTTTCATTAATTACTTTATTAAGCCAATCAATTACTTCCTGTGTTTTTCTAAATAAAGTTTTTACTTTTTTGAAGATGATAAAAAAAGTGCCGCCAATGATGGGTATCATCAACAGAACCAGCATGCCCAGCCTCCAGTTGAGATTGAGCAATAAAATACTTGCTCCAATGATGAGAACTAGCGACGAAACAATGGAAACAATTGCCTGGGAGACAAACATTTTTATAGCATCAACATCAGAAGTAAGATTAGTGAGAAGTTTTCCCGGTGTGGTTTCCTGGATATAGGAATAATCCTGTTGGGAAATTTTTGAAGCCAGTTTTTTTCTCAAATCTCTCGCCACTCTTTCAGAAGCAAAAGTTTGAAGAATACTTTGTATATAACTGAAAATAAAAATTAAAATGGTGGCGATCAAAAACCAGATGATGATTTTCTTCATGCTCAAAGTTCCTTTTGAAAAATCATCAATACCGAACTGAATAATTTTTGGGATAACGAGATTCAATCCGTTGCTCAATAATGCAAAAAAAAGCAAACCACTGATCATTGCGGAATAAGGATTCAGCACTTTAAAAATATTCGCTTTAGGTTGTTTGTCTTTTTTTTCTTTGGAATTCATTCATCATTTTTTTCGATGGGAAACAAATTTCTTATTAAATAAAATTTTAAATTTAAGAAGGCAAAAATAATTTGAAATATTCTTTATGAAGATTGCTTTTCGGTGAATGAGCGGATTGAGGCGGTAAAGGAATTACATCTGCTTTGGGGAATTCCAGAAAAAATGTGATCACACTTTTACAACATAATTCCTTTCAAAAAATACAGGGAAACATTAAAGTAAATTACAAGACCTGTGACATCAACCAATGTTGCTACAAAAGGAGCGGAAGAGGATGCCGGATCGGCCCCAAGTTTTTTCAAAAGTATGGGAAGCATTCCTCCTGTAAGGGAGCCCCACAACACCACACCTACCAAAGAAAAACTTACTGCCACCGCAATCAAAAACCAATGCAATCCATAAATATCTTCCATTAATCCATGATGCATTAAGAAACTCCAGAAGATAATTCTGACAAAACCGATCATCCCCAAAATGAGGCCTAATGCAAATCCGGAGGCCAGTTCACGCCGCATTACTCTCCACCAATCTTTGATGGATACTTCACCAAGGGCCATCGCCTGAATAATTAATGTGGAAGCCTGTGATCCGCTATTGCCACCACTACTCATGATAAGGGGAATAAAATTAGTAAGGATCAATGCTTTTGCAAGTTCATCGTTATAATACGCCATTGCAGTGGCAGTAAGCATCTCACTGATAAAAAGAATGATCAGCCAGCCGACCCTTTTTTTGATCAACTCAAAAAAAGGAGTTTCCAGGTAGGGCTGATCTAGTGCTTCGGCACCACCAATCTTCTGGACGTCTTCACTAAATTCTTCGGCGGCGACCCACAGTACATCATCAATTGTAACAATTCCGAGCAGTACATTGTAGTCATCTACTACCGGCAAAGCAACCCGGTTGTTCATTTTAAAGACTTCACTGGCTGTTTCCTGGTCGTCATTTACATTCAATTCAATAAAACGTCCATCCATCATTTCGCTCACCTTTGTATTCGGGTCGGCCAAAATAAATTCCCTGATCCTAAGATCATCTAATAATTCACCATGTTTATTGATCACATAAATTACATCAATCGTCTCGGTATTTTTTCCTACGCCTCGGATTATATTCAAAACTTCTGAAACAGTATTATATTCATAAACATAAACATAATCGGGCGTCATCAGGCGGCCCACGCTGTTTTCAGGATATCCAAGAAGCGACAGTGTGATCTTCCTTTCCTCAGGAACCAAAGTTTTTACTAATTCGCGAACTACTTCGTTTGGGAGATCTTCAAAAAACGAAGTGCGGTCATCCGGTTGCATTTCATTCAGCAGTTCGGCGCTTTTTATTGGTGGAAGATTTTTGATGATTCTTTTTTGCGTAGGGTGTTCCAGTATCTTAAAAACACTGATGGCCCGATGCAAAGAAAGATGCAGGAAAATCTCTATCTCCCTGTCTTCATTTTCATAAATAAGTTCAGCGACGTCACTGATGTTTTGTTGATTCAAAAATTCGCTGATAACAGCGTCATCGTTGGTCTTTAAAACATCTTCATACTGATCCTGAACTGAAATTTCTTCTTCGGTCATGTGAATCGTTTCTTCCGGATAAGGGCGCAAATTTAAATTATTTTACCTTTAGAAATTGGTTTGTTGTATGATAAAAAATTATTTGTTTATAAAGAAGACAGAATTAAAAGGACGGGGTGTATATACCCGGGAAAAAATTGAAGCCGGTACATTAATCGAGGAAGCTCCGGTTATTGTGATGAGTGCTGAGGATCGTATAAACATTGATAAAACTTTATTGCATGATTATATTTTTGCATGGGGAATAAACGAAGATCAATGCTGCATGGCTTTAGGGTTTGTTCCAATTTATAATCATAGCTACCAAAGTAATTGCGAATATTTTATGGATTTTGAAGAAGAAATTATCCAGGTGAAAACTGTCAGAAGAATTGATGCCGGTGAAGAACTGACAATTAATTATAATGGCGACTGGAATGATAAGAAGAGGATATGGTTTGACGCAAAAATGTAGCAATCTGAAATTGGGAATTGTTCATTTTCGTTTATCGATTGCCGTTATCCGGTTTTAGAAAATTTATTTATCCTTATTGTTTACAAGCATCCATTTTGCGGTTTCATAAATGGCTGAAGTGAGTTGCGACAACTTATCCTTAACTGAATCCTGCTGTTGTTTGTTTAATGAAAGTGAATTTGAATTTATAGGCATAAGATTTTCCTTTGTAATTCTTAAGTTTTTTACAAAATAATAATCATCAGTAATAACACCAATATTTCCTTCGTCGTGATGAATAATGAATGCACCGTCGGTTTTATTTTTTAAATTCAAAACATCTCTGCCCAATGTGGTATTGACATAGGGCTGATGAAGCATTCCGGCAAGAGTTGGCAGCAGATCAATTTGAGAAACAACTTCGTGCCGTGTTTGTGGAGTTAGAAGTTGGGGCGCGTAAAATAAAAGTGGTACATGTTCATCGCTCAGGCGTCCTTTGTCCCATGCATTCGGATACATTGCTGAAGTTTCACCTTCTACACCATGATCACCCACAAAAACAAAGATCGTATTATCGAACCAGCTTTGTTTCCTGGCGTTCTCAATTAAAGTTTTGAAGCAATAATCAGTATAGCAAAAAGATTGAAACTCCTGAAGGGACTCGAAGCCATATTTATGCAAAGTATCTTCATCAACTACTTTTCTTACAAAATCAGCATCTTCTTCCGGAATACTGTACGGACGATGGTTATCGGCTGTTTGAACGATTGCAAAAAAGGGTTTTTTTTGTTGAGAAAAAACATTCTCAGCTTCGAGAAAAAGATCCTTATCACTGATTCCCCATACATTCAGAGGTTTTGATTTAAAAGATCCCTCCTGGTAAATTTTTACGCCATCGATATTTTTGATCAGCCCTTCGAAATTATTAAAATCACTGTTGCCGCCCAGGAAATAAAATTTGTCATAATCCTCAAAAGAATTAATTATCGTATGTTGTTGAATAGCGGCAGGATTTCGTGTTGAAAATTTAGAAAGTTGTACATCCGGTATGCCTGTTACGATTGCAAAAACGCCACGCGCTGTTCCGAAAGTCGGAGTGAAGCATCGATTGAAAAAGATACCGCTATCGCAAAGTTGTTTGAAGTAGGGAGTAGTATTTAAAGGATTGCCGCTCATACTGCTTTTATACATGCTGAAACTTTCACAAATCACTAAAATCACATTAGGCCTGCTTTCCAACGATTTACTATTAGGTGATACAGTTCTTGAATAATTCTGATCGGCAATATCTTTTTGGTCCAGTTGTAAAAAATCAGCAATCAGAGAAAAATAACTTTTTGCTTTTTCATCATCGAATGAAGGCTTTCTGAATTGTAAAGTTGTGAAGAAATTCTGCAGAGGATTTAAAGCCACATACGATTTAAAATTATCATTCAATTCAAAAGCATCTTTCCATTTTAAAGGGTGAAAAGAAAAAATTCCAAAGAGGCACCACAATAAAAAAATGATTGCTCCTGCGTGCCATCGTCTTTTATAGATCATGTTCTCCTGCAAATTTCTCTTTGTCGTCAGTACATGGGTATGTTTAAAAAGTTTGGATAACAAAATAACCACGATAATCAGTGCAGTTATCAACCAGGCCATCGGATAACTTTGCCAAAGCATTTGGAAAGAAATGACCGGATCTTCGGCAAAATTTAACGCACTTGCATTTATTCGTGTATGATTGTAACTGAAGTTTCCAAAATCTGCACTAAAGAAAAATAACACCAGCAGAGTAGTAAAAGCAAGATAATAAGACCATAATTTTTTATTCCGTTGAGAATAAAAAGGGGAAAATTTAGGATAAACCGAAAGTACAGCAATTGGCAAAAGCAAAATGGAAATCCATTTTGCATCATACCTGAAACCAAGCCAGAATGAAGGGAAAAGCGTGTTTACGTCGGTGTTTGCAGGTATAAATAAAACGACGGTGGCTATCCTTAATATTGTAAAAATCACCAAATAAATAAACCAAAGCATCAGCAGCCATTGAATAGTTAATGGAACAGTTTTGGGAATTTTTGCTTTGAAGGTCATTTTGGGAATTAATAAATTTTCTGTGCCTTATTTTTTCTTTGAAATTATTTTTTTGTTATTCAGTAGCATGTATTTGGCTGTTTGATAATAAGCTTCTGATAAAGTTTGTAAACTTCTTTTATCTGTGGAAATTTCGGGAGTTTCAGGTAAACGTGCATTATTTTTTGAAGAACGAAAATCTTCATGGCCACTGATCAGGTTATGAACATACACATAATCATCGGTTACAATTCCGATTTGTTTCATGTCAGGATCAAATAAAAATGCCATATTTTTAAAACGGACATCATTCTGAACGGTGTCAAATAAATTTTTCCCCAGACCTGTATTTGTAAAAGAAATTTTTGCCAATGAAGAAACGGAAGGTAAAAGATCAAGCTGGGAGCATGTTTTGTCAATTCGCTGCGGGGCTAATAAAGCCGGCGAATAGAATAGCAGCGGCACATGTTGAGTGGTCAAACCATCGGTCTCCCACGCTTTTGGAAACATATTTCCTGCATCCCCGCGAATACCATGATCACCAACAAAAACAAAGATCGTGTTTTTAAAATACGATTGTTGTTTGGCTGTCTCGATAAATTTTTCAAAACTAAAATCAGTATATCTGAATGCGTTCAATTCATCATTACTTAAAAACCCATATCTTTTTAAAGAATCAGCAGGATAATTTTTTAGACTAAATTCTTTTTTATCTTCTTCAGGAATGGTGTAAGGCCGGTGATTGTCCGCTGTTTGAATTACGGCAAAAAAAGGTTGGGTTTGCTGTTTCAAAACTTTGTTTGCTTCAAGGAATAAATTTTTATCACTGATTCCCCAGACATCAATTGGCTTGGACTGATAATCTTCCTGTTCATAAAGATGCAGACTATCAACATTATTTGTAAGTAATCCTCTGATATTGGCCCAGCTTGAACTTCCGCCTATGAAATAAAATTTTTGATAACCGTTATAATCATTAATGATCGTATGTTGGTCCACGTATGCAGGATTCCGGCTTGCTGTTGTCGGGTATTCAACGTCGGGAATTCCTGTGAGCACTGCCCACACACCACGTGCAGTTCCATAGGCAGGCGTAAAACAACGATCGAAGAAAACCCCATTTTTACACATTTCATCAAAATAAGGAGTGGTGTTCAGCGGATTTCCCCACATGCTGCTTTTATATGCTGAAAAACTTTCGCAAATAACCACCACAACATTTGGTGGATTTGCAGGTGCCACATTTTCAGTCACTCTTTTATAATTCAATTGTAAACTATCCGCCTGATGAAGGTTTAAATATTGAACCATCAGCGGATAATATTCTTTTACTTTTTTGAGATCGAAAGTTGAGTTCCGGAATTTTAGCGTACTCAAAAAACTTTGTGCAGGATTTAAAGAAAGATTGGCTTTGAAATTATCGTCAAAAATAAATGCGTCACTCCAGCGCAGTGGATATTGATTGATCCTGCCAAAAAAACCAATCCCCAATAATAGGGTAAAAGCAACTCCGGTAATAATTTTTGAAATAGTTTTTCCGTTATAGACAGATTTTTCAGTTTTTTGAAACCAACGAATGATCAGCCAGTATAATAAAGTGGTGAAAACAATAATCAAAATTAGAAGAGTGAAAACCGGGTAAGTTTCCCACACCATATTCATTGAAATTTTTGCATCACCCAGGTAATTTAATACACTGGCATTTAGACGTTCATGCAGGTAATCAAAATTCTCAAAGTCAATTGCGTAAAGAAATACAAGCGAGACAGTTATTATGAAAAAATAAATTTTAAATATCTTTCTTGAAACGGGATTCTCAAATGGATTGCAGTTTTTTGTTGTAAAAAGCCAAACTAAGATCAGAAAAAATAAAATAGATGTCACAATTAAAGTCGAAGCAGGAGCGTGGCCTTTTTTCATAAAGAAGATCAGCAAAACCATGATCAGGAGCGTAAAAAAAAGTTGTACAATACTGCCAATTGAAAGTCGTTTTTTATCAGAATATTTTAAATGAAGATTTCCAATGATGAAAGGGAAAATAATAATTCCGCACACAATTCTTACATCAAAATTTAATCCTAAAAAAAATGCCTTCAGGCATTTTGAAAATGAATAATTCAATGGAGCAAAATGATAAAAAAATAGGAACCGCATGATCGTCATGAAAATCAGGAAAGCGATCCCGGTTAAAAATATCCATTTGACCAATCTCGGAAAATTGGACGTTTTTTTCATCAGAAGAATTTAGGTGTATTAAATATATGTATGAGGTATTTCAAAACTGTAATAAAGCAAATGTAAATATTTAATCACGTTTTTTTATGCAATGATTATTTTTGCGTTAATGATTTTGATGGAAATACAAAATGCGGCGTTTTTGCCCGATGTGATTAAACGATTTGATTACAATCTGTTCGCAAAAATGAATGGCCGGTGGCATAATTCATTTTTTGATGTCTTTTTTCCATTTATTCGTGAGCCAACAGTCTGGGTGCCGTTATATTTTTTTCTTATCGTTTTTATAACTCTTAATTTCAAAATAAAAGGATGGATATGGGTTTTATTTTTTCTCATAAATGTCATGCTGAGTGATTATGTAAGTAGCACACTTATCAAAGAAAATTTTTTTCGTCTGCGCCCTTGCCGTGATCCATATCTCGCGGAAAATATCAGGTTTTTGGTCGCTTATTGCCCGCGAAGTTCCAGTTTTACTTCATCACATGCAGTGAATCATTTTGCCGCAGCAATGTTTATATTTACAACGTTCAGCAAAACGCTGAGCGCTAAATGGGCGGTACTTTTCTTATGGGCATTTGCTATTTCATATGCCCAGGTATATGTTGGCGTTCATTTTCCTTTTGATGTATTTTGCGGTGCAATTGTTGGAGTTATTCTTGGATATATTCCGGCAAAGATCTACAACACAAAAATTGGGTTGCAGATGCCATAACGAAAAAATTATCTATGCTAGAACTGATTATTTTATTTTTCCTGATACTTTTAAACGCATTCATTGTAATGTGTGAAATGGCATTGGTCTCGGCAAAGAAAAACCGGCTGGAAACTACTGCCATAAAGGGTGATAAGAAATCACGGATCGCTTTAGATCTAAAAGAAAACCCGGAAATATTTTTGTCAACCACACAAATTTATATAACGCTGATCGCCATTTTAACGGGTGTTTACTCAGGTGAAAGATTCAGCGTTTATTTACGGCCTTATCTTGAAAAAATAACTTTCATTCAGGCTTATGCGGACACCGTAGCTACAGTTATCATTGTCATTATTGTCACTTTTTTATCTATTCTTTTTGGAGAGTTAGTTCCAAAAAGGATTGCTTTAATGAACCCTGAAAAGATTGCAAAGACAGTAGCGGCTCCAATCAAAACATTAAGCTCGATTTCTTATCCTCTTGTTTGGCTTTTAAGCAAAATGAGCTCAGGTTTTTTTAAACTTTTTAATATCAAAAAAAGCAGTGACAGCCAGGTAACTGAAGAGGAAATAAAAGCGATGATTAATGAAGGAAGCGAACTTGGGGCAATTGAAGAAGAAGAAAAAGATATTATCGAAAGGGTTTTTCATTTAGGGGATAGAAATATCACTTCTTTGATGACACATAGAACCGATATTATCTGGTTTGATATTGATGAAGACCGGTCTGCTGTGAAACAGAAAATAAAAGATTTTCAGCATTCGGTTTACCCGGTTTGTAAAGAAACGATTGATGATATTGAGGGGATCGTTTATGTAAAAGATATGTATCTCATGCCAGAGGCGCCGTTGCAAAATATTATCAGAAAAGCATTATTTGTTCCCGAAAATAATTCTGCCTACCAGGTTCTTGAAAAAATAAAAATCACTAAAATTCCTTATGCTTTTATAGTTGATGAATATGGAAGTTTGCTTGGAATGATCACGGTTAAAGATATACTGAAAGCCATAGTGGGAGAGATGCCTGAGGAAGAAGATGATGAATATGTGATCACCGAAAGAAAAGATGGAAGTTATTTGATTGATGGGCAAATTCAGTTTTATGATTTCCTTACAAAGTTTGATAAAACGATTTGGATCAATGAAGGTGAAAATGAATTTGACACACTTGCAGGATTTATTTTACATGAATTAAAACGTATTCCTGTTACAGGTGATAAATTTGAATGGCGTGGATTTAATTTTGAAATTGTTGATATGGATGGACAGAGAATTGATAAAGTTCTTGTTACCATTTCTGATGAGATCCGCAAAGAAATGGAAGACTAATAAAAGAAAGATTACTTTTTATTAAACCTTGGCCTGATTTTTCTCCAAAAATTAAAATGATGAATAAAAAAATGGGCTTGCCATGAGCAAAAACTACTCTTGATCAATTTCCTTATCTTTAAATTTGTGATATATTTTTAATTAAGAATACTTCTAAAATAGTTTCTAAAAATTTCTTTTATGAAAAGAAGATCTGTTCCAACTTCCTTTATCGTTATAGTTTGTTTTTGGCTATTTTCCTGTAGCCCAAAGTTGACACCG
>Ga0157371_10001963_pt1 | contig 20415 bp, 20 predicted proteins | sample C45metaG_FD_113462 | JGI IMG/M metagenome (GOLD analysis project Ga0157371, IMG submission 113462) | Corn rhizosphere microbial communities from Kellogg Biological Station, Michigan, USA - C4-5 metaG | ecosystem: Host-associated > Plants > Roots > Rhizosphere > Soil | place: USA: Michigan...
CGCGAACACCAATACGTCTTCCGCGCCAACGACCAACCCGACCTCGGCCGCCACGGCCTGCGCCTGCTGCTCATCGGCGCCTCCGTCCCCAGCCGCCACATGCGCCCGCTCCGCGAACAATACGCCCCCGGCGCGAGCTCCGGCGAAGAGCCGATCGTGCATGCCGAAGGCGAAGAGTGCGGGCTGGTGACGCGCGGCACGGTGGAATTGACCGTGGACGGGCAGGTGAGTGTGCTAAGTGCGGGGGACGGGTATTACTTTCCGACCACGCTGCCGCACAAGTTCCGCAATATCGGGGCGGATGAGGCTGAGATTATCAGTGCGAATACGCCGGCGAATTTTTGAGGGGCATGCATTTCGCATAGCTTTATCGAGGTTGATTTTTCAGGAACCCGCGGGCCGTCCGGGTGTTTTGCTGCGAAGCGTTCAGGCGTCGTAATTTGGCGAAACATTCGGGTGATAACCATTCGTCCGACGCGTCGCACGTTCGCCGCGCACCTGCTTCCAATGCTGTAACTCCACACGCAAAGGAAGAGCCACCATGCTGAACCATAGATTTGCGGTGATTACCCTCGCAGCATTGCTGTTCGGCAGTTCGCCGTATACGCTCGCGGCGGGCGAAACGTCGACCCCGACGGCGAGCGACGGCACCAGCCAGACTCGTGAACCGGCGTCTCCAGCCACCAATGCCGACCCGGATGCCGATTCGCTACCCCAAGGTGGTGATGGTGGCAAGACCGACAATGGGCCGGTGCCTTCTGCCTCTAAACCCAGCCCTGCGGGTCAACCGTCCGGTAGCAGCAGTGGCGGGAGCGGCGGTAGTTGATGAGTGTCGCAAGCTGAACGCCCGGTCTTTTGAGCCGGGCTTTTTTCTGCGCACAAGATGCTGTCTTTATTAACCTGATGTCTCTTCGAGGCGTCGGATTTTTTATTCCTGCCATTCGTCAGCCGCCCCGCATTTTCACCGAATACCTGTTTCCAATGCGTAACTCACCCCGCAAAGGAACCATCGATATGCGCCCAGTCAAACTCGCAGCACTCTCCCTGGCCACCCTGTTATCCGCCACCTCGCTCTACGCAACAGCCGCCAGCGACACCCCTGAACCCACTGCAAACGACGGCAACAGCCAAACCAACCCGAGCGCGCCGGAAGACATTCATTCCAATGGCGCCACCGTGCCCAAGGGCACTCAGGGCAATACCACCAACAATGATGGCTCGACACCTTCGGGCTCCAAGCCCAGTGGTTCGAAGCAGTCGAACGACAGCGGTACCAGCAGCGGCGCTGGTGAGGGCTGATGGTGGGTTCAAATACAGCAAGCCCGGCATCCAGCCGGGCTTTTTGACAGATCCTGGAAGCTACTTGGCCTTCCAGTCACCACCACTGTTCTCACAATCAATCTTCGCCTGAGCCAAGTGTTCACCGTCGTAGTAATACGTGGTGACTTTGGCGTTGTCTGGCATGTTCAGCGGTTTGGCGCTTTTGTCTTTGCTGGTCGAGTGCGGATTAGCGAGGGATTCCTGGGTGAGGCGAGCGGTGCAGGTGGCCTGGTAGTGGTCGTCGCAGCGCTCGACTTTTTTCTTGGTGGCGTTGAGGGTGTCCTTGCTTTCGTTGCTGCACGACCAGTTGATGGAGTCCACGGGCATGCCTTCGTATTCGTAGCAGCTGTGGGTTTCCACGGCGGGCACTGCGGCGCTGGAGGAGCGGGTCTGGACGTCGCAGCCTTCGGCCATGACGCAAGTGGGGATGATGGCGAATGTGGCGATCAGGAGCAGCAGTCGGGTTTTCATCGGCAGTTCCTCTCCAATGGCGCCGCGTCTGATCGGTGATTTGGCGCTTGTCTGGTTTCGAGGCGGCGAGGGCGGGCAAGGTTCAATCGGCTTTGCGCTGCGCGATCTTCGCGTACACTGCGCAACAATCAGAAACATTCAGCGCAGGATTCGATTCCCATGGCCCAAACCCTCGAACGCGCCATCGCCATTGCCGCCACGGCCCACAGCGGGCAGGTGGACAAGGGCGGCGCGCCGTACATTTTGCATCCGCTGAAAGTCATGTTGCGCATGAACACGCTGGAAGAACGCATCGTCGCTGTGCTGCACGATGTGGTCGAGAATTGCGGGGTGAGTCTGGATGATTTGCGCGGGGAAGGTTTCAGCGATGAGGTGCTGGCGGCAATTGCAGCGGTGAGCAAAGTGCCCGGCGAGTCCTACGAGGATTTCGTCGACCGCGCCGCGCAGAACCCGATCGGCCGGGTAGTGAAGCTGGCGGATCTGGAAGAGAACAGCGATATCTCGCGGATCGCCTCGCCGAGTTGGGAGGATCTGGAGCGGGTCGAGAAGTATCGGCGGGCGATTGCACGGCTTCGCGCATAAAACGCAACCCCCCGTAGGAGCTGCCGAAGGCTGCGATCTTTTGATCTTGATCTTAAAAAATCAAAAGATCGCAGCCTTCGGCAGCTCCTACAGGGAAATGGTGGTGTGTCAGTTGGATAGCCAGGAAGGCGACTATGAAATCCATTGTGTGCTTGTTGATTGCCGCCGGTTTCGGCGCGTTGTTGCAGTTTGAAGGCGTTCCCCACGGTTTGTTGTTGGGCTCGATTGTGGTGACCGCGTTGTTTGCCAGCAAAACCGGCATCGCCCCGGCAACCCCTTATGGACTTGGCTACATCCAGGTCACGCTGGGTATCGCCACCGGGCTGATGTTCGAAGCCTGGGACAGCGAAACGGCCTCGACGATGTTGCCCAGCCTTGGCATCTTGCTGATCTGCCTGACTTTCCAAATCGCCCTCGCTGGCTGGTGGCTGACACGCGGCGCTGGCTGGAATCGCACCGATGCGCTGTTGGCGGTGTATCCCGGCGCATTGGCCGCGGTGTTCGATTTGCTTGAATCGGAAAAGGCTTCGAGCAAGGTCATCATCGTGCACCTGATGCGGCTGCTATTGATCACCGTGCTGGTGAGCTTGCTCATTCCCGGGCAAGCAGCGGTGGCGGAAGTCGCCAGCGATCCGTTGACCACAGGCATGGCGCTGACCGCGTGCTCAGTCATCGCGTTGAGCGTATTGCTCGGGCGTTTGCTGCTGCTGATCGGCGTCCCGGCGCCATTCATGCTTACCGCGATCCTCCTTACCGCGGTGTTTGTGAAGTCAGGATGGCTGCATGGCTTTCACATGCCGGAGTGGAGTTTGAACCTGGCGGCACTGATTCTCGGCGTGCGCATCGGCTCGCGGTTTCAGGGACTTGGCATCGCGGAACTGGCGCGACATGGGCGCACGGCGTTGGTCTCGGTGGGTTTGATGATCGTCGTCGCAAAGATGATTGCTGAGGTAGCCGCGCGGTGGCTGGGCAGTGATCCGCTGTCGCTGTGGCTGGCGTACATGCCTGGCGCGATCGAGACGATTGCGATCGTCGCGTTTGGTGGCGGGCTGAATGTGGTGTTTATCCTGACGCATCATCTGAGCCGGATGGTGTTGCTGCATTTTGCCCCGGCGTTGTTGGTGCAGTTTCGGCGGGTGCGCCAGGAAACTTGAAGCAAGCCAGTGGTGCCTGGCGATTGCGGCGTGTCAGTCAGATCCATCCCCCTCACCCCAGCCATCTCCCCCAAAGGGGGCGAGGGGGAAGGGAGCAGATGGGGGGCTGTTCAAAACTTGAGTTCGGCTCGATATCCCAGATCGGCGTAATTTGCCAGAACAACTCGGTCAGTCCCCTCTCCCTTTGGGAGAGGGTTAGGGTGAGGGGCTAGCGGATGTGCGCTGAAAAGCCCTCCAGGCCCGGCGCAATCTCATCCTTCAACGTCAACCTCGGAATCTCATACTCCCCACCATTCTGCTGCCGAAACCCGATCGGCCGCACACTCCACATTTCATCCAGGCGCAACCCCAGTTCCTCAGTGGTCTGGCCATACCGCGCCTCATCCATCCGGCTGGTGCGATACACCACAAACGGTGGCACCACATCAAACCCTGGGTAATACAGAATCCCGTGTTGAATCGGAAACAGTAAATCGTCCATCGGCCCATTGATCCCGCGTGGGCTGTAGTGCGATTCCCAGCCGCCGGTGGTAACCAGCAACATCGCCCGTTTGCCCTGCATTTTCCCCTCGCCGTATCGCTCGCCCCAGCGGCTGTCGGAGTGTTCGCCGACGCCATAGGCGAAGCCGTAGGCGTAGACACGGTCGAACCAGCCCTTGAGGATCGCCGGCATGCTGAACCACCACATCGGGAATTGCAGGATCAGTGCGTCGGCCCAGCGCAGTTTCTCTTGCTCGCGGGCGATGTCGGCGGCCTGGGTGCCGTCGGCGTAGGCTCGTTTCGAGTCGAGGGAGGCGTGGAACGGTTGCGATTGATCGCGCTGCGGTGCGTCATCGGCGTCGAGCACGGGTTTCCAGTTCATTGCGTACAGATCGGAGACCTGCACGGAGTGGCCGGCGGCTTGCAGGCGCTGGACGGTGAAGTCGCGCAGCGAGCCGTTGAGCGAAGTCGATTCAGGGTGGGCGTAAACCAGTAATACATTCATGTCGCGTGCTCCTTGAGTTGATGACTGCAGGATCAGCGCTCGCCCGGTATATTTGAAATGAATGTCTGATATGTATGGTATAGCCATGAATAATTTGAGACGCCTCGATATCAACCTGCTGCTGACCCTCGACGTATTGCTCGCCGAGCACAACGTCACCCGCGCGGCGCAGCGTCTGCATTTGTCGCAGCCGTCGGTGAGCGTGCACTTGGCCAGACTGCGCGAAATCTTCAACGATCCGCTGTTGCTGCCCGGCCCAAGAGGCATGCGCCCGACCGCGCGCGCCGATGAACTGCGCGAGCCATTGCGTGAAGCGTTGGAGGCGTTGGAAAGGGCGGTGGCGCCAGCGGATGTGTTCGACCCGGCGCAGGCGAAGAACAGCTGGAAAATCGCCGCGACCGATTACGGTGAATCCACTGTCGTCCTGCCAGCGCTCAGCCATTTGCGCGAACAGGCCCCGGGCACCCGGCTGGCGATCATCGACCTGACGCCCGCGCAAATGGTCAAGCAGGCCGAGCAGGGCGTGTTCGATCTGGCCCTGCATATCAGCGAGGACGCGCCGGCGGAGTTGCATCGGCGACCGTTGTTCACTGAACGCTATGTGCTGGCCGGGCGCATCGGTCATCCGGGATTGACCCGGGCGCCCAGCCGCGAGCAATTCTGTGAGTTGGAGCATGTGCTGGTGTCGCGAGAGGGCGGAGGCTTTTTCGGCGTGACCGACAAGGCCCTTGCCGAGGTCGGCCTGGCGCGGAAAGTGGTGTTGTCGGTGCCGCATTTTCTGATGGCGATGTCGGTACTGGCCAGCACCGATCTGGTGGCGATGCTGCCGTCACGCCTGGTCCGCGGCAATCCGGCGCTGCAAGTGGTCGATGCACCGTTGCAGGTGCCCGGTTATGAAATGGCAATGTTCTGGGCTGAGCGCATGCACCGCGATCCGGCACATAAATGGCTGCGTGAGCAATTGCTCGCCTCGGTTTGACTTGCTGTCAGGCGTGGCCCAGGGCAATCGCGAACGACACGACGATCATGCAGGCGAAGGCGAAATTGAGATTCATGGGCGGTTCATCCTGAGCTTTTAAGAGTGGGGCCATTGTGAACAGGCGCAACGCAAAGAAAAAATTCGCCTTGTTGATTCCAATGATCGAAAGCATTGATGGCCGCTGCGTTTGTATTCGCCCGAGACTTTCGCTAGTGTCGCTGAAACCTGCAATTACAAGCACAAACAGGCACAACCATGCACGACCACTCCATCGCTGAATTGCCTTCGCTGCGCCGGCAGAAAATCCTGTTGCTTCTTGAGCGTGACGGCAAGGTCATGGCCTCCGAGCTGAGCCAGCATTTTGCAGTCTCCGAAGACACCATCCGCCGCGATCTCGCCGAACTGGACAACGCCGGTCTGGTGCAGCGCGTGCATGGCGGGGCGTTGCCGCGACCGAAAGATTCCGGCAAGGATTACTTCACCCGCCTGGATGAGACGGACGAGATCAAAGTGCGCCTGGCGCAATTGGCGGCCCAGCACATCGAGAACGGGCAGATTGTATTGTTCGACTCCGGCTCGACCACCTTGCAGGTAGCGCGGGCGTTACCCGCCGACATCTGCATTACCGCCGTGACCGCATCACCGCTGACGGCGATTGCCTTGTCCGAATACAAGGGCGTGAAAGTGATTCTGGCGGGCGGCGAATTGAATCCGCATTCGATGTCGGCGAGTGGTCAGGAAGCGCTGCGACTGCTGGTGGGGATCAAGGCTGATCTGGCGATTACCGGCGTTTGTGCGATTCATCCCGAGGTCGGGATCACCTCGCTGCATTTCGATGAAGTGCCGATCAAACAGGCGATGCTCAACAGCGCGACGCGGGTAATTGCGGTGACCACGGCGGACAAGCTTGGTGCGGTGGAGCCGTTCGTGGTGGCACCGTGCACGCGCCTGCACAGGCTGATTACCGAGCGGCATCCGGGGTCGGGGAATGTCGAGGATTATCAGCGGTTGGGGATTGTGGTGGAGCAGTTGCCGGATTGAATTTTGGGTTGGATTTGAGGGGCTCATCGCGAGCAGGCTCACTCCCACAGGGTGTTGTGTCGTTCACAAATCCAATGTGGGAGCGAGCCTGCTCGCGAAAGGGCCGGTCCGGTCAGCGCAACCGCTCAAGCATCTGGTAATACCACATCCCCGCCGCCAGCAACGGGTTGCCGAGCAGGTCGCCCATCGGTACGCGAATGTGCTGGCACGCGGCGAAGGTGTCGAACTGCTCCAGCTGCCCGGTGATCGCCCGGCTCATGATTTCGCCCATGATGTGCGTGGTGGCGATGCCGTGTCCCGAGTAGCCCTGGCAATACCAGACGTTGTCCGAGAGCTTGCCCAGTTGCGGGATGCGGTTGATGACGATGCCCATAGCGCAGCTCCACTGGTAATCGATCGGCACGCCTTTTAGCGCCGGGAACGTGCGCTCGATGCACGGGCGCAGTTCGGCGGCAATGTCCCGTGAGTCCTTGCCGCTGTAATTCGCGCCACCACCAAACAGCAACCTGCCGTCGGCGGTGAGCCGGTAGTAATCAAGGACGAATCGGCAGTCATAGACGGCGAGGTCTTCGCGGTTGATCTGTTGCGCCAGATCGCCGAGCGGCGCGGTGGTGACGATGCCGCCCATGGCCGGAAAAATCTTGCCCTTGAGCTGACCCGGTTCGAGTTTGTGGTAGACGTCGCCGGCAAGCATCACCTGATTGGCGTCGATCTGGCCGTGGGCGGTGCGCACGCCAGGGTTGTCGCCGTGAATGATCTCCAGCACTTCACTGTTTTCGAAGATCAGCGCACCGAGGCTTTCGGCCGCCCGCGCTTCGCCGATGCACAGGTTGAGCGGGTGCAGGTGCATGTTGCGGGTGTTCTTGATTGCGCCGTGGTAAAGCTCGCTTTGCAGCAAATCACGAACCTGGCTGCGGTCGAGCAGGCTCACTTCATCGCCCAGACCTCGGCGCACGGCTTCGTCGTAGTCCTTGCGCAGATCGGTCATGTGGCTCGGCTTGTACGCCGCGTGCAGATGGCCGTGTTTGAGGTCGCACTGGATCGCATATTTCTCGACGCGCTGGCGGATGATTTCATGCCCGCGCCAGCGCAGGTGCCAGATGAAATCGTCGACGTCATCGCCAAGACTGGCGCGCATCTGTTTGCGCATCGCACCGTCGCCGGAGAGGCTGCCGGTGACTTGCCCGCCATTGCGTCCGGTGGCGCCCCAGCCAATTTTGTGGCTTTCGACGATGGCGACTTTCAGGCCTTTTTCCGCCAGTTCGACAGCAGTGGCGACACCGGTGAAACCGCCGCCGATGATCACCACATCGACCTTGTGCCGGCCTTGCAGGGTGGGGTAGTCGGTGTCCTGGTTGAGGGTGGCGGTGTAGTAGGAATTGCAGCGAATGGTCATGTCAGGGTCCACAAAAATTCAGGTTGGTACACGGTCCCCTGTAGGAGTGAGCCTGCTCGCGATAGCGGTGCGTCAGTCAAAAATCAATTGTCTGACACACCGCTATCGCGAGCAGGCTCACTCCTACAGGGGTTGTGGTGAATCGTCAGGCTTCGGTCAGGTACCACCGCCAATCCTGCTCACCCACTTCCGCCATGAACTGCCGATACTCGGCACGCTTCACCGCCAGATACACCCCGAGGAATTCCTCCCCCAGCGCCTCCCGTGCCCACGCGGAATTTTCCAGCGCCTGTAACGACGTCAGCCAATCGGTCGGCAACAACTCTTTAGCCTGGGCATAGCCATTGCCCTCGACCGGCGCCCCCGGATCCAGCTCTTCACGAATGCCACGATGAATGCCGGCGAGGATCGCCGCCGCTGCCAGATAGGGGTTGGCGTCGGCGCCACAGATGCGGTGTTCGATGTGTCGCGTCGGCGCTGGCCCGCCGGGAACGCGCAGGCTGACCGTGCGATTGTCGACGCCCCAGGTCGGCGCCAGTGGCGCGTAGCTGTTGGCCTGGAAACGTCGGTAGGAGTTGGCGTTGGGGCAAAACAGCAGCAGCGAGTCGAGCAGAGACGCAAGCATGCCGCCAATCGCCGTGCGCAACAGCGGTGTGCCGGCCGGGTCTTGCGAGGCGAACAGATTACGGCCGTCGGCGTCCGCGAGGCTGACGTGCATGTGCATGCCGGTGCCGGCCAGATCGTCGAACGGCTTGGCCATGAATGTCGCCTGCATGCCGTGCTTGTGCGCCACGCCTTTGACCAGGCGTTTGTAACGCACCGCCTGATCCATCGCTGCCAGTGCATCGCCGTGTTCGAGGGTGATTTCCACCTGGCCCGGGGCGTATTCGGAAATTGCCGTGCGCGCCGGAATGCCGTGCAGTTTGCAGGCGCTGTAGAGGTCAGCGAGGAACGGTTCGATCTGTTCCAGCTCGCGCAAACCATAGACCTGCGTGTGTCGCGGTCGCCCGCCGTCGGCGTCCAGCGCCGGTTGCGGGCGGCCGTTGTGATCGCGTTTGGCGTCGAGCAGATAGAACTCCAGCTCGCAGGCCATGATCGGGTGATATCCCTCGGCCTTGAGCCCGTCGATCACCTTGATCAGCAAGTGCCGAGGATCAGCGATGCTCGCCGGCAGGCCTTCGGTCGGGTGCATGCTGACCTGCACCGCCGCAGTCGGAATCTGCCGCCATGGCAGGCGCACCAGACTGCCTTGCAGCGGATAGGCGCGGCAGTCGATATCGCCGACGTCCCAGACCAGTCCGGAGTTCTCGACGTCCTCGCCCTGCACGGTCAAGCCGAGAATCGTGCTCGGCAGCGGCCGGCCGCTTTCATACACCGCGAGCAGCTCTTCACGGTGCAACAGTTTGCCGCGAGGCACGCCGTTGGCGTCGAGAATGAACAGCTCGAACATGTCGATATCGGGGTTCTGTTCGAGGAACAGGCGTGCGTCTTCGATGGCTGCGAATTTCATGGCAAATCACTCACGATGGCGCCGCACGGGCGCGCAGATTCGGCCGGACGCAGGGCGTCCCGGCAGGGATTTCATAGGGAGATCAGTCAGAGGACACAGAACCTGTGGCGAGGGAGCTTGCTCCCGCTGAGGCGCGAAGCGGCTCTCGCTTGTTGATTCAAAGGCGGGGCTGCCAGGCAGTCCAGCGGGAGCACGCTCCCTCGCCACAATGGCTTAGTGACTGACAGAAATCAGCAGGCGATATCCGGCGGGCGTGCGGAGTGACGCAGCTTGGAACGGCGCAGGGCCATGGGCAGATTGACGATGCGGTTCATACGCGGCCCCGGTTGCAGTGGGCGCGTACGGCAGAGACGTGCAACCTTTGGGGTTGTTGTGGTGACGTGCTCATAACGCGTGTTTCCGTTGGCGGAAAGCGTCGGCAGCAGGGCGGGCCCGGCGACCGGTGTGCCCGGATAGTAAGGGGGAATTCGCGCGCCTGTAAACGCAAAATTTGCCGGTGTCGCTTGGTGCGTTTGGTCTGATTGACCGAGTTGCGTTTTTCGCGAGCAGGCTCGCTCCCACATTGGAATGCATTTCAACTGAGGGAGCGAGCCTGCTCGCGAATGTCCGCACCTCGGTCCAGAGTGAACACGCCGGGCCCTATCGTTGCTTGCCGCCATGCCTTTCAGCGCAGTACGTAATCGTCCGGTTGCGGCGCGGGCGGCAATGGCGAGACGCCGAGTTCGTGCAGCACGTCGCGCTCCAGGGTACGCACCAGTGCGTCGGTCGGCAGGTCGTTTTCATCACGCCCGAACGGGTCTTCGAGTTCATCGGCAATCGCGTCGAAACCGAAAAAGGTGTAACTGACAATCGCCGTGAACAGCGGCGTCAACCAACCCAGCGATTGCGCCATGGCGAAGGGCAGCAAAAGGCAGAACAAGTAGATAGTGCGGTGCAGCAGCAGGGTATAAGGGAAGGGCAGCGGCGTGTTCTTGATCCGGTCGCACACGGCCTGGGCCTGGCTCAGGCAGGTCAGGTGACTGGCCAGTAATTGATAACGCCATGGCGACAGCACACCGGCCGTTTCCAGCTCGGAAAACTGGCGCCCGACGTGGTGCAGGATCTGCCCGCAGTGGTCCGGTACAGCCTCGTCGATCGGCGGGCTGACCCAGTCGGCACTGGCCTGCGCCTCACTCTCTGTGCGTAGCCGGGCGTTCAATGCATGGGCAAACCCGCACAAATTGCGCAACAGTTGCCGACGCAGGCTGGCGTCGTCGATGCCCTGGGTTTCGCGCATCACCGCGCGCACCCGCAGCAGCACTTCGCCCCAGGCCTTGCGGCCCTCGTACCAGCGGTCGTAACAGGCGTTGTTGCGAAAGCTGAGGAAAATCGACAGCGACAGGCCGAGCAGGGTGAACGGTGTCGCGTTGATCTCGGCGAAGTAGCGCGGCACAAGGATTTCAACCAGCACAATCACCGCCGCCAGCAGCGTCAGCATCAAGGTGCGCACGGCAATGCGTTTGGCGATCGAACCTCTGAGGGTGAACAGCACGGCGAACTGATTGGGTCTCGGTCTGACGATCATCTCGCGGTCCCTGTTGCGCGGCGCATCAGCCGCCGGTCATGTTCATGAAACGCACCACTTGCACGTCGTCGTTGACTTCGAAGTTGTGTCGATAGGGCTTGAGTTTCATTGCCTCGATGATCGCGTTTTCCAAGCGTTCCGGGTGTCCCGGATGCGCGCGCAATACGGCTTTGAGGTCCATCGAATGCTCGTTGCCCAGACACAGCAGCAAGCGACCTTCGACGGTCAGGCGCACGCGGTTGCAGGTGCCGCAAAAGTTGTGGCTGTGCGGTGAAATGAAGCCCAGGCGAATGTTCGGCGCTTCGGCTACGCGCCAGTAGCGCGACGGCCCTTGCGTGGACTCGGTGGAGTCGATCAGGGTAAAGCGTTCGGCGATGCGTTCACGCACCTGCGCGCTGGAATAGAACGACTCGGCGCGGCTGTGTTCGGCAATCGCGCCCAGCGGCATTTCTTCGATGAAGGAAATATCCAGATCACGCTCGATGGCGAAACTGACCAGATCGTTGATCTCGTGGTCGTTACGCCCTTGCATCACCACGCAATTGAGTTTGGTGCGAGTGAACCCGGCGGCACGGGCGGCATCGATGCCGTCGATGACTTGCGCCAGATCGCCGGTGCGCGTCAGTTCCTTGAAGCGCTGCGGGTCGAGGCTGTCGAGGCTGATATTGAGGCGCTTGACCCCGGCGTCGAACAGCGGCCTGGCCAGCCGGCCCAACTGCGAACCGTTGGTGGTCAGGCACAGTTCGCGCAGGCCGGGCAGGGCGGCAATCTGCTCACACAGCTGCACGACGCCGGGGCGGATCAGCGGCTCGCCGCCGGTCAGGCGGATTTTGCGCGTGCCGAGGGCGACGAAGCTTTGCGCTACCTGAAACAGTTCTTCGAGGGTGAGGATCTGCTGGCGCGGCAGGAACTGCATGTCCTCGGCCATGCAGTAGACGCAGCGAAAATCGCAGCGGTCGGTGACCGACAGGCGCAGATAATCCACGCGGCGGTTGTGACCATCGATCAATTCACGCTGTGTCATGGGCTCGCCTCGTGGAAGTGGAGCGCCGTCAGCGGGCGCAGATCGCGCAGGGTAGGCTGCGCTCGCCACGCCGTCCAATCACTCTGGCTGACCGAGTGATTGACGGCGTCGATGATGCCTTACGGTGCGCCAAACATTGCCGTCCAGTAAATGCCGGCGTTGCTTTTCGGATCGGTTGCGTACGCGGCGCCCAGTTCCTGATATTGCGGGTTCATCAGGTTGGCGCAATGACCGGGGCTGGCGAGCCAGCCGTCGACGACCTTGCCGACAGTGTCCTGCCCGGCGGCGATGTTTTCGCCAACCAGTTGCCCACTGTAACCGGACAGTTCGGCGCGGTCGCCGGGTGTGCGGCCGTCGCGGTCCTTGTGGTCGAGATAATTATTGTTGGCCATGTCGCGGCTGTGATCCTGGGCAACAGTGCCCAGCGTGGCGTTCCAGGCCAGCGGTGCTGCCGCCGCGAAGGACTGGCCGCCGCACTGACGGGCCTGACTGCGCGCGGTATTGAGTTGCGCCAGCAGCTTTTGCCCTTCGCTTTGCGCATCGCCGAGTTTCGCCGTCAGCAACGGCCGCGCGAGGACGATGCGCCAGTCACGGTCAACGCGGTTGACGCCGATATCGACAAACTGCGGGTCGAGCACCACCTGACAGAAGCTTTCCTGAATCGCCTTCATTGCTGACGCCGCATCGCGCGGGCCGTTGAGAGTGATCGCTTGAACGTTGACCATCGGATAGCGGGCGCTGGCCATGGCCTGCTGCAAATCGACCGCGCCACTGGCGGGCAGTCGCAGGCGCGGGTCGGCCGACAACGGTGGCAACTCGTTCGACGCTTGGCTGCCGCAACGCTGCGGCTGGCTGCGATAGCTGTTGATCGACTCGATCAATTGCAGTTCATCGGCGGCCAGCGCCGAGGTGGCGAACACTACGCCCAGCGACAATGCGGCACAACGCAAAACGGACGGCATGAAGCGCATGGAAATCTCCCTTGAGCTGAATGCGCCCATGATGCGCGAAAGGCCCCCGGTGGGTGAATGTGTTTTTCTTTGCGGCGGATTTTTTCTGCACTGGTGTGCCCGTGTATTTGCTCGCTACACTCTGCGAAGACCCCGCAAACCGGGCGTCTCACCGACGTAACATCTTGCCCCCGACGGGCGCTGACGGAAGAACCGACATGGGATTGAAAGGCTTGGCGGGCGGTTTGTTGTGGATTGTTTTTGCCGGCGCAGCATGGGCCGGCGCTCAGGCCCCTATCGAGGCCAAGGCGGAACAGAAAGCCGAGGTGCTGGAGGAGAAAGCGGCGGATAAAGTCAGTGCTGCTCCGGCGCCGAAATCCGAGGCCATCACCCCCACCGAAGCGCAGGCAGTGGACCCGGCCGGGGCCGCGCCGCTGGACGATCCGCTGACCTGTCTGGCGCGCAGCATCTATTGGGAAGCCAAGGGCAAGGACACCCCGGAAATGGAGGCCGTCGCCAGCGTGGTGATGAATCGCCTTGGCCATGAAGGCTTTCCCGACACGGTGTGCGCGGTGGTCAAGCAAGGCTCGGAAAGCGGCAACTGCCAGTTTTCCTGGTGGTGCGATGGCAAGCCCGATCAGGTCAAGGAAGACGCCGAATACGCGCTGGCCAAGGAAATCGCTGGCAAGGCGTTGAATCGCCAGCTCAAGGACCGCACCCGCGGCGCCCTGTATTTTCACGACCGCGGCGTGCACCCGAGCTGGGCCAAGGCCTATCGCAACACCGCGCAGACCGGCAGGTTCCTGTTCTACAAACCCGCCGGCGGCGACGCGCGTTAACTGGCGTGGGTGTTGAGAATGCTCGCCACCTGCTGCGGCTGGCAGTTCAGGTACGGTGACTTTTGCAGCCAGCGCTGATCCGGGTACCAGGAAAACATGAACTGGCCGTTCTTCAGGCGATCGATCACCTGTTTGGCGATCTGCGGCCGCACGGCGGGGCAGCCCTGACTGCGGCCGATGCGCCCCTGACGCTTGCTCCACAGCGGGTTCACGTAGCTGGCGGCATGAATCACAATCGCGCGATCGCGGGCCAGATCATTGAAACCGGGTTCCAGGCCGTCCATGCGCAGTGAATAGCCGTGGGTGCCTTCGTAGCTTTCCTGGGTGCGGAACAGGCCGAGACTGGACTGATAACTGCCTTCGCGGTTGGAAAACTGTGTGGCGAAGTTTTCCCCGGAATTAGAGCCGTGGGCGACCAGATCACGCAGCACCAATTTCTGTTTGCTCAGGTCGAAGATCCACAGGCGACGTTCGGTGGACGGTTGCGAATAGTCGATGATCGCCAGATGCCGCGAGGGCTTTGCGCCGTTGTTGACCGCGCACTGCATGGCGTTCAATGCACCTTTGAGCGCTTGGGGATTGAGTTCCGGCGCGGCGTGGGCGAGGCTGTTATAGAGAACCGGCGATGGCTTGCCGGCGGCAAATACTGGGCTGGTCACGGCGACAAGGGTCGCGGTGCTCAACAGAAGTCGGCGCAAAAACGTCAACATTTTATAAAGTGTCCTCAACTTGCTACATAAACGGCACTTTGGCTCCTGACTCCCAGTCAATACCCGCAGGCTCCGAGGCTGGAGCCTGACTGTTCAGCGCACCTGATGTAAGGTTGACCGTCATCTGGACGGCCATGGATTGGAGTAAAGCAGTTGTTCAAAAAGTACGCATGCTACTTGAGCATTTGTTTGCTCGCTGCGCCGTTTGTCGCTTGCGCCGATGAGCCGCTGCCCCCGCTCGAAACCCTGGCGACGCCGACGACGGAACTGCCGGTGGAGCCGCGCAGCCCGTTGCAGGCCGTGTTGATCAGCCTGGCGCAGTCGTGCCCGGCCATTGCTCCGCGTCTCAACGGCCCGGCGCTGAGTCAATTGCAGGCGTTCTATGCACAGCAGGACTGGATGCCAGTGTGGGCAACTGAATCGGCTCGATTGCCGGCATTGCGCGCGCAATTGCAGCTGTTGGCCGACGATGGGCTGAATCCCAATCGCTATGCTGTGCCGGCGTCACCGCCGCAGGACGGCGAGTTGTGTGCCGATATCGATATCAGCCGCCATTACCTGCAGGCCTTGCAGGATCTGCATTACGGTCGTCTGTTGCAGTCGCATTTCGAACCGCTGTGGCATGTCGACGGCCCGCCGACCGATCGTCAGGCGCAGTTGCTCAGCATTGCCGTGCCGGGGGTGAACGACATTGCTGCAGCGTTCGACCTCGCCCGTCCGCATCTGCCTCAGTATCAGAGCCTGCGTCAGCTTTATGCCGCACAACGTTTGCAGGCCCTGCCGCAATGGCAGCCGGTGGGCAACGGCCCGCTGCTGCGCCCGGCGATGGAAGACCAGCGCGTGCCGGAACTCGCCCGGCGTCTGTACAACGAAGGTTATCTGGCAGACGTGATCGTGACGCCGGACAACGCCTACGATGACGTGCTGGTGGAAGCGGTGAAGCATTTTCAGGCCAGTCACTCGTTGCAGGCTGACGGCGTGGTCGGGCCGGGTACGATTGCCGAGCTGAACATCAGCCCGCTGACTCGCCGCGATCAGTTGCGCGTCAATCTCGAACGTTTTCGCTGGATGGCCCAGGACATGGAGCCCAGCGGTCTGGTGGTCAACGTCGCGGCCGCTGAGCTGACGCTGTATCAGGGCGGTCAGCCGGTGTGGCAGACCCGCACCCAGGTCGGCCGCGCCGAGCGCCAGACACCGCTGCTGAAATCCCGCGTCACCCGGCTCACGCTGAACCCGACCTGGACCGTGCCGCCCACCATCTGGAAAGAAGACAAGCTGCCGGAAATCCGCAAGGACCAGACCTTCCTCAGCCGCCAGAACCTGCAAGTGCTCGATGCCAACGGTCAGCCCCTGGCGGCAGCGGACATCGACTGGGACAACCCCGGCAACATCCTCCTGCGCCAGGACGCCGGCCCGCGCAATCCGCTGGGGCAAATGGTCATTCGTTTCCCCAACCCGTTCTCGGTGTACCTGCACGACACGCCGAGCAAGGCGCTGTTTGAAAAAGGTCCACGGGCGTTCAGCTCCGGTTGCGTGCGTGTCGAGCATCCGCTGCAACTGCGCGATCTGCTGCTGTCGCCGGCAGAAAAGACCCGCACCGACACACTGCTCGCCAGCGGTACCACCCACGAATTTCGCCTGTCTTCCCCCGTGCCGATCCTGATGACCTACTGGACGGCGCAAGTCGACAGCAGCGGCCACGTGCGATACGCGCCGGATATCTACAGTCGCGATAGCGCTTTATTGGTAGGCCTGGACCGGGCGCATTAAGCCAGACCACCTCACCCTGGCCCTCTCCCTCGGGAGAGGGCCAGGGTGAGGTGCCGATTTCAGGCCGAACCCAATACTCAAAATCTCACCGTTCCAGCTTTTCAACTATCCAAGGCAAAAGCGCCTCACACGACCCTTCAATCTTCAAATCCAGCAGCTCATCCGCCCGAGTCTTGCCCAGATTGATCGCCATCAGCGGCTTGCCACGCTCGGCAATCACGCGACACAAACGAAACGCCGAATACGCCATCAACGATGACCCTACCACCAGCAACCCCTCCGCATTCTCGGCAGTGGCCATGGCCCGCGCTGCGGTCGCCTGTGCCACGTTCTCGCCAAAAAACACCACATCCGGTTTCATCCGCTCACCCGCGCAATGCGGGCACTGCGGCACCTGGAAGCGCGCTTCAAATGCCGGGTCGAGCAAGGTATCGCCATCCGGCGCCTGCACCGCATCAACGCCGCTCAGATAGGGATTCTCCGCTTCCATCTGGCGCTGAATCTCATCGCGCGGACTGCGCTGCCCGCAGTCCAGACACAGCACTCGATGCAGGCTGCCATGCAGTTCGATCACATCGTGACTACCGGCCTGATCGTGCAAGGTGTCGACGTTCTGCGTGATCAGATCGCTGATCCGGCCACGCTGCTGCAGCGTCGCCAGCGCCTGATGCGCTGCATTCGGCCGCGCCTGGCGCACGCGCGGCCAGCCGAGCATGGCTCGGGCCCAATAGCGACGGCGTGATTCCGGGGCAGAAAGGAATTCCTGATACATCATCGGCTGCCGCCCGCGACGCACGCCGTCGCTGTCGCGGTAGTCCGGAATGCCCGAAGGCGTGCTGATGCCAGCGCCGGTCAGGACGACAAATTTGTCCTCGGCCATGGCCTGCACCAGCGTATCGAGGTGTTCGCGGATCGGGCTGTCGAGCATGCTCAGCACTCCAGAATGGGCAGTGCCCGCAGGTTAGCATCAACCACTGTGGCGAGGGAGCTTGCTCCGGCTGGGGGGCGAAGCGGCCGCAGAAGAAGGGCCTGCTGCGAAGTCCAGCGGGAGCAAGCTCCCTCGCCACAGGTTTCGCGTTTTCAGTCGGTTACTTGCGCGCCTCCAGTATCAGGTTGAACGGTGTCTGCGCGGCGCGGCGGAACTGCTTGAACCCGGCCTCGGTGAATACCTTGCGCAAGCGTAGCTCTCCGGCCTGGGCACCGAGCCCGAGGCCGACTTCCTGTGACAGCGAATTGGGTGTGCAGATAAACGTCGAAGCGGCGTAGAACAGGCGCCCGACCGCGTTGAGATTGTCGTCCAGTTTGTCGTTGGCGAACGGTTCGACCAGCAACACCGTGCCGTCGTCTTTCAGCGCCTCATGGGCATGGCGGGCGGCGCCGACCGGGTCGCCCATGTCGTGCAGGCAATCGAAAAAGCAAATCAGGTCGTAGTCGCTGCCGGGATAGTTTTTCGCCGTGCCCTCGAAGAATCTGGCGCGGTTGCCCACGCCACCTTCTTCGGCCCGTTGCGTGGCGACGGTGACGGAGGGCGCGTGGAAGTCGAAGCCGACAAACTGCGACCTGGGAAACGCCTGGGCCATGATCACCGTCGAGGCGCCGTGGCCGCAGCCGATGTCGGCGACTTTGGCGCCGCGTTCCAGTTTCTCCACCACACCGTCCAGTGCCGGCAGCCATTCAGCGATCAGGTGACCTTTGTAGCCGGGGCGGAAGAAGCGTTCGGTGCCGCTGAACATGCACGGGTGGTGATCGCCCCAGGACAGCGCGCCATTGCCGCGCATGGCTTTGACCAGTTTGTCCTTGTCATGGAAAAACGACGCCACTACGCCGAGACCGCCGGCGACGTACACCGGCGAATCCTCCACGGCCAGCGCCAGCGCCTGTTCTTCCGGCAAGCGAAACTGACCGTCGAGGTGCTCCATGTAACCGGATGCGGCGTGGGCGCTGAGCCACTCGCGTACCAGACGCGGATTGCAGGTGGTTTTTGCTGCGAGGGCTTCGGGGCTGATCGGTTGGCTGTCGGCCATCGCCCGGTACAGACCGAGTTCTTCGCCGACGATGACATTGGCCAGCATCGCCGCGCCGCCCATGTCGCTGACCAGTTTGCCCATGAATTCGTTGAGCTTCGCCTCATTCATCACGCGTGCTCCTGAAACAGGATCACCGTCCGGCGGCGTTGAATGTCGAGGCAGGCGCCACCGGGCGGTGGTCACGGATAGGGGCAGGGCACAGCAGAAGTCCTGCGGCCCCCTCGACTGGGTACTGATTGAGTCTAGTCGGTGTTTTTCTCAGCGTGGCAGCGGCAACCTGAGCTCAGCGCACAGGCCGCCGCCCTCGCGATTGCTCAGCAGCAGCGAACCACCCAGCGCCATCGCCAATTGCTGGGCAATTGCCAGCCCGAGTCCGGTGCCACCGGTGTCGCGGTTGCGCGAGTTTTCCACGCGATAGAACGGTTCCAGCACCTGCGCCAGTTCGGCCTCGGCGATGCCCGGGCCGCGATCGAGGACTTTCACCGACAGGCTGTTGCCCTGCGCTTCGACCTGCAGTTGCGCGGCGCCGGCGAATTTCAGGGCGTTGTCGGTCAGGTTCACCAGGACCCGGCGCAGCGCTTGCGGACGGGTTTCGATCACCGCTTTGCTCTTGCCGCCGAGCTGCACGTCCTTGCCCATGTCCTGATAGTCGAACACGAGGCTGTCGAGGAACGAGTCGAGATCGGTACGGCGGCTTTCTTCGGTGGCGCCGTGAACGCTGCGGGCGTAGGCCACGCCTTCGCGCACCAGATGCTCGATCTCGCCGAGGTCGCTGCTCAGTTTGTCTTTTTCCACCGAGTCATCCATGAACTCCGCACGCAATTTCATCCGGGTGATCGGTGTTTGCAAGTCGTGGGAAATCGCGGCGAGCAGTTGCATGCGTTCTTTCAGGTAGGCGGCGATGCGCGTCTGCATGGCGTTGAACGCCCGCGCTGCGTGGACCACTTCGGTCGGCCCTTGCTCGTCGAGTTTGATCGGATGCGCGTTGGGGTCGAGGGTTTCCACCGCATTGGCGAGGCGGGTGAGGGGGCGAATGGCGATGCGCACGGCGAGCCAGGTGCAGAGGATCAGCAGCGCCAGTTGGCCCAGCAGCACCACTGGCAACCACGGCGACAGCGGCACCATCGCCGGACGGATATCGATGGTCACCGGGCTACCGTCGCTCAGGCGCAGATGGCCCTGGAAATGTCGTCTCGGACCGCCGGGAACCTCGGTAAACACCAATGGATAAGTGCCGCCGATGGCCGCGGTAATCGAGGCAATCGCAACGGATTCTTCAGCCGAGGTCACCGGCATGCCCGGTTCGCCCTCATTGAGCAGGTAGCCGTAATTGCGCCGTGCCAGGCGCGGCAACCAGGCCTCGCGCTCGGCAGCGGGCAGGCGATCAAGGATTGCCATCGAGGTCGAGACGTCGGTTTCGAGGTTGCCAAGCATGGTGCTTTTCGCGCTCTGGTAACGCTCGTAGTACTGCGCGCCGAACGACAGGCCCTGCGCCAGAATCAGCCCGATCAGAAAAATCAGCGAGAGGCGCGAGGCGAGGGTGCGCGGCCATTGCAGCTTGAGTTTCATGCCGACGCCCCAAGCAGTTCGACCGGCAGCGAAAACACATAACCCTCACTGCGCACGGTCTTGATGTAGGCCGGTTCGCGGGCATCGTCGAGCAGACGCTGACGCAAGCGGCTCACCAGCAAATCGATGGAACGGTCGAACAGATCGGCCTCGCGACCCTGGGTCAGGTTTAGCAACTGATCGCGGCTGAGCACCCGTTGCGGGTGGTCGAGGAATACGCGCAGCAGGCGGTATTCGGCGCCGCTGAGGGCAACCATGGTGCCGTCGCTGTCGAGCAGGTGCCGCGCCGAAGTGTCCAGTTGCCAGCGACCGAAGGCCAGCAAGCGTCCGGCTTCGGTGACCACCAGGTTCGGCGGCAGCATGCGGGTTCGGCGCAATACCGCGTTGATCCGCGCCAGCAGTTCGCGGGCGGCGAACGGTTTGGTCAGGTAATCGTCGGCGCCCATTTCCAGGCCGATGATGCGGTCGGTTTCATCGTTGCGCGCCGTGAGCATCAGCACCGGCGTGGCCTTGTGCTTGCCCAC
>Ga0157371_10001966_pt1 | contig 20386 bp, 20 predicted proteins | sample C45metaG_FD_113462 | JGI IMG/M metagenome (GOLD analysis project Ga0157371, IMG submission 113462) | Corn rhizosphere microbial communities from Kellogg Biological Station, Michigan, USA - C4-5 metaG | ecosystem: Host-associated > Plants > Roots > Rhizosphere > Soil | place: USA: Michigan...
CGCCTCGGGCAAGAAGCTGGACGTGACCTACCGCATGGCTTGGTACCGTGGTCTGAAAACCACTTACTACCTCCGTGCCCTGGCTGCGACCAGCACCGAGAAGTCGACCATCAACACCGGCAAACTGAACGCTGTTTCCAGCGGCGGCAACCATGGTGAAGATTCGGTCCTGGCAGCTCCAGCCGGTCCAGCGCCAGTACCGAAGGCTTGCGCCATCGACGAGCCGGATTGCGAAGCTTGCCAATAAGCTGAACCGGTGAGCGCTGAAAGGCGCTGACTCGAAAACCCCCGATCAGTCCTCTGGACTGTCGGGGGTTTTCTTTTACCTCAAGGAAAGTGGCGGCCGGGCTGACGCCTTCGCGGGCAAGCCCGCGAAGAAGCCGGCACACAACCAAACCTCGGCATCACATAAAAAATCCGGGCAAAAAAAAGCCCCTCTTGCGAGGGGCCATTTGTGCAGCGCTTTTCAGCTAACCCGCATCAGGTCATCTGAATGATGGTCTGCATGATGGTGCTCTGGGTGGAAATGGTCTTGGCGTTCGCCTGGTAGTTGCTCTGCGCCTTGATCAGGTTGACCAGTTCGTTGGTCAGGTTGACGTTGGACTCTTCCAGGGAGTTGGACTGGATGGAGCCCAGGGTCCCGGTTTCCGGAGCGTCATAGCCCGGGATACCCGAGGCGTACGTCTCTTTCCAGCTGGTACCGCCAATCGCTTGCAGGCCTTGTTCGTTAGTGAAGCTGGCCAGCGCAACCTGGCCGATGGCCTTGCTCTGGTTGTTACTGAAGTTGGCGAACAGGGTGCCGGTGCCATCGATGGTCAGGTTGGTGATCTGGCCAGTGGCGTAACCGTCCTGAGTCGGGATGGAACGGGCGGTGTCAGCGTTGTACTGGGTCGTCTTGGCCAACGAAATGGTGACGCCTGCCGGGTTGGCGGCTGCACCGTTGGCTGTCCAGACGCCATTGGTCACGGTGCCTGGTACCCAGTTGTTCAGCTTCAAGTCAGTGCTGATGACTCCGGGGGGCGTGCTGACCTGAGTCAACTTACCGCCAGAGTCGAACGACAGTGTCGAAGCGACCGGGGCAGTGACTTTCGGGTCGCTGCCGGTAGCATCCGGGTTACGACCATCGACCAGGGTATACACCTTCCAGGTGTTGCCAGCCGTTTTCACCATGTACTGATCCATGGTGTGCTGGTTGCCCTGGCTGTCATAGATCGGAGTGCTGAACGACTTGGTGTAGGTCGCCGTCAGTGTCGGGTCGAACTTGCCCGCCGGGACGGTATCGTCGATGACCGGAGCCGTCGAGTTCAAGTTGATCGTCGATGCCACAGCCGAAGTGGACTTCGGCGCCAGGTTCGAGGTGTCCAGTTTCAGGTCAGTCAACACGCCGTTGATGATCTTGCCGTTGGCATCCACGCCGTAGCCTTGCAGGCGGGACGTGTAATCGGTGTTGGTGATGAAACCGTCCTTGTCGACCTTGAACGTACCGTTACGGGTGTAGGACACCGAACCGTTATTGCTCAAGGCGAAGAAACCCGAACCGTTGATGCCCATGTCCAGCACGTTACCGGTGTTGTTGATGTCACCCTGGGTGAACTGCTGGGACACGTTGGCCAGGCGCACGCCGCTGCCGACCACTTTGCCGCCGCTGCCGAGTTTGGTCGCCGAGTAGACGTCTTCAAATTCAGTGCGGGAGGATTTGAAACCGGTGGTCGCGACGTTGGCGATGTTGTTACCGGTCACGTCCAGTTGTTTGTTGGCTGCATAGAGACCGCTAAGGCCGATATTGAAAGACATATTCCACTCCTTTGTGCCGGGTTAGTCGGCTCTATATACCAATGGTTTGAACTTTGGACAGGGCGACGGGGCCCAGGCCCGCCAGGTTGAGCGTCAGCTCGCCGCCGGTCTGACTCAGGGTCACGCTGTTGACGGTGGCCGGCAGGTAAACCGCCAGGTCCGTCGCCGTGCCGTTGACCGGCGCGCTGGCCTTGATGGTGTAGGCGCCGACCGGAACGGGATTGCCGCTCGAGTCCTTGCCATCCCAGGTGAAGCTGGAACTGCCGACCGCACGCGTGCCCAGATCGATGGTTCTGATTGTTTTGCCAGTGCTGTCGGTAACAGTCACGGTGCCGCTGGCGATGGACGATGTCAGGTTGACCGAGCCGTTGACGGCCTTGGTCGGATCATCGACCTGGATATTGTTGGTCTGCACGATCACGGAACGGCCGACCAGGGACGACGCCTGCAACGCTTGCGAAGAGCTGAAGTTGCCGGCAATCGAGCTGACCGTGCTGTTGAGCGTGGTGATGCCTTCCAGGCTGCTGAACTGGGCCAACTGGGCGACGAACGCGCTGTTGTCCTGCGGGTCCAGCGGGTTCTGGTTTTTGAGCTGGGTTACCAGCAATTGCAGGAACGCATCCTTGCCCAGCGCTTTACCGCCCGTCGCGCTGTTGGTCGCGGAGGCAATGCCGCCCGACGTGGAGCTGCTGGATTTGACGGAAGAGTTCGCCAGAATGTCATTGACGCTGAGGCTGCTGGTGGAATCGGTAACACTCATCTGAGTCGCCCCTTATCACTGACCGAGGGTCAGGACCTTCTGCATCATGGTTTTGGCGGTGTTCATCATTTCGGCGTTGGTCTGGAACGAACGACTGGCGGAAATCATGTCGGCCATTTCTTCCACGACGTTGACGTTCGGGTAGTAGACGTAGCCCTTGGCGTCGGCCGCCGGATGGTTCGGCTCGTAACGCGCCTCAAGGTTGCTCTGATCCTCAACCACGCCCAGCACTTGTACGCCTTGACCGGCCGCGTCCTGGTTCTGGAACAGCGAATCACTGCCGCCGCTCTGGCCGCCCTGGAACATGGTCGCGAACACCGGGTGACGGGCGCGATAGGTCTGGTCGATGCTCGACGAAACGGTTTCGGCGTTAGCGATGTTCGAAGCCACGGTGTTCAAGCGAGTGGTCTGGGCACTCATGCCGCTACCGGCAATGTTGAAAACACTGGATAGAGACATGAATTACTCTCCGCGCAGGGCTGACATCAGCCCTTTGAATTTGCTGTTGAGCAGGGTGAAGCTGGCCTGGAAGCCGACCGCGTTTTCCGCATAGTTCGATTGTTCCAGTTGAGCGTCCACGGTGTTCTGGTCGATCGACGGTTGCATCGGGGTGCGATACATCAGCGATTCGTCGCCGTTACCCATGCCTTGTGCTTCGATATGACGGGTGTTGGTCATGTTCAAGGCAAAGGTGCCACCGTTGGTTTTCTCGTTCTGTGCAGCGAGCACTTTGGAGAACTCCAGATCCCGAGCCTTGTAGTTCGGGGTATCGGCGTTGGCAATGTTGTTGGCCAGGACTTCGGCACGCTGGGCGCGAAAGCCCAAGGCTTGTTCGTGGATACCGAGCGCTTTATCGAAGCTGATGCTCATGTCGGGAAACCTTCGGGTGACCTGATTTTCGTAACAGAGACATAGCAAGCGGCGTGCCAATTCAAAAAAGCCCGTAAACCGGGGCTTTGCGGGGCGGTGGCAAGGCGGCAATGCCAGAAAAGCGGCAACCGGTTTCCGCCGTCTGCCGCTTTTCTGCCGCTTGTCACTCTCCAAAGACCACCACCTACCCCTGTGGGAGCGAGCCTGCTCGCGATAGCGTCGTGTCAGTCGACATCTTCGCTGCCTGACCCTCCGCTATCGCGAGCAGGCTCGCTCCCACAAGGTCTAGTGGTGCTTTCAGAGAAATCATCAGGCATAAAAAAAACGGGAGCCCCTGAGGACTCCCGTTTTCATGTGTGCCGCCAACCCATCACTTCGCCTGGTAAATGATCCCCGGGCTGCACTGAACCATCTGGTAGTGATCCGGCAAACCGTTCAGCGCTTCGGAGGCGCCGAGGAACAGATAACCGCCGGGCTTGAGCGTGCTGTGAATGCGCAACAGGATGTCTTTCTTCACCTCGGCGGAAAAGTAGATCAACACGTTGCGGCAGAACACGATATCGAACTTGCCCAGGGCCGCGTAGCTGTCGAGCAGGTTGAACGAGCGAAACTCCACGCGGCTCTTGATTGGCGCCTTGATGGCCCAGCGTCCCGGCCCCTTGGGGTCGAAATAACGCTGCAGGCGTTCGGGCGAAAGGCCACGGCCAATGGCCAGGCTGTCGTACTCGCCGGTCTTGCAGTTGGTCAGCATGGTGCCGGACAAATCAGTGGCAACGATCTGCACACCCATCTTCAACTGGCCCATGTTGACCCGCTCGAACTCATCGATGGACATCGACAGCGAGTACGGTTCCTGACCCGACGAGCACGCCGCCGACCAGATCCGCAGACGCTGACCAGGGGCCGCCTTGATCGCTTCCGGCAGCACCTTGTTCTTCAAGACTTCAAACGGATAGGTGTCTCGAAACCACAGGGTTTCGTTGGTGGTCATGGCATCCACCACCATCTCGCGCAAACCACTGCGCGGCTGAGTCTGAATGCGCTGGACCAGTTCACCCAACGACTTGATACCCTGCTGTTCCATCAGTTTGTTGAGACGGCTCGAGACCAGGTATTGCTTGTTTTCACCGAGCAAAATGCCACAGGCTTTTTCCAGGAATACCCGGAACTGTTCGAAATCCAAATTACCCGTAGACAAAGATACCGCCTCTTAAATCGTGTTGAACCGCCAGGGACAAAAGGCCCCTAGCTGATATCTGCTGCTTTGATCCGGTCGACTACCCGGGATGCCAGGTCATCAGGACGGAATTTGGCAAGGAAGTCATCAGCACCGACTTTCTTGACCATCGCCTGGTTGAATACGCCCGACAACGAAGTATGCAGGATGATATGAAGCTTTTGCATGCGCGGGTCGGCGCGGATCTCGGCCGTGAGGGTGTACCCGTCCATTTCCGGCATCTCGATGTCGGAAATCATCATCAGGAACTCTTCTTCCGGCTTCTTGCCCTCGTCGACCAGCTTGCGCAGGTATTCCAGCGCTTGCCGACCGTCGTTCAACGCCACCACTTCGACGCCGACCGTTTGCAGGCAGCGCGTCACTTGCTTGCGCGCCACCGATGAGTCATCGACCGTCAAGACCCGCAGCGACAATGCTTTGTGCTGGGTTTCGACATCCACCACGCCGACCGAAATCGCTTCCGGTGTCGGCGCCACTTCCGCCAGCACTTTCTCGACGTCGATGATTTCGACTAGCTGATTGTCGACCCGAGTCACAGCGGTCAGGTAATGATCGCGCCCGGTGCCCTTGGGAGGCGGATGAATTTCCTCCCAGTTCATGTTGACGATGCGCTCCACCGAGCGCACCAGGAAACCCTGGGTCTTGGTGTTGTACTCCGTGATGATCACAAACGGATTGCTCTGATCCTTAAGCGCGCCGGAGCCGGTCGCCATTGCCAGATCAAGAATCGGAATGGTCGCCCCCCGGATATTTGCCACACCGCACACGACAGGACTGGACTTGGGCATCAGGGTCAGCTTGGGGCATTGCAGCACCTCACGAACCTTGAACACGTTGATCCCATACAGCTGCTGGCCGTCAAGACGGAACAACAACAGCTCAAGGCGATTCTGCCCCACCAGTTGCGTGCGCTGGTTTACCGCATCCATTACACCAGCCATGCACAGACTCCTACACCAACGCTAAGTGTGTTGCGACGCCCATTCATTGCTAAACGGCACGGCGCTTGCTTTTTAACTCTTATGAACACAGAACCGACATTTTTCCGACGCCTGACATCAACTTTCCGCAAATTGCTTTGTGCGATATCGGCCGTTTGCCTGTTCAACGCTGGCAGCCCTGCCCTTGCTGACGCGGTTACCTTGCCTGACATGCTTATCGGCGTCACTCAGGGCTTTCTTGAGTTCACCGTAGAAGACTATTTGGCTACCAGTCAAACCGAAGGCCGCTACGAAATCGAAGTCAACCGGCTCGATCCACGTATGCATATGCCCATGTGCGACAAGGAATTGACAGCCACTCTGGAGAGCCCGGCGACCCCGATCGGACGGGTCACAGTCAAGGTTCGCTGTGATAGCTCATCGCCCTGGACCGTCTTCGTACCCGCTCAAGTCCGCCTGTTTCGGGACGTTGTCACGACCACTCGGCCGCTCAAGCGCGCCGGTATCATCGAACCCGGCGACGTGATGCTGCGTGAACGCGACATCAGTCTGATCAATCAGGGTTATTTCACCGCGCTGGATCAAGCCATTGGACAAAAACTTACCCGACCAACGGTCGCCGATCAGGTACTGACGCTGGTCCATCTGGAACAGGCGGAAGTCATCAGCAAGGGCGATCAGGTGGTGATTACCGCGCGCAGTGGTACGCTCAGTGTGCGCATGCCCGGCGAAGCGCTGTCCAACGGCGGCTTGCGTGAACAGATTCGAGTGAAAAACCTTAATTCCAACCGGGTCATCAAGGCGCAGGTGATCGCGCCAGGCCAAGTGGAAGTGGCTATGTAGATATCTCTGGCTCTATGGGTGAAGAGATGGCGCGTTGCCCGGCGGTTCCCTAAACTGTGCACCAGGCAGGAAAAGCACTGGCACTTGCACGCTCATTGATAAATGGGCCTAAAGTTTTTGCAGGGAGAGCCGAAAACATGGCAAGCGTCCAAATACCCAGAGGTTTTTTATCATGGTCATCGATTTCAGCCGTTTAAACAGCTCCTCGCCACTTACCGGCAGTACGCGTACCAGCGCCGCGAAGGAAACCGCCGAAGCCGGCAAATCCGCGCCACTGAATACCCCGGCCGAACAGGCCAGTACCGTCACAAGCGGGGAATCGGTACACCTCAGCAATGAGGCTCAACAGTTGCAGAAGGTCACTGACAAGCTGCGCGATCAGCCTGCCGTCGACAATGCCCGGGTGGCAGAGTTGAAAGCAGCAATCGCCGATGGCAGCTATAAAGTCGACAGCAACCGTGTAGCCAGCAAACTGCTCAACTTCGAAGCCCAGCGCTAGGCCATTGCCTGCGCCAGGCTTTTGGACGCTTAAACCCCAAGGCCAGCCATGCACGATACTAATTTACTGCAACTGATCATCGACGACTTTGCCCCGGCGCAACACCTGCTGGAGTTACTGCAAACCGAGTCCCTCGCTTTGCATGGTCGTGACATGCAACTGCTCGAAGATATTCTCGCGCAGAAACAGGCACTGATCGTTTTGCTTGACCAGCATGGCCGCAAGCGCAGTGAAATCCTCGCCAGCCTCAACCTGCCGCTCGATCGCACGGGGCTTGAGCAACTTGCCAGCCATTCCAGCATTGGCGAACAGTTGCTGACACAGAGCGATGTACTGACTGACCTCCTGGCTCAGTGCCAGGCTGCGAACGCCAGTAACGGCCAGTCCATTCTGGTTCAGCAGGCCGCCACGGCCAATCAGCTGAAAATCCTCACCGGCGGCGAACCACCCGCACTTTATGATGCTCGCGGATCCACCGCCAAGCTTGCGAAGCCGCGCCCGCTCAGTCAGGCTTGAGCCTTTGCATCGACACGCCCTATCAAGACACGAAACATGCTGGCAAAATGCTGGCTCGCCGTAGTCATTTTTTGCCTGGAGATTGATTAACCGTGTTCAATACTCAAAGCGCGGAAGACGCCCCGCAGCCACCCAAGGTGCTTACCACACCTCTGGAGATCTCCAGCAACCTGCGCCAGCTTCAGGACAGCCATGACCCGTTGATCATCACGTTCCATGAACGCACCCAGCGCTTTCAGAGCTATCTGGTGGACGTTGATCGCGACGGCAACATGATGGCCCTGGATGAAATGATCCCGCGTGACGGAGAACGTTTTTTGCTGGCCGGAGAACCGTTCAAGGTTGAAGGCTTCCACGACGGTGTGCGCATCGCCTGGGAAAGCAATGGCGCGCTGTCCATCGATGAGTCCGGCGATACTCGCTGCTATCGTGGCCCCCTGCCCGCTGAAGTGGTCTATCACCAGCGCCGCAATGCATTCCGTGCAGCGTTGAAACTGGCGCAACTGGTCAGCGTCGAACTGGGCGGCGACAAACTCAAGTCGAACCTGGGCGGCAAGCTGCTGGACATCTCGGCCACTGGCTGCAAGCTGCGTTTTGAAGGCGACATCACCAGCAGCCTGCAACTGGGCCAGGTCTATGACCGCTTCGTCGCCGCCCTGCCCTTCGGCAACATGACCGCACCGGTCGAACTGCGTTACCTGCACTTCGAAGAGAAGATCTCCACCACCTTCGCCGGTGTTCGCTTTCATAACATGAGCGGACTGGTGCAGCGGCAAGTCGAGCGCTTCGTCTATCAGCTGCAACGCGAAGCACGACGTTTCGACAAAGACGACATGTAATACGACGCTTCAACAAAAAACGGGCAGTCCCTTGCGGTGACTGCCCGTTTTTTTATGCGTTGGCCTATGGCCTGGCCTCGGTAAAGCTCTGCTCGCGGCCCGCGTCCGGATCTTCAGGTGGCGGATCCGCCTGCGGTTCCGTTTCCGGTTCAGGCTCCGGGTCGGGGCTGATCGGGCTCTGCATCTGGTCTTGCACCACCTGCTCATCCACACGCGGATCGAGGCACGCCACCAGCGGCGAACTGGACATGCTGTCCGGCATGGCCACGTGATGCAGCGGCGCATCGTCGACCTGATGCAGGTTGGTGACCGCTTTGGGGCGGATGCGCCACACCAGCACCAACGCGAAGAAACTGAAGAAGGCATAAAGCATGTGGCTGCCAAACAGCTTCATCAGTACACCGGCCACCAACGGCCCGATACTGGCGCCAACGCCGTAGGTCACCAGCAACATGGCAGTCAGGGAGACACGACGATCACCTTCGACATGGTCGTTGGAGAACGCCACCGCCAGCGGATACAGGCAGAACATCACCAGCGAACAGAAGAATCCGGCGACAAACAGAATCTCCAGCGGCACCTGCTGCATGATGGCCAGCGGCAACGCAGTCAGGGCCAGCACCACCGCAAAGCAGCGGATCAACAACGCCCGGTCATAACGGTCGGACAGCCAGCCCAACGGCCACTGCACCAACAGTCCGGCAAAAATGCAGCTACCCATGAACAGACCGACCTGCTCGGTGGATAACCCTTGTTGCGAGGCATACAGCGGTGCCAGACCGTAGAACGAGCCAATGATCAGCCCCGCCCCCAGCACCGTACTCAACGACTGCGGCACACGCTTGATGAAGAACCGCGGCTCCATTGGCGCCGGATGCAATGGTGCCGGGTGAATCCGGCGTGTCAGGGCCACCGGCACCAGGCACAGCGCGAAGCACAAGGCGACCAGCATCAGCAGCTCCAGGCCCAGCGCCGGGTGCATGACCAGAATCAGCTGACCCAGCACCAGCCCCAGGTAGGAGGCGATCATGTAGCCGCTGAACACCGTGCCACGCTGCGAAGCTTCGGCCTGCTCGTTGAGCCAGCTTTCAATGACCATGTACTGGCACATCATGCCCAGGCCGACGATGATCCGCAGGAATATCCAGGCTGGCAGCCAGTCGATCAGACCGTGGCCAAGCACCGCCGCGCCAACGATACCGGCGCAGGCCGAATAGGCTCGAATGTGCCCGACCCGGGCAATCAGCCGGTGGCCGATCTTGCCGCCCAGCACCAGGCCAAAATAGTTGGCCGCCATTAACGCACCGACCCACAGGCTGTCGACGTGATCGGCCGCCAGGCGCAAGCCCAGGTACGTACTCAGCAAGCCAGAGCCGATCAACATCATCAGCGAGGCAAAATAAAGCGCTCGAAAAGGTTTCCAGATTTGGCGCATCGGCGTTCCGAGCGGCTCCTTGCAGTGAGAGTCGGGCTATCCGAAAAGATAGACCGTAGACGATGGATCGTCAGGCCTGAGCAGCCAGGACACGGCGCTCCCAGGGCGTAATTTCATCGAAGAAGCTGGTCAACTCCATGGTCTTCGAAGCGACGTAGCCTTCGATGAACTCATTGCCAAACAGTTCCTTCGCCAATTGGCTACGTTTCAGACGTTCAAGAGCGGCATGCAAGGTACACGGCAACGAAAGATTATCCGGTACTTGGAATTCACCCTGGATCGCCTCGCTCGGCTCCAATTCGTTTTCAATACCATGCAAACCGGCGGCAAGGCTCGCAGCGATCGCCAGGTACGGATTGGCATCGGCGCCCGGCAGACGGTTCTCGACCCGACGAGCGGCCGGCGAACTGGCGGGAATGCGCAACCCGGCGGCTCGGTTGTCGTGGGACCAGCAGGCATTATTCGGTGATGCGTAGGGATGGCACAAGCGCTGATAGGAGTTCACGTTCGGCGCAAACAGCGCGGTGAAGTCCGCCATGCAGGCCTGCTGGCCGCCGATGAAATGACGGAAGGTAGCGGTCGGCTGCCCGGCCTCGTCGCTAAACACGTTACGCCCGCTGCCGAGCTCGACGATGCTCTGGTGAATGTGCATCGAACTGCCTGGCGTGTGCGCCAGGGGTTTGGCCATACAGACCACGGTAAGGCCGTGCTTGAGCGCGACTTCTTTGAGCAGATGCTTGAACAGCAACGTCTGGTCGGCCAGCAGCAATGGATCGCCGTGCAGCAAGTTGATCTCGAACTGGCTGACGCCCATCTCGTGCATGAAGGTGTCGCGCGGCAGGCCCAACGCCGCCATGCATTGATAGACGTCACTGAAGAACGGCCGCAAACCGTTGTTGGAACTGACGCTGAACGCCGAATGACCGTCCTCGCGTCGACCGTCCAGGCCCAGCGGCGGCTGGAACGGCTGGGTTGGATCGGGATTGGGCGCGAACACGAAGAATTCCAGCTCGGTCGCCACCACTGGCGCCAGGCCCAGGGCTGCGTAACGCGCGATGACCGCCTTGAGCTGGCCACGGGTCGACAGGTTCGAGTGTTCGCCGGTCAGTTCGTCGGCGTCACAAATGGCCAACGCCCGCGATGGATTGCTCCAAGGCAGGCGATGGATCTGCGCCGGATCAGGCACCAGCGCCAGGTCACCGTCATCGCTGCCGTAAAACCGTGCCGGCGGGTAGCCGCCCATGATGCATTGCAGCAGCACACCCCGCGCCATCTGCAAACGTCGCCCTTCAAGGAATCCTTCGGCGGTCATTACTTTGCCGCGCGGCACGCCGTTCAAGTCCGGCGTGACACATTCAATCTCGTCAATGCCGGTCAATCGCTGCGCGAGTGAACGCTGGCCATCGGTTGTCATGACGCAATCCTTTGTAGTGGTGCAAGCCGCGAACGGCGACCCGTACAAAATAGGCTCCGCCTGTTCGGAATATCAAGCAGCACACACAAAAAGAAACGTCAGGGCAGATAGAGGCTGAACACGCCGCCACCCAACGGGCCACCGTTGCTGATCCGGGTGCACCCTTGCACGCCATTGCGCTGATGCAAGGCGGCGATCCGGCCGGCGAAATACAAGCCCAGGCCTGTGCTGCCGCTGCTGTGATTGATGCCCTGCACGTAATCGGCCTGGCGCTCGATCATCTCGACGGGATAGCCGTCGCCATCGTCATTGATGGTCAGCATCAACTGACCGGCCTCGTCGCTGACACTGATCAGCAGCGACTGGCGGGCGTAACGAATGGCGTTGTTGATGGTGTTGGCCAGCACCGAGGCAACCAGCTCCCGGTCGAAAAACCCCAAGGGACACAGGGGGTCGACTTCATAGGTCGCGACAATGCCGCGACTGGCGAACACTTCTTGATGAGCGGCCAGTTGCGCTTCGATGAAATCATCCAGCTCATGGTAGGCAGGCTGCAACGGCATCTGATTGACGCCCAGCTTGTACAGCCCCAGCAACTGCACCAGCATGCCGTTGAGGTGAGCGAACTCGAACTCGATGACGCCCTGCTCCGGACTCTGCCGCTCAGAGTTGGGCAAGCGCCCCATCCATTGGCTGTGAGCCTGCATCAGCATGGCCAGCGAGTTCTTCATGTCGTGCACGGTGGAGGCAATCACCGTGGAGAAATCCAGTGCAGGGTACTCTTGGCTCATCCGCTGAACGCCTTGATTTTCAGTTTCTGGTAGCGCGGATAACGCGCGTCGGTGTCGGGCATCATGCCGACCTGTTTCAGGCAGGCCCGACATTCTTCAAGCTCGGGCGAAGGCACGCTGGTGTCCGTGCCGTGTAACAACGACTGCGCCATATTGAGCGCAATACTGATGTTTTTCGGTTGCAGGGCCAACGCTTTGCGAAACACCGCCCGGGCTTCGACCAGGTTGCCGGTCTTGTAAATCTGCACGCCTTGCCGGTTGAGATCGGAGGCCACATTGCCCGAATTCAGAATCGTCGGGTCATCGGTCAATTTGGCGATTCCCTGCATCACCACAGGATCGTCACCGTAGATTTCCGCACAGTTTTTCAACATCGATGCACCGGCACTGGCCTGCCCGAGCATTTGCAGCTGTTTGGCCACCAGCAGCGCCGCTTCGGCGCTCATGAACTGCTCCATGCCGTCCAGGCGCATCATTGCTTGCTCAGTGAGCTTTTCCGCGGTTTCCGCGTCGTTGAGCAGCAGGCTGGTGGCTTTCATCAGCCGCGCACGGATTTGCAGGCCCGGGTCAGACGGATTCTCCTTGGCCACCTGGCTGAGTGTCGTGTTGATTTCCAGCCGGGTGCGGGTATCCAGGCCTTTCTCGCTGCCTTTGCTGATCAAGGCGTGGGCCAGGCCCAGGTTGCTTTCGGCATCCTTGAAACGTGATTGAGCACCTTGGGACACGGCCTGGCGATAAGCCTTGGAGGCCGTTTCGAAATCTTCGTTGGCCATCGCCAGCTTGCCCAGCTGCGCTTGCCGGCGCACCGCCAGCGGCGACAGGCGAATGGCCTCTTCCAGCACCTTCTGTGCGCCCTTGTTGTCCCCTTCAGCCACCAGCACGTCGGCCATGCCGTCATACAGCGCCGGCATCATCGGAAACAACTTCAAGGCTTTTTCGTAGACGCCTTTGGCCTGGTTGACCTGACCACGCTTGAACAGCAATTTGCCCAGCCCGGCAAACGCCCAAGGCAAAGGCCGATCAGCAATGATGCCGTCGTAAAGGCGTTCCAGCGCTTCGTTCTGATTCAAGTCACGCAACGCGTCCGCGCGATATCGCAGGCACAGTGGCGAATAACGGATGTCCTTCTTGCACAGCTCGATACAGGCGTTGAGCACTTCCATCGGCTTGCCGCGATCAAGCGCTTGCAGAATCGGCTTGAGCAGGTTCTTGCGTTGCTCCAGACGCTCCAGCCGCTGCGCCAGACCGGACCGGTTGAACGGCTTGGTCAGGTAAGCGTCGGGTTCATGCTCCAGCGCACTGAGCACCATCGCCTGGCTGGTTTCGGCGGTGACCATGACGAACACACTTTCGTGGCTGATCAGCTTCTCGACCATCAAGTCTTCGAGCACCTGCTGACCGTTTTTCTTGCCATCGCCGAGGTGGAAATCCTGCAGGATAAAGTCGTAGGCCTTCTGCGAGCACATGCGCAGCGCCTGTTCACCGCTGTCTGCGGTGTCGACGTCCTTGACCCCCAATTCGCGCAGCATGGACCTGACGGAACTGCGAAAGTCCGAGAAATCATCGACGATCAGAAAACGCTTTTGGTGATACGACAGCATCGAAGATTTCCAGGCAGTTTAAGGAGAAGACCATGACCGATCGGGTTATCGGCCAGCAGTGCCGTTCACTTGAGAACTCGTGCCAGCCAAGTGCCTCTAAATATTTGAAGGCGCTATTGAAAAACGGGATTATCCTGCTTTATTAAAGCCCGTTCAGCCCTATTTGAATTCAATGCCCCTATCGCCGGCTAAGGCAGCAGAAATGACCAGCACTCCCCCGCACTCGGCCAACGCTCCCAAGCGAAAAGCCTTGAGTCCCAGCACCCTGGACTTTCCGGTGGTCGGCATTGGCGCATCGGCGGGCGGACTGCAAGCCATCAAATTGTTTTTCGAACACATGCCACACGACAACGGCATGGCGTTCGTGATCATTCTGCACCTGTCGCCCGACCACCAGAGCATCGCGGACAAGATCATCCAGGAATCGACCCGGATGCCGGTGCTGCAAGTCACCGAAACGGTACCCATCGAAAAGAATCACGTCTACGTTGTCTCCCCGGCTCGACGGCTGACGATGAACGACGGTGTGCTGGAGGTCAGCAGCAACGACCCGAGCGAAGGCCGACACGCCTCCATCGACCTGTTCTTTCGCGACCTGGCCGAAGTGCACCGCGAGCACGCGTTCTGTCTGGTGCTGTCGGGCAGCGGCTCCGATGGTGCGGTCGGTTTGTCGCGCATCAAGGAGCATGGCGGGATCACCATGGCGCAGGCGCCGGAAGATGCCCAGTTTGACGGCATGCCCCGCGCCGCCATCGAGACGGGCATGGTCGACCTGGTGTTGCCGGTGGTGGAAATGCCGCAGAAGCTGCTGGAGTTGTGGCACAACTCCCAGGAAATCAGCTTGCCCACCGCCAACGACCCGGAACTGCAATCCTTTGCGTCCGTGTCCGAGCGCGACGCGGCGATCGCCGAGCAATTGCTGCATGACATCCTGATCCAGTTACGCACCGGCACCGGCCACGACTTCAAGCACTACAAGCGCGCAACCGTGCTGCGGCGTATCGAGCGCCGGATGCAGGTTACGGCACAACCTGACCTCGCGGCCTATTATCACTACCTGCAAAACAACCCCGAAGAAACCAAGGCCCTGCTGGGCGACATGCTGATTGGCGTGACCAATTTCTTTCGCGATCGCGAAGCGTTCGAGGCCCTGGAACGCGATGTGCTGCCACAACTCGTTAGTGCGGCCGTGTCTGCGCACCCCGAAAAAGAAGAAATCCGCGTCTGGTCGGCGGGCTGCTCCACGGGCGAGGAAGCCTACAGCCTGGCGATGCTGATCACTGACCAACTGCAACTCGAAGCCAGCAAAGCCACCTTGCAATTGTTCGCCACCGACATCGACGAGCGCGCCATCAGCGTCGGCCGCGCGGGCCTGTATCCGCAAGCGATCGTGACCGACGTGCCGCCAACGCGGCTGCGGCATTATTTCGTCAAGGAAGACGACCACTACCGGATTCGCAAGGAACTGCGCGAAAAAGTCCTGTTTGCCAAACACAGCCTGTTGTCCGACCCGCCCTTCTCGCAAATCGACCTGATCGTTTGCCGAAACCTGTTGATCTATCTGGATCGCGAAGTGCAACGCGAAATTCTGCAGATGTTCCACTTTGCCCTGCGCCCGGGCGGTTTTCTGTTTTTGGGCTCTTCCGAAAGCGCGGACGCGTGTCACGAGCTGTTCGCCCCGGTGGACAAGCGCAACCGTATCTTCCGCGCCAAAACCGGCACCGCCAACAGCCGTCGTACCCCGACCATGCCGCGTGGTGGTTACGTGCGCACCAATGTTTCCCACGAGGTTCCGCAAAACGCAGTCCAGCGCAAGTTGTCCTTCAGTGACATTCATCAGCGCGCCCTGGAACGGACAGCGCCACCGAGCATGATTGTCGATGCCAACGCCGACATCCTGCACATGAGCGAAAGCGCCGGACGTTTCCTGCGCTATGTGGGCGGTGAGTTGTCACGCAACCTGCTGACGCTGATCCTTCCTGAGTTGCGTCTGGAAATCCGCACCACGCTGTTCCAGGTTCAACAAAGCGGCCTGGCGGTCAAATCCCGCGCGGTGCCCATCACGCGCGACAATCGACGCTACAGGATCGACCTGCTGGCGCAGCCTTATAAGGACGAGGAGTCGGAAGGCGAATTTGTCCTGGTGATCTTCGAAGAATCCGAAATCGATCCTGCCGAACAGGAAGCAACGACCCTGCTGCAAACCGAAAGCCAGGTCCTGTCCAACCTTGAACGCGAACTGCAACGCACCAAATTGCATTTGCAGGACACCATTGAACAATCGGAAGTCTCCAGCGAAGAGCTCAAGGCTTCCAACGAAGAAATGCAGGCGATCAACGAAGAACTGCGCTCAGCCACCGAAGAGCTGGAAACCAGCAAGGAAGAACTGCAGTCCATCAATGAAGAGTTGTTGACGGTCAACTACGAGCTGAAAACCAAAGTTGAAGAAACCGACAAGATCAACGACTACCTGACCAACCTGATCGCCTCGACCGACATCGCCACGGTATTTGTCGACCGCAGCATGCGGATCAAATGGTTCACGCCGCGCGCCACGGACATCTTCAGCATGTTGCCGGTGGATACCGGGCGGTCCTTGCTCGACATCACCCATCGCCTGCAATACGACGACCTGGCCAGCGATGCCGCGCTGGTGTTCGAATCGTTGAACATGATCGAACGTGAAGTCAGCAGCACCGACAATCGCTGGTACATCGCCCGTCTTCTGCCTTACCGCTCCAGCGAAGACCACATCGACGGCACGGTGCTGACCTTCATCGACATCACCAAGCGCCGCGCCGCCGAAGAAGAGCTGCGCCTGGGCGAAGAACGCATGCGCCTGGTGGCTGAAAGTACCCGCGATTACGCAATCATCACCCTCGATGAACAAGGTGTGATCACCAGCTGGAACAAAGGCGCCGAGTTGATTTTCGGCTACAGCAAGGCCGAGGCCGAAGGCGCTTATTACGACTTCATTTTCTCCGACGAAGACCGCGCCTCCGGCATCCCCAAATCCGAGCTGCAGAGGGTCCGCACCCAAGGCCGCAGCGAAGACGAACGCTGGTACCAGCGCAAGGACGGCAGCCACTTCTATTGCAGCGGCGAGGTGACGCTACTCACTGGCGACAATCTGCGCGGCTACGTGAAAATCGCCCGTGACCTGACCGGCCACAAGCGCCAGCACGAAGAACAAAGCCAGGCACTGGCCGAGACTCGCAACACCAGTTACCTCAAGGATGAGTTCTTCGCGGTCATGTCCCATGAACTCAAGCATCCCTTGAACCTGATCCAGCTCAACGCCGAGCTGCTGCGCCGGTTGCCGGTGACCAAATCTGTGGCCCCGGCGGCCAAGGCCGTCAACACGATCTGCGATGCCGTCAACAGCCAGGCGCGGATCATCGATGATCTGCTGGATGTCGCACGGGTGCGTACGGGCAAGCTCAAGCTGCAATCGGTCACCGTGGACCTGGTAAGCGTGCTGCGCGATATTCATACGGTCGTCCTCAACGAACAGCACGAAACCACGGTCGAGCTTGAAGTGCCTTCGCAGCCGTTGATGGTTCACGCCGACCCGACGCGCCTGGAGCAGATCATCTGGAATCTGGTGAACAACGCACTGAAATTCACCCCGCCCAACGGTCGCGTGCAACTGATCGCCAGCCAGGACGGCGACAAGGTGCGACTGGACGTCAAAGACAACGGCACCGGCATCGCCGCCGAGAACCTCGAGCAGGTGTTCGATCTGTTCGGGCAGGCTGAGAAGCAGCACGCTTCGCACCACCGCGAGGGGCTGGGCATTGGCCTGTCGCTGGTGCGCCAATTGACAGAAGCACAGCAAGGCACGGTTGAAGTCAGCTCGCCAGGGCTGGGCGCAGGCTGTACGTTCAGCGTCTGCCTGCCGATGGTCAGGACGGATGGCGAGGCTTACCCTGCCCTGCAGCACGATGAAGCTAGCGGAAGGCTGAACGGTTTGACCATTCTGCTGGTCGATGACTCTGCCGATGTGCTGGAAACCTTGAAAGTGCTACTGGAAATGGAAGGCGCCGAAGTCATCGCCTTCGACCGCCCGGTGGAAGCTCTGGATGCAGCAAAAAGCATGCATTTCGACCTCATCATTTCGGACCTTGGCATGCCGGTCATGAGCGGTCACGAGCTGATGAGCGCGTTACGTCAGCTACCGCTCGCCAAGGATGTGCCCGCCATTGCGCTGACGGGCTATGGCGCCCACAACGATATTACAAAGTCCCGGCAATCGGGCTTTGACCAGCACGTGGGAAAACCGGTGTCCTATGAGGAGTTGATCGAAACCATCGAGGCACTGCGCTCCAAGAGCGTATCGATGGGCAAATGACTCAACACAAATAGGCGCGTTGCACGCTGACGCGCCGATCAATCGCTTGCCTGAGCCGCTCTTTATGGTCCGCCCAGACCCCGGGATCGACTTTGGGCGCGCGCATCAGATCGAGCATCGCCGCCTTGGCCGCCAGGTATTCCGACATGGCGTCGTCGCTGCGAATCTTCAAACGCTCACGCTCGGTCATTTCCATTCGTCGCAGAGCCAGCGTTGTTTCATCGGTGATCACCGGGTCCAACGTCAACTGCACCCGATGCGGCGCCACAAACGCCCGAGTATCGGCCACCAGCTCTCTGGCTCGCCGCGCCCCCCACTTTAACGCCGTGCAGTAAAACTCACCGACACAGCGGTCATGAAACTCTTCGCAAATCGCCCAACCACTGTCGGCATATATCCCGATAAACACCTGAGTGACGCCTGTATGACTCACCCGCGCCTGGACTTCGACCTGTACGCCGTCGCTGAGCACTTCTTCGTGAGTGTGGAGAGGTAACCGGGTGTTGGTCCATAGCCAGAACTGTGCGCCTCTGCGTCGCATTGCTTCGCTCCTTGTTTTGTCTCTGGAGTAAGGCACAGCAATCAAAGACTTTCCATGTAGATCGTCGGTTTTGAGGACACAAAAAAGCCCTGTCGGAAGAAGGTTTCCGGCAGGGCTTTCGTTTTGCAGCGCGAGGCTGAAATCAATGTGGTGTCCCAGGGCAGGTTCGAACTGCCAACCTTCCCCTTAGGAGGGGGATGCTCTATCCAATTGAGCTACTGAGACACAAGTCGCCCCGCAGAAAATACGGTGCGATAGACGGCGAGCATGTTAACGGGCAAGCCTGCTTTTGTCATGTCGTCCTTGGGCTTTTTAAGTGTAGGCAGACGCCCCTCGACGCCGTAGCTTTTGTTTACCGTGCAAATTGCATCCTCTCAAAATGCCATCATTGCAATTTGCAATGAGCGGCGTTCACTACATTAAGCTAATTGATTGTTTTTAAAGGAATTAATAGCCGTTAGACTGTTGGCACGCGGGCTGCTTTAGCTGTTCTCAAGAACAACGGAGGTCAGCCTCATGAACAGCGCCCTTTTACTCTCGAATGCGATCGCCCTGGCCGTTCTGTTGGGATTTCATTTTGTCCCCGAGAACGGTGCTGTTCAGGTCGCCCAACACATGCCTCATTACCTGCAGCTGCAAAAAGCGCCGCAATTGGCCGTCATAAGCGATCAGCACGTCCTTGTCGGTCAAGATGTAAGCCAGCAATACGATCCGCCAGAAACACAGTCTTCCGAACGCTTGGTATTTTGATTTACCCCTATCAGGAGCACAGCATGTCCAAATCAGCCGCAGGATTTCTGATCCTTGCCTTACTGAGTGGCATTCTTCATCTGTCATTGGCTCAAGAGGCGGTTGTTACTCTGCCTCTGATTGCCTGCGGCGTTTTTAGCGGGCTGTTCGTGCTGGCGCTAATTGCCGGTCGCAAATTCAAGTTCGATCCGGTTCTGCGCTGACTGTGATCAACTTCAGAAGGTTTTCAACGGTAACGGTCAGCTCGCCAGAGTTGTCGAGTCGATGAATTTGCACGTCACCGACGCAATCGCTTGCCATAAATAGCGCGTTACGGCGCAATCTCTCTTCAATTTGCACAACACTCTCGCGATTACGCCGTAACAGTCGCTCACGCAATACTTCCTCCTTGACCGTCAACAGCACTGGCAGCAGCGTGGGATAGCGCTGCAGCGCCTCGGCCAGATGGCCGCGAGATCCGTTGACCAATACCTGCCGACCTTCCTTCAGCCAACGATCGATCTGGATCGGAATACCGTAATCGAGCCCATTGGCATTCCAGGACAATGCGAACTCACCCTTCTGCCGACGCTGCTCGAACGCTTCATGGCTGACGCCGATGGCGTCCTCGCCTACGGATTCGGCGGAGCGCGTAATGACCCGCCGTACCACTTCGCAGTCAAGCGACTGTAGGGGTTTTCGCGCCGCTTCGATGAGGCTGTCCTTGCCTGACCCGGAGGGGCCCATCAAATAAATCAGCCTGCCATCCATCCTGAATCATCCCTCTCTGCGCATGCGCCACTAGTAAATCGGCCATTTGCCACTATCCTGTTAAGGTAAGGACCACGGATCGAATCCGCATAGCATGCACCTTCAGGCGTTTTTGGACACCACCTGTCGGGCAAAGGACGCGATCAGCGAAATGGCACTGGAGCAAACTTTTCAAACCAGTCCGCATTTCTGATAATTGGTGCTGGCATAACGCCTTTATCCAGTTCAATATTTGTCACAGAATTGACGCCAATGATCTGGCTTCTTTGAGGCATGATGCGAGCCTCTATCAATTCAGGTTGAACATTTGGCCATAGTGCTTGTCCTATTTGACATCCTGCGGCCAATCCCGAGAACCGCTCCCCTGAACTAACCGGTTAAATATATGCGCCCATTGAAACAGGCAATTTATTCCAGCCGTACGGCTGACAAGTTCGTCGTACGTCTGCCAGAC
>Ga0157371_10001967_pt1 | contig 20351 bp, 24 predicted proteins | sample C45metaG_FD_113462 | JGI IMG/M metagenome (GOLD analysis project Ga0157371, IMG submission 113462) | Corn rhizosphere microbial communities from Kellogg Biological Station, Michigan, USA - C4-5 metaG | ecosystem: Host-associated > Plants > Roots > Rhizosphere > Soil | place: USA: Michigan...
CTGGCTTTATACCATCTACTTTAAATTGTTCAATCATGTGTGATAATAAAGAAGTTTTTCCACTTCCTAAGAAACCACTTAATAAATATACATCTTTCATCGACTTTAACTCCTTTTATTCATGTGGAAAAAGCTGACCATATCGGCCAGCTCTTCGTTTTTTTATTTATTTGGCTCTGTTAAACGATCATGTTGTAATAGACGAAAATATATACTTCTAAAAAATTACAGCGTAATTTATCAGAACTATTTATTTAATAACTCTTTTACGACTTCTTGTGCTTTTACTAATTGTGGATCATCTTTTAGAATTTTTTCACGAAGTTTATCCATCAGAATGAATGAGGTGTCCCCAGACAACTCCCCAGTAACTTCTAACTCGTTATCAGTTTGGAATTTTTTAACTGCCGCTGTCATTTGCGCATCAAAATTTGCATCTACTTCTCCTACTTCGTAACCAATCGCTTTAAGCATCTCTTTCGCGTTTTGTACAGCTTCAGAAGATTGATTCTCTTTTAAAGTAACGGTTGGATCTAACGGTGCTAAAGTTGCATAGGAAGGATATTCCACAACATGATCAGGAACAATACCTTTCTCATGAATCCAGTTTCCATCAGGTGTCAACCACTTAGCAGTTGTAATTTTAATATTCGAGCCATCTGGCAGATCATTCACTGTTTGTACTGTACCTTTACCAAATGAATTTAATCCAACTAATGGGACATTAGCTGATTCGCTTAAAGCACCTGCTAATATTTCAGAAGCAGAAGCGCTTCCTTCATCAATAATTAACGTCACAGGTACATTAACACGAGGACCTGGCGAAGCAGGATAAACCTCTTTTTCTCCCTTATCCTCCACTTGCAGAATCGTTTTACCATCTTCTACAAATAAGTTAGAAATATCAATAGCTGAATTTAGAAGCCCACCTGGATTTTGTCTAACGTCCAGAACTAATGCTTTCATACCTTTGCTTTCCATTTCATCTAGGGCTGCTAATAGTTCGTCATACGTATTCTGTGAAAAACTTGAAATAATTATGTGAGCAACTTTATCCTCTAACATCTCAGCATAAACGGTTTCAATTGGAATATCGTCACGAATAATAGTTACTTCCATTAAAGCGTTATTACCACGTTTAACTGATAAGGTAACCTCTGTCCCTTTATTTCCTCGAATTAATAAGACTGCTTCTGATGCGCTAAAGCCCTGAATATCTTTCCCATCAACAGACATTATCTTATCGTTCGGTAATAACCCCGCCTTTTCAGCTGGAGAGTTTTTAATAGGAGATACTACTGTAATTACACCATCTCGTTCTTGGATTTCAGCTCCAATTCCTTGGAAACTAGAAGAAATACTTTCATTGAACTGAGAAGCTTCATCTTGGTTCATATAATCAGAATAAGGATCTTCTAATGCATCAATCATTCCATTAATTGCACCATTTATAATAGCTTCTTCATCTATAGCTTCATAGTATTCTGCTTCTAGTTTATCATAGGCCATATATAGCTTAGAGAACTCAGATCTTTCTGCGTTTGTATTAGTGTTTGTAACATCTACTATCTTTTCGTCTCCCCAAGTTAAAGATATCATCGTAATAGCTGCCGTAGCTACTACTAGGGCAAAAATCATTAATAGAAAAATAAACGGCTTTATCTTAATATAACGTGAGGCTGGTCTTGAATCAGTAGTTTCTAACTCTTCATTATTATGCTTTTGTTCGTCCAAAATCTTCACCCTTTTCACACTTAGCTTCTTCTAAAAATAGACTGTCATCTATATGACAGTCTATTTAGACATTGGTTATTTCATGCAAACTTTTTTATTCTTGGATAGCTGCTTCAAGTGCAACAACGATCATGTCATTAAAAGTTGTTTGACGCTCTTCAGCAGAAGTTGCTTCACCAGTAATAATGTGATCGCTAACTGTTAATATAGATAGTGCCTTGCGTCCAAATTTAGCTGCTAATGTATACAATGCAGCGGTCTCCATTTCAACTGCAAGAATTCCGTAGCTAGCCCATTTTTCATTTTGTGCATCTTCATTGTAGAATAAATCTGCAGTAAATACGTTCCCTACTTTTAGGTTTAGACCCGCTTCTTTACCTGCATTGTAAGCTTTATACAATAAATCGAAGTCTGCAGTTGGAGCAAAACTAAGGTCATCCAATAATACTTTATTTAAGCTGGAATCAGTTGAAGCACTTTGAGCAAGAATTACGTCACGTACTTTAACGTCTTTTTGAATAGCCCCACAAGTACCAACACGGATTAATTTTTGCACATCATAGTCGTTCATTAACTCATGAACATAGATAGAGATCGAAGGAACACCCATTCCAGTACCTTGGACAGATATTCTCTTCCCTTTATATGTACCAGTGTAACCAAACATATTACGAACCTCGTTGTATTGTACAACATCTTCTAAGAAATTTTCTGCAATATATTTCGCACGAAGTGGATCTCCTGGTAGTAATATTGTGTCCGCAATCTCACCTTTTTTAGCACTAATGTGAATACTCATATATTTACCCTCATTTCTAAAACTTATCCTATTAATAATACAATTTTTTTGACAAAATAGCAATGATGATGCTAATTCCCATGTTCCATGTACAGTTCCCAAATTTCATCAAAAACAATTGCTGGCATATCTGGATGGGCTAATTCTTCAATATATTGGGAAAGAACATTGAAAGATGCTTCTGCTTTTGGAAAATCATGTAGATGAAACATATTGTCCGCGAATTGTGCTTTTTTATCCTTCTTTTGTCCTCCACGGAACTTTAATGCAAATAAATAAAACGATTGATTCATCGTTTTTTTCCTCCTTTAGTCATGAAGACTTAGAAAATTCAAAAATGTGTAGATAATTTAATCTAAAACAAGTAAGATTAAAAATATTAAGAAAAAATCATAAATATAGAAAGGGTTGTTAAATTTGTTGAAAAGCGGAATAAACAAGAAAAAGAAAATGCATTTCCCTAAAAAAGCCCCTTCTTTTTCCTTCCTTAAAAAGAATAAGAAGAAAGACAATAAAATGTCCACAACATCTAAAACGAATATTTTGAACTCCATTCGTGGACGAGTTCTATTAATTTTTTCAGTTCTTATTGTTATTTTAATTTCAATGCTAGTATTAACTTCAGGAAAGATGTTTTCTTCCCAGCAAGCATTGGAAAAGTTCATAAATGTCGATATTAAAGAACAAATGATGGTCAATCAAGTATCAACAGAAATCGCACAACTTTCAAACCTTGAACAGAGTTATATCATAACAGGTAAATCAAATTATATGACAAGTTACAGAAATTATAAAGATAGAATCATAACTCACTTTAAAGAATTACAAAATACTTATAAAGATCGTCCTGAAGAATTAAAAAAAATTCAATCCATCAATCAGTTTTTTACCACTTATCTTCAATACTCTGAACGTGTTATTAAAATGCGTGACGATCAGGGAATTGAATCTGCTCAAAAATTAGTAAACGCAGGAAACGGTAAAACCGCAATGAACTATGTGGATGTCCATATTGAAGCAATGAATGAAATGTTAGAGAAAAAGAATGCAGAGCAAATTGCATTGTTAAAGAAAGAAAATAGTACTTCATTATACTTATTTATTGCCCTAACTGTATTCTCCGTAGCATTAACATTAACTTTTGGAATATACTTATTTAATTCCATTAAACGAAGTACTTACGCAATCAATCGCTCTATATTAGACATTGCACAAGCAGGCGGAGATTTAACTAGACGAGTGAAAGTTCGATCGAAAGATGAATTCGCTGAGATTGCAGTCAGTACAAACGTTTTAATCGCCTCAATTGCTGACTTAGTAAAACGAGTAAGTGTACTAACTGAAAACGTAACTGCAAGTGGACAGGAGCTTATGGCTTCTTCAGATGAAACAGCAGTAACAATCCAGTCCATAGCAGACTCTACAAATGAAATTGCTGCTGGTAGTGAACAAACTATGCGAAGTATGACAGTTGCTATTCAAAAAATGAACTCACTGGAAGAAGCAACCAGATATTTAAATAATGACGCACAGGCAGTTAAAGAGGCAACAGACCACATGATAGAAGCTGCTCGAAAAGGTGGAGAATCTGTTCAGCACTCATCAAACGTAATGATGAGCATTGAGGAAACAATGGCAAACACGACCCAAACGGTAGAAGCATTAGGAACTAAATCGTATGAAATTACTTCCATTATTAAAACTATTACTACGATTGCCGAACAAACTAACCTTTTAGCATTAAACGCAGCTATTGAAGCTGCTCGTGCTGGAGAACATGGGAGAGGTTTTGCAGTAGTCGCAGACGAGGTAAGAAAGCTTGCGGAACAATCACAAAATGCTGCGAAAGAAGTTACAGGCATCGTCACTTCTATTCAAACAGAAGTTACTTCTATCGTGAAGCAAAATCATGAAGGCGTACAAAATGTGATTAAAGGTGTTGAAGTCGCGAACGAAACAAACGCTTCGCTCGATCAAATTGTGAAACAAACCAATGAAACAATTGCGATTATTGATAAAATGGTGAAACAAATTGGAGATACTCTCGGCTTTAGTCAAGAAGTTGCTGCATCTTTCATTGAAGTAACACAAATTGCAGAAAACACTGCTTCGAACACGGAAACTTCCGCTGCAGCAGCCCAACAAGGTTCCGCTGCAATGCAAGAAATTAATGCATCAGCTGTTGAACTTTCTAATCAAGCTGATGAACTTAGAAAAGTAGTGAATGAGTTTAAATTGTAAAAAAAAAGCACGGTAGAGGGAAAGTCCTCTTCCGTGCTTTTATTATGTGACTCAAAATAGTTTTACGTAATCTTCATATCCTTCTTCTACAAGCTTATCCTTCGGTACAAAACGCATCGATGCAGAATTGATACAATATCGAAGGCCGGTTTCTTCTTTAGGACCGTCCGGAAAAACATGTCCTAAATGAGAGTTCGCTGTTTTACTTCTAACTTCTACCCGTCTCATTCCATGGGTATCATCGAAATGCTCTGTCACTTCATGTTCTTCAATAGGTCTAGTAAAGCTCGGCCAACCACAGCCTGCATCATACTTATCCTTTGAATGAAATAAGGCTTTACCAGATACAACATCAACATAAATTCCCTCTTCAAAATGCTTATCATACTCATTTTGAAATGGTGGCTCTGTTCCATTTTGTTGTGTGACATAATATTGCATGTCCGTTAGTTTATCTTTCATTTTGAAACCCCCTACTTTTCTCTACAAATGCAGCTCTTCCTGATCCAACGAAGTATCTGTTATAATGTGCAGGATTTTTCTTATAATAATCTTGATGATATTCTTCCGCAGCATAGAATTCAGATGCTGGTAATATTTGCGTTGCTATTTTCACATTGAATTTCCCTGATGCATCTAACGTATCTTTTGAATTCTCCGCTTTCACTCGTTGTTCTTCTGAATGATAAAAAATGGCAGTTTGATAAGATGAACCACGGTCAAAAAATTGCCCTTGCTCATCTGTTGGATCGATATTTACCCAGAAAATGTCTAACAAACGATCGTATGAAAACTTCTCTGGATCAAATGTAATTTGAACTGCCTCAAAATGCCCTGTTGCATTGGAACAAACCTGTTCATAAGTTGGTTTAGCAACATGTCCACCTGTATAACCCGATTCTACTTTTTCAATTCCTTCATAAGAATCAAAGGGTTTTACCATGCACCAAAAACATCCTCCTGCAAAAGTTGCCTTTTCCATTTTATCCCCTCACTTTGATGGTATGATTATCTCTAATATTATTCTATCTTCCACTAAATTCAACTCTTTAGCTCGAACACGAAATCCAGAAGTCATTGGTATACTCGCTAATTGGATCAGGACTTGTTCTTCTTCTGGCATTACAATCATCCAGGGAGGTAAGTCAATCGAATCCTTTAATAACTTTAACACTGTTTCAGGAGGAAGTTGTAAATGACCTACTTCAAGGGAAGATTGCTCCAACCGAATATTCCCGTCTTCTTCAACATAAGGCTCAAAATACATTTTGACTGGTAAAGTTAACGAGAAGATGGTTAACTCCGATGTTAACACTATTTGGTCATCTACTAATAATTGCAGTGGAAGTGGTTTATCATCCATAGCTTTTTCAATAAATGTATTTGCAATTCCTTGAAAATCTTCTTTTGTAGCATTTACCGTCAACACATTACCTGTTGGATTAGCCTTCATAGGTTCGACTTTCACCGATTCAGATGGAGCTGTTATCCAGTAAACGAGCGCACTTGCGCTTCCGATAAGTATTAATATTAATAAAAAGAATGCAATCTTCCACTTATTCATCTCACCAACTCCTCAAAACAACAATTCCCTATTTTGCGCATCAATCAAACCACAATCTTGTAATGAATCCATCACAGCTTCATTAATCAATTGATAGCCTTTACTATTTGGATGGAAAAAATCCGTATGATAAACTAAATTATCATTGGAAATAAACAATTTATCTATTGGAACAAAACAAGCATTTCCATCACTGTATGCAACTGATTCAATGGTATTATTCCAATCAGATACTATTTGATCGAACTCACTCTTCTCATCTGTCACAATGGTAATAGGATTATAAATACCAAGAAGGACAATAGGGGCAATACTATTAATCTCTCGAATTTCCTCTAATATATGATCATAATTACGTTCAAACTTCTCCAATTCTTTTTCAAAAGCTTCAACTCGTAAATCAAACAAATCTTTCTTGACAACTTTCATCATATCATTACCGCCAATGGTTAATACGATGATGCTGGCCTTTCGAATTTGATGATCTATCTCCCCATCTTTAAGCATTTTCAACAATTGATCGCTTCGCCGACCTCTTTTTGCAGTATTGGTTAATACAACATCTTCTATTCCTTTATATTGTAAAATTTCTTTTTGTAATCGCCCGATATAACCATCTCTTTTTAATTCGTCCCCTACCCCTTGCGTTAACGAATCTCCTAGTCCAACTAGTTCAATTGTTCTCGGAAAAAAAGAAAAGGGAATTATGTACTCCTCGAAAAGGACCGCTTCTCTTTCTGAAAAACTAACTTCTTTCATTTCATTGGATACACAACCGGAAAGTAACAAAATACATAAAAGACTTATTAAATATTTCATCGTTAACTCCTTATCTATAAAACAAAGCAGGGAATTATTATCTTCCCTGCCTCTACACTAGTCTGTCATATACATAAATCCTATTGCACCAGGACCTGTATGAGTACTAATTACAGGTGATGTAAAGGAAACTTGAGTATGTTTAAAACCCGATTCTTCTATTAATTTCATTAAAGGAGTAGCCATCGAGAGTCCATTTGCATGAGCAATCCCCACTGCTTTAACAATTTTTCCTTTTGTATCTTCTAAGAATTGATTATACAAGTAGTTTACGACTTGTTTATGGCTACGTACTTTTGCAACTGGTGAATACTCTCCACCTTCAAGGCTAGCGATTGGCTTAATGGAAAGTAATGAACCAATCATGGCTTTCCCTTTACCAATGCGTCCACCTTTCACTAAATTTTCTAGTGTATCTACTACTACAAATAAATTAGTATTCGAACGAATATCTGCAATTTTTTCCATAATCGCTTCTTTCGTTTCACCTTTTGCAGCCATTTTTGCTGCTTCCTCTACTTGGAAAGAAAGAGCAAAAGATATAAATCTAGAATCAAACACCGTAACATCTGAATCTGTCAGTCCAGCAGCTGTCTGTGCAGATTTTACTGTTCCACTCATGCCACCAGTCATATGAATAGAAATGACCTGATCTCCATTTTCACCTAGTCTATCGTACAACTCTTTGAATACACCAACAGCCGGTTGAGATGATTTTGGTAATTCTTTTGATACAGCCATTTTTTCTAAAAACTCTTCAGGTTGAATATTAATTCCATCTATATATGACTCTCCATCAATTTGAATTGTCAAAGGTACAACGTGTATATTAAACTGTTCCATCAGCTCTTTTGTTATGTATGCTGTAGAATCTGTTACTATGTGAACTTTAGGCACGATATATCTCTTCCTTCCTCGATAGTTCTATTATAAGAAGAAGTACATTACTCTGTAAACTATTTGCCTACAGTTTTCATTTCCTCTATCTTACGAGTAACACTTGTTCTCAATTCTTCTAGAACTATTTCTGCGTCATTCATTTGTATGCTTCCTATACTATATGAAGGCAAAATACTTATTTGAACATGCCCAGAGCGAATTTTGTTATTTTTTTTTCCAAAATGTCAGATGTGCCAAAGATCGCGATTGGAACAATTGGTACGTTGGCTTCCCTTGGCAATTCGAACAAATTCTGATTTAAATATTCCCATTTGGAAATAAATCCAAAGGGCTTAGGTATGTAGGTTATGAGTGTAGGAATATCAAAATTTCCTTCATGATTACTTATGAAAAGTACTGGGCCCTTCGAAAGATGCTCTACCCCTTACAAGTAAAAGTGCTCTTTGTTCTTTTTAAAATGCCCGCAGCCCATTTTTGCGGGACTGTATGTACAAGCTCGTCATATTGCACTGTTGTGAGCTTATGGTTACTAAAGGAAACTAAAGAAATATATATTTTACATGAAATAAAGAATAGTTGATTTCCGCTATAGGCGGACGCTTTCTGCGGAGTGAGCGATAAGCCATCACCACAGCTCACGCGTCGTTTGTGATGTCTTATCTGTCGCACTCATCTCGTTGGAGTTGCCGCCTGCCGCTCCCTCAAAAAAGTGATAAATTTTCGTATTTTAATGAAAAAGTACTATTAATGAAATTAACTCAAACTAACTGGCAAATAGCCAAATAAGAAGCTAAATGTCCGTTAAGAAGAGAACAACCTATTCACTAACCTTTCTATCAAAAACCAAATACACATATACATGACCTTCTGGTGTTTTCATTTCTTCTGTTGTTTCTACGAGCATCCAGTCATCATTACTGTATGTTGGAAAATATGTATCACCATTAAATACATGTTGAATTAATGTGATATACAGTCGATCAGCATTCGGCAACACCGCTCGAAATATTTGTTCTCCACCAATGATCATTACTTCCTCATGGTGAGCTTCGGCAAGTGCAATTGCATCGACGAGATTAGTAACTACTTCTGCTCCTTCCACTTTATAAGAAGGGTTTCTAGTAACAATAATATTTTTTCGTCCTGGCAATACTCGACCAATAGATTCATACGTTTTTCTTCCCATGACAATCGCTTTATTCATTGTTTTTTCTTTAAAATAAGCAAGGTCACCTGGTATATGCCAAGGCATTTTATTGTCAAGACCAATAACGGAATTTGTATCATGTGCAACGATTAATGAAATCATGTGACGCCTCCTATGTTTCTATACTATACCGCAATTGGAGCTTTAATTCTTGGATGAGGGTCATACCCTTCCAATGAAATATCCGATATCTCAAAGTCAAATATAGACGCTTTCTCTGATGATAATAAAATGGTAGGTAATGGACGTGGAGATCGAGTTAATTGCGTTTCCACTTGCTCCATATGATTTGAATAGATATGTGCATCACCAAGTGTATGGACAAACTCTCCAACTTCTAGCTGACATTCTTTAGCGATTAAATGCGTCAGAAGAGCATAGGAAGCAATATTAAAAGGCACTCCTAAAAAGACATCCGCACTTCGTTGGTATAGTTGACAAGATAACTTCCCATTTGCCACGTAGAATTGCATAAAGCTATGGCATGGTGGTAAAGCCATTTCGTCTACTTCTGCAGGGTTCCATGCCGTAATAATATGTCTTCTAGAATTAGGGTTTTTCTTGATTTGATCAATGAGATTTTGCAACTGATCAATCGTTCCACCGTCTTTGTCTGGCCATGATCTCCATTGTCTACCGTAAACAGGACCTAGATCACCAAATTCTTTGGCAAATGAATCATCAGACAATATAGTTGAGCAGAAAATATCCATTTGGTCATCCACTATCGCCTTAAACACAGGATCATTTGCTGCACGCACACCAAAGTTGGTCATATCAGGTCCCGTATATTTGTCACTTTTCACCCATTTTTCAAACGCCCATTCGTTCCAAATATGATTGTTTGCTTCAATTAAGGTTTTTACGTTTGTATCCCCTTTTAAGAACCATAATAATTCACTAACAACTAAACGAAATGCTGTCTTTTTTGTCGTAAGTAAAGGAAATCCTTTTTCTAAATCAAAACGCATTTGATAACCAAAGACACTCTTCGTTCCTGTTCCAGTACGATCCCCTTTCACCACACCATTTTCCATAATATGTTTACATAACGTTAAGTATTGTTCCACTGTCATTCTCCTTCTATTCGTTCATACAAAAAAGCCCTCAACTAGGAGAGCCATTTTGGCGGTGTATTTTTGGACCAGAAAATCTCGCCTAAAGCATAATGTTTTGCGTATTTATCTTCTGCTAAGTGATAATGAAAATTAAAATAAAACCCGTCTTGCGGTTTTTTATCCGTTCTTACGTGAAATCGGATTAAATCTTTTTTTGTCGTCTCGTTGTAAATATGAAATATCTTTTCATGATACTCACCTGATGGTTGCTCTGAAATAGATAAATTAGAAGCTTGATCGCCCTCAACTTTAGCAACTGTTGCATCAATTGCTTCTTGAATTCTTGGGAAGATAACATCATCAAATTCATTTTGAATAACTGGACCAATTCTATTTCCAAATTTTATGTACGCTTGTTCTCGAGCTGCCATGGAAATACTTTCAACTGGGTCTAGGGTATCGATAAGACTTACTTGTTGAAATTCGGTCGTATTTGCATCCGACGAAATCGATTTCATTGGAGTTTTGTTATCTAATAATTGTTCCCAAATAAAATGGTTTGGAGATATAAGCCCAAAGGTTAATAAAGCAACCGCTATAATGATTGTTTTTTGGAACCACTTCTTCATCTTTTATCACCTTCAATTTCGACCAATTTAGTTAAGCTTACTATAAACTTAAACGTATTTCATGAACAAAAGGTTTCATCTTCTATGTATTCATTGTACAATAAAAAGTGTAAACATTCAGTAGCTTTTTTAACTTAAGGAGGAAAATCACATGAGCGTAGATTTAATCATTGGTATCGGATTTTTATTTTTATTAGGATATTTAACATCTCTAAACTTCACAAACTAAATTCAACTGTATTTCCTAGCTAAAAGCTGTCTTTATTGACAGCTTTTTTTATATCTTAATAATACCATAATGAAATTTTGAAGTTAATCTTGTTTGTTGTTGAAACCCGTATTTCTCAAAAAGAGGCGAGCGGAAATGAGCCTTTAACACTACCCTTTTCCTTGCAACGCGTTTTGCTTCTTCCACCCATTCATCAGATAACGATTCATGCACACCCGCTTCTCTAAGTGATTGAAAATTAGAAGACTCAACAATCACTTCTTCAAACATCGGGTCGATATAGACGACGTCATAAGAGCCGGAGTCCACGCTTTTTAAGTAGTCTACTGCATCTTGTTTGATTAAATAAATTCTACGCATGCTCTGCTGTAATTCTGCAATTTCTGTTTCATACTTTTGTAACCCTTGCCCAACAACGTACGCAATCATCTGATCTTTTTCGCAGGCATCGACAACGCCCTTATCCCCCACCGCATATGCAGCGATTAAACTATCTGAGCATAAACCTGCAGTCGTATCTAAAAAACGGTCTCCTTTTGCTAAACCCACAGCTTCTAGAAATAAATCTTGTTCTCCATTTAATAAACGTTTCATCCGAAATGCCGCAGAATTGGGATGAAAGAAAAAAGGAGCAGAAGAACCGTATTTGTACAGTTCTAACCTCTCCTTACTAACGACTAATACGTGTGCATTTTGCTCTTGTTGCATTTTTTGAACAGATTTCTTCTGTCTAGTCACGTATGCTATACATAACTCACTTGCAGCTTTTTTTGCTTTTTCAATGTACTCTTCGTCTGTTCTCCCTGCAGTTGTAACAATTGTTTTCATGCAGAAACGATTTGCGAAAGAACACCTGCAAGATGATCTTTAATTGTCTCCATCGAATTGCTTTCGATTTGTTCTCTAGGAATGAAATAAGCCAATTGCCCATCTTTCCAGATAGCAATAGAAGGTGAACTTGGAGGAACATCCTCAAAATACTCTCTCATTGTTGCAGTAGCTTCTTGATCTTGCCCCGCAAATACCGTCACTAAATTCTCCGGCTTCACTTCTAATTCATCCACAGCAGAAATAACAGCTGGTCTCGCTAGTCCTGCCGCACAACCACAAACAGAATTGATTAAAACTAAAGAAACACCCTCTGCATTTGCCATATGGTCTTGTACATCCTCAGGAGTTAACAACTCTTTAAATCCAGCATCTGTTAACTCACTTCTCATCGGTTTCACTATTTCTTTCATATATTCATCGTACGCATTCATCTATTCTCCTACTTTCATTCATATTCATTTTCCCTTTATATTGCGGGTTATCTATTTTATATTCTACTCATGTTTTTATATAATTTCACGTAATTAGAACTCTTAATGTTAATTTTTCAAAACCTTAAGTTAAATACATGAAAAGCATTTCATAGCTCTGTAAATTTAGGTTATTGTTTTGATTGGTTTAAGAGAGCTATCACATATAGTAATCTTCTTTTAAAAATATATTTTATGAATTGTCTATCGTTTTTCGATAGAATGGACAAATTGTACAGTCACTATTCATTTCGAAATCATAGTTTATTAATGTAAGACGAGATTTAAAAAACTAGTAAGGAGGTCTTGAAATGAGTAACAAGAAGAAATGTTCTGAATGTAAAGGTTGCGTTTGTGATCAATTAAGAAGATTACAGATTCAGACTGAAGTCGATGTTTTCTTACTCGGTGGTCAGGTTTTAGAAGATGTTGTTTTTATTAGCATAGATCGGAAGAATTGCTGTGCAGTCTTTACTGATCCAACAACAGAACCTGGTTCAACACTTATCGTAGATTGCCAAGATATTCAAGCTATTCGAATAGAAGCAGACTGATTTATAAGAGGTTTCTTTCGATAAGAAAGAGGCCTTTTCTAGTTAATCAAAATAATCACTAATTGAATCTTCATGATTTAGTCTTTTTTCTTTTTCTTTTTGTGCATAATCAATATTTTGAGCTAACTCTCCACTTTTCAGATCCTCAGTAGATAATTGATAGCTATATAAATAGTATCAAATATTATTTCATCGAACAAAAAACAAAGAATGATGTCCAAGAAAAGTCGTCATTCTTAAAAAACTTGTAATGGAAGAATTTCCATATTAGATAAATGAAAGTACACTTACACTAAAATATCTTTCATCTCTTTTGTTATGGAGCTATCCCTACTTATTAAGTAGTGTAAAATACTTTCACCAAAATGTATAGGAAGCATAATATAAATGAAAGATGAAATTAAGTACTGGAGGCTATTAGTTTGAATAATGATAAAAACAATGGCCCTGATGATCAAAACAACCAAAATGTAAGTCAAGCCGTTAAGCTTGCCGTCATTGGTGCTGCAATAGCAACGGTTGGCGATGCCATTAGCACTATTGCAGCCATACTTGCATTAGAAGACGAGCGGCAAGAACAAAGTGAGAAAGCGGATATGCAGAAACAGATCGATTATTTAACCACTGAATTAGAAAAACTTAAAAACCAAGGAAATAACCCAAAAAAACAAGGTTTGTGGTTTAAATAAATCCTTCGCATTGATCAGTTAGCTTAGGCATCTCTCGAGGTGCTTTTTTGTGTTTCAAACCATAAACGAAATGTGAGATGAACAATCAATAATTGGCTCATCACACTAAAGCAAACTTATACATATTCTGTATAACATGTGCTAATCATGCACATCACAATTTGTTAAGGAAGGATGTACTCTTGAGCTCTTCTATGGATTATACTTCTCCTAATACGCAGTTCGCTTTTGATGTAAATAAAAGTCCACTTGTTCAAAAAGATAATCGAAATTTTATTAATATCCTAAGTATTAATCAGTTAAATACATTAGACAATGTGTCTTTACTTGATATTTTCCTTAGCACTGGTAATGTTATTGAACCTCATTACCATCAAAATGCTGCAGAACTAGTGTATTGTATTTCTGGAGCTGCTACTGTTTCATTACTGAACCCTTTTACAAAGCAAATACTAAATTTCCCCATAACACCAGGTCAGGTAGCAAACGTTCCTCAAGGATGGTGGCATTATGAAATTGCTACTATAGACAATACACATCTACTCGCTATTTTTAATGCATCAACACCTGAGGTAATTCTAGGTTCAGATATTTTAAAGCTAACACCCTCTAATGTCATGGCGTATACTTATTGTATGGATGAAAACCAATGGAAAAAAGCGATTGCTCCCGTTAAGAGTTCCACCTTTATCGGCCCTCCTAAGGACTGCAATAAAGCAAATGAAACCATTTCTTATCAATTCCCGCATTATACGAATCATTACAATAGCCAAATATACCCACCTCAAGCATACTTTCATCCAAACTTTCCTAATCCATAGGCGCTGGTATATTTTACTGTAGTTTTACGGTAGAACCCGCGAAGACTCCTGCGGAAAGCAAGCAGATTTTACAAATTACAACCATTTAGTTTAACTGCGCTAATCCATAAAATCATCATGTTTAATAGCAAATCTCTCTAATATAAAAGGACACGAAACAAGCGTAAATAAGTTCTTGTTTCGTGTCTTTATTTTAATGAAAGATCGTTTATTATGAAATCCATGAAGAAAACCGTTCATAACAACCAAGTCCATTACACATAGTCAATTAATAGTTATCGCTTAGTTCCTTTTTGATGCAGCACTTCGAATATAACCATAAGACATATTTAATTCATCAGCGATTTGTTTATAGGTTTTGTTTTCCATGTACTTCATCCGAGCAATTTGATAATTCAAGCCTTCTAGCTTGTTTATTTTATCTTCGGTCTCTTCCTTAATATCAAGATAAAACGAAAGCATCTTTTGAAATCGATGTTTTTTATCATGTAAATCATGAATGTTACCTTTAGAAGCATCTACACCTAAATCATCTGTACCTGTTCGTGAAAAAGGAAGCTTACCATTACCAAACCAATAATCTAAATCGTTATCTACCTGTAATAGTTGAGTTTCGATCATATCAATTTTTCTACATAGATCCACATAATTTGTTATTATTTTCATTCGATTTCCCCCAATCCAGATTTTTTATTTATATTCTGGTTGGACTTTATATGTGCTTGTTCCAATCCACATCTTGGCCCCTTAAAGACAACATTTTATCCAGACACTAAAAAGCACCTTCCAATTAATGAGGCCACTGAAAAACTTACGCTATTAAAACAGTAAATTCTTTTTAACAAAAATCTGACACTTCTTGTTCAAGCTTGAACAGGAAGTGTCGGTTCTTTGTCTATTTATCCTCTTTTTCGTTCAGCAATTTCAAAATCCGTTTTAGATTGACGGCGAATCTCGTTGTGGCACCTTGTATTTCCATGCAAAATAAACCCGCAGAGGGTGCTGTATTGTATCCGTGAGGATTTTTCAATTATTTTTTGCTTCGATTTATTCGAAACTGAATACGTGTTACTTTTTGTACCTTCTTTATAACAGCCGTCTCACAGTGGACAAACTTAATTGTCTTTTCCAAAGTAGGCTGTTTCGCCAATAACCGTTTCCACTTCCATGCCTGTTGCTTTACTTTTTTTAATTAATTCTTGTAGATATCGCCCGTCTCTTTACTTGCCTGTTGTCACCACTGCTGCTAATAATACGTTCACCGCTCAATCGCAATATGTGTTTTATAGCCAAAGAAAGAAGAATCCGCTGTCTTAAGTAATTGCATTTGTAATTTCCAATGACTTCTATTAATAGATTGAACATTCTTCCACTATTTCATTTGATACCAGCTTTGTTTAAAGAGTATTTATTTTATGGAGTTTAGAGTGGAAGGCGGCGACTCCAGCGGGAAAAGCGCGTCCAGGTGAGACCCCGCAGGAGCTTGCGACGAGGAGGCTCACGGATCGCCCGCGGAAAGCGTCCGCCTGCAACGGAATCACCTAGATGTTATATGTAATCAAAAAGCGAGTTCTTGAACAACTTGCCGTTCAAGAACTCGCTATGAAATGAATAATAATAGACTTTTTCAGTGGCCTCCAATTAATCGAAAGATGATTACCTAAACTGCAGGTGGAACAATATTTTCATATATTTAGGACATCTACTGTTTAGACAATTCCTTATAAGCAAGGACCTTCAACGCAAGCATTTCTTCTTCCGTTAAAGTACTTTCAAGCTTATTAAAAATTTCTTGTTTTTCTTCGGCAGTCATCCCATTTTGGGCTTTTGTTTGTATTTCTTGTAATTCACTTATATTAAATTTTTTTAATAAAACCTTAGTTGCTTCTTCTTTCGTTTGGAAAGGAAGCTTACTACTATCTACATTTTTACCTTCTTCTATAAACGCCTGTAATTGCGGATCATTATTGATTTCTTCTTTAATACTATCCAACTGACCACTATCCTGAAGTTCAACCGCTACTTTCTCCATTACTTGGTCCGCAACTAGTTTAGGTCCAAAATAATATGCAGCAAATCCTATTATCACGACAATAACAACCAAACTCAGAAGTACTTTAAAAAATTTCAATTTTTCCCACTCCCTTACACATTCTATTAAGAATACTACACATTTGAATAGTAGTATGCATGAAAACTTTCAAAAACCAATTCTCAAAGCTCATTTTACGTATTTAAAAGCTGAACTACTTATAAAAATATACTTTTAATTCATCCTGTTCGTCAACTGTTGCTAAGAGAATATCGTGTATATGAACATTCAAGATGGACGTTTTATTTTCTAACCAGCTAATATCTTTTCCCGACTGCTGTAATTGACTATAATCTACTTTACCATCTTTAATAATTGTCATCGGAAGATAAAAAGGTTTTTTAATCATTTGCATATCCCCTGGGGTTAAAGCTTTTAATTGGGGAGATAAAAAAAACGATATCGATCCATCAGGCTCCCATAATGCTAGTGCAACCTTCTGAATTTCTTCGATGTTTGCCTTTCTAGCTTCTGATAACAAATGATCAACCGTTATTCTTGCTTTTGATAAGCCATTATAATGAATTTCTCCGTTTTTGATTAATGTGTAAGGAGATGGCTCAAGCCAATTTTTAAATAGATTCCATTTTAAACTTAAAAATACGCAAGCTAAATATAAAATAACTAATACGCTTGTTGTGATAAGAGATCCCTTTAATCCTAATCCTTCGTCTGATAAAGGATGTGCAAGGATATTCCCGAGGACTAAAGCCATCGTAAAATCGATTAACCGTAACTGTGCAATTGATCTACGTCCCATTATTTTAGTTGCTAATAATAAAAAGGAAAATGAAACAATCGCCCGCATTATCCATTGAATAGTTGTAAGAGTTTCCTGCGCATAAATAAAATCCATCTATATTCCCACCCCAGTTCAGCCTCCATCATAAACAATAGTATCTCCGCGAAATCGAAAACCATGAATGAAAACTGAATGAAAGAATATGTACTCATTTCCAGTCTTTTAAAGTCTAATTATTATGATTTATTTCAATATTAAAATTCATTTGACTACAGAACATGCATTCTGTTATTCTGTTTTCTAGGAGGTGGAGAATTTGAACTCGACAGATATATTAATAATTAATTTTGAGGAAATTCGCAGAAGAAGTATACTAGTCTGGGATTCTATTCCCGAGGAATTATACAATTGGAAACCAGATGAGAACGCACTTTCTTGTTTAGAAATGGTTCGACATGTATTAGAATCCGAATACTATTATCATTTAGCAGTTATAAATAGAGGTAGTATCACCAACTTTATTTCTCCTTTTGAATCTAGAAAATTAATATCCGTTCAAGAGGAACTCAAGTTTGCCCAAGAATATAGAAATAATTTTATTAAGATGATCCAATCATTGAGTGAAGATGATTTGAAAAATATTCAAATCGATCGCTCAGGTGTGGGATATATAAGAATTCTTGGGGACATGTTATTAAGAATAGCTTATCATGAATCTGTCCATACAGGACAAATGCTAGACTACCTACGAACAGCTGGAGTACATCGACCTAATATTTGGGATTGATTAATTTTCAGAGTATTAATTACCATTAATACTCTTTTTATATCTTTTAGATCATCCATGATACCTTCTATTTAGAAGAGCTATTCTAGAGTATATTATTGCAATTCTTCCATCATATAACTTTTCTGTTTTTCAATTTATATTCCGAAACTTTGTAATCGATAAATGCACCTATAATTCCAGTAGGTAATCCACCCGCTGATAGGGAAAGTATAATAATAAATAAACTTAGCTTCTCCACTTTATGGCTTAAAAAATAAAGGATTAAAAGAGTTCCTATCATGGTAAAAATTACGGTGAAATAATATGTTATATGAATTTCTTCGTTTATTTTTGATTCTTCTTTCGCTAATTCTTTACTCATTGTATTCCCTCAATTCCAAAACACTGCGATTGTCTTTGTATTATTCACATATAATCTACGCTTTACACATTATTTTTCCATTAAAAATATATAAAAAAACACCGTCGATTTAAGTGCTTTTTAAACGCACAAAATTCGAAGGTGTTATAAGTGATTATTAAGACGCAGCCCACTCTACTTGGTTTAAAAATGTAAATACATCTTCACAAACTTTATCTTTTTCTTTCCCTAATGTAATAATATGGCCAGATTCCTTATACCAAATGATTTCTTTTTCATCTGTTTCCACATGCTCAAGAATAAAAGATGCGCTTTCTTGATAAATTGCATCATCTAAAGCTCCTTGTAGCACAAGTGTTGGAGAGGTAATAGAACTCAATTCTTCACATGTATTTTCGGTGATTGCTTGCACACCTTCTAAAGAATCTTTTGGTGTATTTTTTAATACTTCTAGTTCTTCTATAATTTCTTCTCTTGATTTTCCTTCAAAAGATTTATAAATTTTCGCATAGTTATATAATCGGTCAAATAAACCATCTGTGCTATTTCGTTTAATTGGAGCGCACATGGATACGACTGCTTTTACTGGGAATTCTTCTGCAACTCTTAAAGAGAATACACCACCAAGAGAAATACCTGCAACTGCAATTTCCTCATACCCCTGGTTTTTTAAATGATGGTATCCGTCTACAACGTCTTTCCACCAGTCAGCTGGACTCGTTTCGAGTAATTCTTCGGGAGTTACTCCATGCCCACTATACATCGGTGCATGACAAGTATAGCCTCTCTTTTGCAAATACTCTCCTAATCTTTTTACATCTTTCGTGCTTCCAGTAAAACCGTGAAGTAACAATACTGCTCGTTTACCGCCTTCAAACGTAAAAGATTTAGGTGCAACTACTTTCATGTGAATATCCCCTTTATTTCTCTAAAGTATTAGTTTAATGACCTAATACTATCATTGACAATTCATAATGTATAATTTATTATTCTTATCACTATGATGCATAAAATGCATAGATTAAATAGAGGGGGTTACTAAGTGGAATGGCAGCGACTAGAATACTTTCAAACACTAGCAGAAGTTCAGCATATGACACGGGCCGCTGAGCTATTGTCTATTTCACAGCCAGCATTGAGCCGCTCAATTGCAGGGTTAGAGGAAGAGATTGGGGTACCATTATTCGATCGACGAGGCAGGTCCATTGTTTTAAATCGATATGGCCAGATGTTTCTGCAACGTGTTAATCGAATTATTAGGGAACTAAACGATGGTTTAGAAGATATTCACCAATTAATTAACCCGGAGCAAGGAGAAGTGACTCTAGGCTTTTTACACACACTTGGGACAAGCTCTGTACCAAATATAATCCGAGCATTTCACCAACAATATCCGGATATCACTTTTCAATTTAAACAAAATCATACACATACTCAATTAAAGCAATTGAAATCAGGTGAATTAGACCTTTGTCTTCTCGCTTCCACTGAAGATGAAAAACTCATTGAATGGACAGAATTATGGCGGGATGAATTATATGTGATTGTTCCAACCAATCATCCGCTTGCTATGCGTAAAAGCATCTCATTAACAGAGGTAGCAGAGGAATCCTTTATTTCTATGAAAAAAGGGTATGCACTCCGTAAAACAACTGACGAGATTTTCGAGGAAGCTGACTTCACGCCAGCTATTTCTTTTGAAGGGGATGAAGTTGCCACAGTTGCGGGATTTGTTGTTACAGGGCTTGGTTTTTCTATACTTCCAGATGGCGGTGAAATCAATTCAAATAAAATAGCTAAATTACGGATTGAAAATGTCAC
>Ga0157371_10001968_pt1 | contig 20348 bp, 16 predicted proteins | sample C45metaG_FD_113462 | JGI IMG/M metagenome (GOLD analysis project Ga0157371, IMG submission 113462) | Corn rhizosphere microbial communities from Kellogg Biological Station, Michigan, USA - C4-5 metaG | ecosystem: Host-associated > Plants > Roots > Rhizosphere > Soil | place: USA: Michigan...
ATCAACATTACATTACTGCAAAACGTGTTGTTTCAGGAAGTACTTCGGCTACTCCACCCAACACTAATGTAACACCACCCAAAGAAACTACTACATTGCCTGCAGACAAAGTAGTCAATTTAGCTACTAGTCTTATTGGGAAAGCAAAATTTGGATATGGATACAATGAAAGCAACTTAACTTTTACTAGTGCCGGATTTACGTATTATGTCTACAATAAGCAAGGTATTAATTTAAATAGTAAATTAGCTAGTGAGCAAGCAAAAGTAGGAAAGACAGTTCAAAAAAGTAGCTTGCAAAAAGGGGATCTTATTTTCTTCTCCTCTAATAATGGAGGAACTAAAATTACACAAACTGCCATTTATATAGGAGCCAATCAATATATTAGTCTAAAAACTAATGGCAGCGTAGTAAAAGAGAGCTTAAGCTCTACTTGGGCTAATCAAAACTACGTGACAGCTCGTCGTGTTCTTTAAGAAATGCCATTTCTAAGAAAAGCGCAAGAGCCCTCTAAGTACAAAACCTGTTTTGTATCGTTTTCGGAGGTCTTTGGACAGACTTATTGCTATATCATTACCGATTGATTTTTAAGAGAGGCTGGTCGTGACTTACGTCACGACCAGCCTCTCTTTTCTCGGTAATCTTTTGGTGTTTGTCTGTCCGTCGCCCTCCTTTAACAGTACGAATAAGATTAAGATCTTTTTGGATAATGAGTGAAAAGATACTTTCCACCTCATATAGGAAGCACCCGAAGATGCAATTTCGGGTGCTCTAGTGCTCCTCTATACAATAGATGCTAACTATTTTTTGGTCATATACTCTTTTACCAGTAGAAGGAAATTACCAGAAATGCTCTTCTTAAAGATTCTTGCTAGCTAACAGGTCCATCCAACCTACTTTCCTTGTATACAATCCACTGCATTTTCCTATCGTTCAAAGTACCGGTGACTTTATTAACCCAAAAACTATATGCTTCTTTATCTTTTAGTTGCCCTTTCTTTTATGATTGATTTGAAAACATTTACTTGATTGTAGTGGAAGGCGGCGACTCCAGCGGGATGAGTGAGAGAGATGAGACATCACAACGGACGCGTGAGCGGCGGTGATGGCTCATCGCTCACCCCGCGGAAAGCGTCCGCCTGTAACGGAAATCAACAGTAGTATTGAATCGATCTTTTTCTCCAAAATATCTGAAACACTGGATTTATGGAACGGAAAATTATATACTTTCTTATTCTTCAAAAAAGAAGCATTCAACGCATATTGCGCGAATGCTTCTTTTTTCGTGTATTCACTTATTTTCTTTTAAACTATTTGCAAAATCAATCATGGATCGGCTAGACATTGGACCTTTTATTAGCAAAATTGCATGACTATCGAGCATAGGTTTTAGCACATTCATTACACCTGTGACATCTTTAAAAACATGGACATTTGCCTTCGTTCCATCTTCCATTGCTTGTTTTGCTATTTCTTCTGCCTTACTTCCGATGGTAATAAGTGTATGAATATTTCTTTCCGCTACCAAGCTGCCAATTTCACGATGATATTTCTTTTCAAAATTGCCTAATCGATTAATATCCCCAAGTACAAGAATGACATTTTTACTTACTCCGATTGAATCGAGAACCTTTAATGCTGCCTCTACAGAAGTAGGGTTATTTGTCCACGTATCATCTATAATCGTACTTCCACCTATTCCACTTGAAAATTCCAAGTGTCTGGACATGTTTTTATATGTCGCTATACGGGAAATAGCTTCCTGAATATTCATTCCCATTTCGTTTACGGCAGCTAGAGCAGCTAGAGCATTATATACTTGATGTTCACCAAATCCAGGAATAAAGGCTTTATACCTTTTTTTAGAAAGATGAACGTTAAAATCCATTCCGTTTTTAGTAAATCGAATATTGGAAGCTCTAAAATCCGACATTTTATTTACTCCGAAATAGATAATCTTTCCTTTAAATGAATGCAAGGGAACTTTTTTTGTATTTGCATCATCTGCATTCAAGATTAACGTGCCATTTGGCTTTATTCCATCCACTATTTCTGACTTTGCTTTAATATATCCTTCCAAATTTCCACAGCCATCTAAATGATGAACGCCAATATTTGTAATAATTCCGATTGTAGGCTGATAAATCATGCATTGATGTTTAATATTCCCCGAATTACCCAATCCAAGTTCGAAGACAGCCGCTTTCGTATTTTGATCGATGCCAGTCAAATATGGTAACGATTGACGCGGCTCATTCTTGCTGCTTATAGACGCCTGAACATTCCAATCCTTCATTAAAATATGTTTGATCATTTCTTTTGTAGTTGTTTTACCACATGTTCCTGTGATTGAAACGACCGGTATTTGAAAAAGGTTTCGATAGTAGTCCATGAATTTCCAGTATGCTTGCACTAGACTTCTCACTTTTATGACAGTAGTATCCGATAGAGCATTTTTCAATTCTGAGGAAGGCTTATCAGAAATCACAAGAGAAGGTCCCTTAGTATTAATTTCATGCCAATTGACAGAATCACTTCTGCTAACAAACATTAGCGTATTTCGTTTCGTAAGACCATGCCGATTATAATATATAGCATTTCTTACATTCCAAAGTTCAGAACCACTTATTAATTCACCTTGAAGTAACTTCCGAATATCTTTCACCTGTATAGGTTTCATATTTAACTCCTCCCCTAGTTATTGTATGAAATGCACTCAATGATGGGTCATTCTCCATTTTGTAATTTCCTAATTTCCACAATTCTTTTCCAAATGGATTTATCTGCAATTGCAAATCCGCTGATTCCTGGAGTTGAATTTACTTCGAATAAAATTGGTTTTCCTTCTGCATTTAAACCAAAATCCATACCGTATTCCCTATTAGGAAATTGTGCGGCTATCCCCTTAGATACTGAGATAGAAACTTCCTTTAAACAAGTAACAATTTCTTTCTTTTCCGTTTCATTCATTTGCCAATGTAAAGACAATAATTCATCAATCGTTATTATTACAACACCTCTATGGTAGTTAAGAATACCATTACCATTATTATCCAACGTTCCGACACCGGCATTTATTCCACCAATAACCCATTTTCCTTTTAGAAGTTGAACATGAACTCGAATGCACACAGGCATTCCATTAGGAGTAAAACTTTGAATACCTTCCTGAATAATATAGTTCCCTTGTCTACCGAATTTCTCAAATGGATGTAGGACTTTGTGGAAATCCTCAATTGCTGTAACACATTTATTGATTGGTTCGCCTTGGATGTTATAGCCATCAAAACAATAGGTGCCCTCTTTTTGGTAAACTTTAAAAATTGCTCTTCCTTGCCCGGATGTATCGTGTTTCACATATACATAATCATAGCGACTGATAAAGTCCAATAGATTTGTAACACTGTAAATAGTAGTTTCTGGAATACTTTTAGCTGTTAAGGGATTTTGACTCAACAACAAATGTTGTTGCCATTTCCCTAGTTTATTTTTCAAGAAATCCACCTCATTCGTATTTTTTTATTTATTCAAGGAATGAATAGATTTAAAATTTAGTTTTTTGATTTCCAACATATTCATATACACCTGCTGGTCTTCGTGTTCTTTGAACATAGTAAGGTCGGGTATATAATTCCCTTCAATAATCCATATATCTCCATGATCTGTAATACCAACGTCAAAGCCAATAATTGATAGTTCCATATTTTTTTCATCCAGTTTTTTTGCAGCAGATATACAAATTCCTTCTATTTTGGCTTCTAAAATTTCATACATTTTATTTGAAATAGTGGATTCTTGAATGGCATTCTCTAGAGTTAGTAGTTTCTGAGCCGCATTTGTAATGATAAAATTTTCTCCTGCTATTTTAACCATTTTGCCAGTTACACTCCATGTGGAATCAACTTTTTGAGTAATTACCCTTACGTCTATTGGACAGTCATATATCGTTGCCAGCTGTACTCTTTGCTGAACGATATAATCCTTCTTAGAAAGGAAGGTTTCTTTAATGTAACTATAAGCTTCTTCAAGATTCGGTTTTGTGATTTTCCTTATTCCATAGTGAATTTCATAAGTAAAGGAATCTTTTCTTTTTATTTGTACTACTCCTATTCCATGCTGACCGATACAAGGCTTAATGATAATTTCGTTAAATCTCTTTAATAAATCGCTAAAGGATGCATGTGTGAGTAAATCCGTCTTTGGTACATAAGATAAAATTGTCCTGCTCGTTCGAAGTGTTTGGTATTGATCCCACTTACTAATAGAAAAATGAAGGCTTGTGTCATAAATCCATATGCCTTTTGTAAAGTCAGACATGATTTCGATTACAATTGTGTTACAACTGGGAAATGATCTTCCAAGTTTTTCAGCTGCTAGAATAGGTATGCTCCTGATTTTTTTTAATAAATACTTTTGAAAAAACTGTCTAAGATGAGAGTAATAGTCGTTATCCGTTATGGAAACTATTCGCCACTTGGCTGAAGATGACTTTCGATGAACAGTAACGAAGGAGCGATAAGGGTTTTGAAAAATACTGGAAGTAAGTTTTTGGGCCTGAACAATATAGTATTTTTGTTTTATTTCATACAGATTTATATACTCATACATTTCCTCCATGTTATTAACTGTCACTATTTTCCTTTGCGATTTAATTTTGTATTTATTATTTTCTAAAGAGATCATGATATCACCAGGACCAAAAGAAGGCTTAAGAACAACCGCTTTATGCTTTTCTAAAAGAGCGAATAGTGATTCTTTCGAGAATAACACTGTTTCAACTAGATAATTACGTAATTTTTTTTCATCCTGTAATATTTTATATTGACTAAGTCTTCCCCTACTGGTCTTCAATTTGCACACCTCCCTTAAATGTTCCTTTTATATTCTATTCAGCCAAACAACTTTTCTCTGGATATATTGTTAGAGATTCAATAAAAAAACTCTCGGTATTGAATACCGAGAGTTTCTTTATCATTACATTTCCTGACAACCTAAAGCTATGATTGAACCTTGTTCAACTGGTGCAGCACCATTTTGGTCAAAGAAACCAGTTATTACGAAGCTTTGTACATTATCATTTGCCGCTGATGCTACTTGATCTCTAAATACCGCTACAAAATCAAGTTTATCACCGTCAATAGTTCCAGTACCTGTCACTGTAACAACGCAGTTCTGTCCCTCCTGATTACATTCAACAGATGTTATCTCGTTTGCTGTAAATGTAAAGTCGTTTAGGCCAGGAGTTTCCGTGTCTTCAAATTCTAATGATAGAGTTGAAGTAGCAAGTGTAGTAATACACACTTCCGCCATATACGTTAAGTTTCCTTCGATCGTACCATTCTGCCCTTCAAATTTAACATTATTATCTTCAGAAAAAGCATCAACGGACACACCACATGGACACATTGTTCCCATTTTTCATCCCTCCTTTCTAGTAGAATATTGTAAGATATTATAAAGAGTAGTAATGTGGCACAGTTGTTTGTCCATATTATCAATATATTTTTGCGTACTTAATCAATTATTATGGGTTATTACAGCTATCTCCGTAGTTTAGAAGCTAATTCGATGATGGCCTTACTATACATATCACCCTTTATGAGAATAATGGTATCAGAATCAACTATCTTATCTAACAAATCATAGACAAGCGTATTATTGTTAAATGTATAGACAGGTGAGTTAAAGCCTAATTTCACTGCATAGTCCGCAATTATTCGTGCATGCAGACCAATCGTAATTAGCACATCTACACCAATTTGATAGACTAATTCTCCAGCTTGTTCATGTATAACATATCCCCAAGATCCTAAGTCCGTAATAGTACCTATAATTGCAATCTTCTTTTTCGTTTTTCCCACTTCATTCAGCACTTTTAAAGCGGCTTCTAATGAAGTCGTTGTAATACTCCATGTATCATCCAGAATTTCAGAGCCATTGATTCCATCTACCAATTGAAGCTGCTTTTTATACTTCTGAAAAGATTTTAAATGCTTTGCTGCCTCTGGAATACTTACCCCTATTTCATGAACAGCAGCAATTGCACAAAGAGCATTATAAACCTGATGCTCTCCTAACCCAGGAACAAATATTTGATAATTTCGATTCTTGTGTTGAAGACTAAATTGCATACCATCTAAACTATATTGAATGTTACTCGCTCTAAAGTGGCACGACCAATGACATCCAATTTTAATGATTTTCCCAGGAAAGCTTTTTACATCGATTTTTCTCGTATTGCTATCTTCTGGATTTATAATCAATACACCTGACGATTCAACAATTTGAAGCATTTCTCCTTTTGCTTTAATATAACCTTCCAAAGTTTTGCAATAATTTAAGTGATGAGATCCTATATTTGTAATAATTCCAATCGTAGGTTTGAAATACTCTCCTGCTTTTAATATATCTCCAGGGGCACCGACAGCAGTCTCAAAGATAGCCGCTTCCGTATCCTCCTCTATGTTTAGGAGATATTGCAAATAGGCCGTTCGGGAGTTACTGCTAAGATTCGTGGCCGCTACTTTACGATCAATAGATAGGATATGCCTAATCATTTCTTTGGTCGTTGTTTTTCCAGAAGTCCCCGTAATAGCAATCACAGGAATTTCAAACAAGCTTCGGTAGTAACGTACAAATTTCCAATAAGCTTCTTCTACATTCAGAACTTGGATAATAGTTATATGTTCAGGGATTTCTTGTAAATTATAATCCCTGTCTGTAGCAAGAACTAAAGGGAAATATTCCCTTAATCCTTTCCAATCTACTATTCTCCTACTTGTAAAAAGGATCGTATTCTGATTTTTAATTTGTTTTAATCGGTATGCACCATAATGAACATTCAATTCATCCGTCCCTTGTACCAATTCACCGGAAATGACAGTTCTTATCGTACCAACTGTATGTGGCTTCATTTTTTTCACACTCCCTTCACTTACATAATATGTTTTTTTACTAAAGTTGATTGTACGAAGATATGTAAATTGTATGATATCTAACCATACCAATTTTTTTTTGCGTCATACATATATAAAGTACATTAAAAAATGATTGTATAAGGACGTGAAAGGATTGAGAGCTATTGTTTTTATCAGTACAAATAAATCCGGATCCAGCAGAGAGGCTATTAAAGCAGCGGAGAGGTTGGGTTACTTTACCATTTTATTTACAAAAAACGAAAAGCAACTACAGCAAAGGGAGGAGTATACAGATGTTCACAAAATGATTCTTATAAACACAGATAATCTTGAGGATATGAGAGAAGAAATTAGAAAACTACAGTCAAAAGGGATGAATATAAAAACAATCGTCAGTTTTATTGATCCGTTTGTTCATATCGCATCCATTCTTTGTGATGAATTCTGTCACAATAATACTTCCTCAAAAGCTATTGAAATAATGGAAGACAAGGAGAAGACACGACTGTTTCTAAAAGATCAACCTTATACCCCTAAATTTATCTCGATTCAGGCAAACGAATCGATGTCTACTAAAAAGATATGTGCTCAGTTAGATTTCCCGATTATTGTGAAATCACCAAAATCAACAGGCTCCAAAGACGTACTCTTAGCAAAAGGAAAAAAACAGCTGGAAAAACATTTTGAAAATCTTCGGAATAGGAACCCAGATGAAACAATTATGATTGAAGAATATATAGACGGCGATCAGTATCTGGTTGAGGCGCTCGTTTATAATAACAATGCGCATATTATAGGAATTATTGAACAGGAAATTACAAAGGGCAAGAGGTTTATTATTACTGGTTATGGAGTGCTTGCTTCTGTTCCCGAAACGATCAAATCTGGAATTGAAGAGGTTCTGAATTCAATCATTGCAGCATTTGAGATTGTAAATGGAGCGCTGCATTTGGAAATCCGTTTAACTAAAAAAGGTTGGAAACTCATTGAGATCAATCCAAGGATATCTGGAGGGGCAATGAATAAAATGATTCAAGCTGCATTTGGGTTTAGTTTAGTGGAAGAAACGCTTAAATTATTTTTAGGAGAACGCCCTGTCATTTTACCGAAACATAAGAAGTATGTCTTCACCAAATACGTTATTGTTAAAAATAAAGGTATATTAGAAAAAGTGACTGGAAAAGGGAGAGCTAAAAAGTCGCCAGGAGTCCTTGAAGTTTACGTGAAGCCTAAAAAAGGAACGCTTTTAATTCCACCATTATCCATGGGTCATCGATATGCTTATGTAATTGCAGAAGGAAGTAGTTTAGAAGAGGCTAAAGATTGTGCAAATACTGCAGCAAAAGAGATTACATTCCATCTAAAAGAAGAATAAAAAATCAGAACACCTTGTAGGTGCTCTTTTTTTTGCCCTTTATTTGAAAAAAATAAAACCCGAATAATAGCCCTAAGAAGAGCTTGTTATCCAGGGTTTGTATTATTCTTTAAAAGTTTGATCTAAAAACTCGACAGTATCAAACATATTCGTTTTACTAGCTCCTTTGACTAAAATGGTATCATCTTTTTTTACTATCTTTTTCAATAACTCATGTAACTCTTCCTTCTTGATGAAATGATAAATATTTGTAGCCGAAAATCCTTTTACTGCTGCTCTATTACCAATTTCCTCCGTCCGATATCCGTAGGTGATCAAGATATCAATTCCTTTTTCATACACGTATTCGCCAACTTTGCAATATTCTTGCTCCCTTAGCTCCCCTAGTTCTCTCATTTGTCCGATAATAGCTATTTTTCGATGCTTTCCTATATTAGAGAGAACATCAAGTGCTGCCCGCACTCCTTGAGGGTGAGAGTGAACGGTGTCGTCGATAACAGTAATGTTATCTCGGCAGTTATAGATCGTTAATCTTCTTGGTGGCTTTCTAAAAATTAGACCTGCTTTAATTTCCATCGGTGTGAATCCTAGGTGATCAGCAACAGCAATTGCATTTAAGGCATTATATACATGATGCTCCCCTAAAATAGGAATAAACAGCTGAATTTCTTGTCCTTGTAGCTTCATCTTGAAACTCATCCCATTATCTTCATATTGAATGTCATTTGCTCTGTAGTTTGCTGGCGATTTAATACCAACAGTCATTATTTTTCCTTTGAATTTCTGAGTCTCCAAATACTTAGAGTTTTCATCGTCTTTGTTTACAATGAGAATACCTTGTTGATCCATCCCATGGATTAATTCTGATTTTGCATGCGCAACTTTTTTGATATCACTGTCAAAGTTTCCAACATGTGCAAGTCCGATGTTCGTTACTATACTAATAGTAGGCTGAATAATACTACAATGTTCCGTAATGACCCCAGGATAAGCCATTCCATACTCTAATACTACTGCTTCATGTTTATTATTAATTTCTTCAGCATGTTTTTTTGTATGCTCAGTAGTATTCCAATAATCTTTAGACTCAAAAATGTTCCACTTTTTCGATAGTATTGATGCAAGGAATGCCTTAGACGTTGTTTTGCCAGCACTTCCCGTTATTGCAACGATAGGTATTTCACCTTTTTCTTCAATTTTTTTATTCTTTATTATTCTTATTTCTCTTTTTATTTTTGCTTGGTTTTCTGCTACGTACTTCGCATATTGAATAGAATGGATCACTACATCCAATTCCAAATAAAAGGCTGGAGGACACCCTGGGCGCCAGTTTACTTCATAAATCCAAATTTTAAAATTTTCATCCATCCCAACGTCTACACCAATTTCATCTATTACTTCTCCGAATTGGACCATTTGTATTTCATCTAAGTGACTCGCTAATGACAAAGAAAAGTGCTCCAGTGTACGTCTAATATTAAACGCTTCCTCTTTAAATTCCTGTTGTAAAAATGGATCTAAGTAATTAGTGAATCCTCCATTATTTATGTTTGGAATGATGGATCCTTTTGGTGCAATTCGTGGATATATAGTAGTAATCACCCATTTTCCTTCTCCATTTTTTTGAACATGCAACCTATAATCATATACTTGACCGGATCTAGTGATGGATTGTATATAAGGCTGAACAATAAAATTTCCTGTAGATAGCTTATCCGTCAGAAACTCGTTCAGTTGTTGCTTTGAATAGAAGCTATTGTTAGAATCCTTTCTTACCTCATAACCATCTTTTATTTTTGAAATAAAGTAGATTCCTTTTCCCTTTCTTCCATCAGTCGGTTTAAAAACAACTTTTTGAAATGAATTGATATACTTGAAAAAGGTTTCACCGTTTCTCACAATTTCTGAAGGAATCAGGTAGTTTGAAAATTCCTTTGCTTCCATTAATCGTTCATTTATACTCCACTTATTACCAATAGAGTTCGTAGTAAATGGAATTTCACTTTTCAACCTTTCAATAATTTTTTTGGATTTTGCTAATTTTTCTGGACTTCCCGCGTTATAAATAACATCTGGAAACGGCATAATTCTCTCCTGCCATTTTCCATTCTCATAAATTTTCCCTTTAATGGAACGGTTCACAAAATTCACTGTGGCAGGTGAAAAATAAAAAAAATTAAGTCCCTCAGCCTTAGCTACGGCTGCATAGGCATAAGACTTTATAACAGTTTCGGGATCTTTACGATGATGTAACATACCTATTATTGTCATTTAATATTCTCCTTTAATATTCTTACGATCATACTTTTATTAAATTCATCCACTCTGCTTTGCATATGGACAAATGTTCAGTTTTATAAAACTTCAATAAAAAACACCTTAAGCAGATCTTAAGGTGAAGATGTGTCAACTACCATTTTGGCTCTATAATAATTTTTCTAGTTAACAATTCGGTATCTAACAGTTGGATAGCACAGATACAAGATAAATCAACGACTTTACAATTAGACGTTTTTTCTAATCTAAACACATCGCAAAAAGAATTAGTAAGCTTGCCCTCAATATCTAGAGGTCGCAGTAAAGAAATTGTAGTACAGCACTTTTCTAGGGAAGTGGACTCGATACGAAGAAAGCTTGTTTCAAAGCACTCATCCAAATTGTTGAAAACTAAAGGTGTTCCTTTTTTAGTTATTAAAAAGAAGGGGATCGTATCAGTTCCTACTATTTTGGAAAGTAAATGACCAAAGTATTTAGTGGGGGTATTTGCTAATATATCCTGGAGTAATTTCAATTCAACCAGGGCTTCACATATACTATTGTTTGTTATCTTTACGCTCATTATTTAATTTCAGCTCCCTCCTTACAGTTTTTCTAATATTATATTAAGTTTTAAAAAGTGTGTACGGGCCAAAATTTTTCCTATTCACTAAAATTGGCATCAAAAGGGTTCTAAATAAAATTTAATTTCTCTGGCAGCTGCTAACGCTATTTCTTTCGCTCGTTCCTCCGAATCTGAGGTAGCAACGACGCATGCATATCGATTACCCATGGAATATGGATTGGTTAAAATTTTTCCTAGGAGAGGTTTTATATAAACGTACTTGACTCCTTCATGCGTTAAAGCCAATTCTTTACCGGTTACTTTGAGAAGTCTACCACTCGATCCTATCGTTAAATATCTGGCGTACACATGCTTTTTTTTCGTTTCAATTAATGTGGGCTCCTCCCCTAAATTTACCTTTAATATTTCTTTGATCAGATTAATTCCTGTTCCTTCCTCAATTATTTGATTCATCACTCCACCTGACATCCTCGGATTGATTTCAATCATTTTCCATTCACCATTAACAAACTTCATTTCTAAATGACAGGAACCGGTTGAAAGACCAGTTTGTTCTACTATGCTTGAAACACATTCATAGAGGTTTTTATATTCATCCATACTTATCATCGCTGGAAATTTATATCCAATAACAATAAATCTGCCATTATATAATACTTCCTGCTCAATTACTCCAACGACCTTTATGTCATTGTTGTAAACTAAAATCTCCAATAAATATTGAGGACCTAGCAAAAACTCTTCTATTAATAATGGGCTGTTTGGATACTTTTGATGTAAATGCTTTAAAGCTTTTTCAAACTTCTCTACATTTCCCACAAATAACACATCTTTGGAACCATTTGAAATAGGTGGTTTTATTATGATGGGGTAAAATGATTTACACTTCTTTTCAACCTCTTTTAAAGAGTCACCAGGATGAAAAACTGTGTAAAACGGGGTAATCGGAAGGTTATTTAGTCTTTCTCTGACCGTTACTTTATTTTCCATTAGTAATAGTGATTCTACTGAAATTTGTGCCAAACCAAGATGCATAGATATTCTCGCAGCATAAGAAATGTATGGATCAATAAAACTAACGCATGCATCTATTTGTTTACCCTTTTCCTTCAATTTTGAAATTTCTTCCATAACACAACTTTCATCCAATAAGTTTTTCATGACAACAATCTGACTCACTTCCGACAATTCATGATTAATTTTTGTGTAGCTGGTCTTTTCCGTTAATAAAACAACGTAATACCCCATTTTCTTTGCTGTGATCAGTGCTTCTTTACTAGTCCCGAACTTATTGCATTCAATAAAAACAATCGTTTTCATCTAGGCATCCATCCATTCAAACACATTTGTATTAATAAAGTATGCATAAAAAATAATATGACAAACAATATTGCGTAACTTTGTTGATTGAAGCGGCAGGTGGCGACTCCAGCGGGATGAGTGAGACAGATAAGCCATCACAAACGACGCGTGAGCTGTGGTGATGGCTTATCGCTCACCCCGCGGAAAGCGTCCGCCTAAAGCGGAAATCAACCATACTTTAATCCATGTAAAATATATATTTCTTTAGTTTCCTTTCGTATTGTTCGTGTTTTTTCATGTAAATTGGAATGATGAAATTGAATCAACTAACTCATTTTTTTAGATTCCTATTATGTAATAAGACTATTAAAGGCATTCTGCTAAAAAGACAAGACACCCTTAATAGTATCCGCAATATTTTCTATTTATTTCTTTTTCTTCGTTTGATAATCCAATACACAGTAGATGAAATAACACCTAAAATTATAAGCACTGGCATATTCCCAATAAAAAACACAATAATAGCAGATCCTGCAGCCAAGAGACCGTTCATACTTGTCACAAATTGTTTCTTCGTTTTTTCCCAAGTATTTAATTCTTCACTATCTAGACCAGGAACAATTACACGATTTTCATACATAGTTAGTTCGATTGTTGCAAAAGATGTTTGGTTTTCTAGATATTTCATCTTCCCAACAGTTACTTCAATTTCTTCTTGTACCTTTGCTAAATCGGATGAAATTTTTAACAGGTCTTCCGTTTTTTCCGCTGCGCTCATAAATGCAAGTAAACGTTCTTCAACTACTCGCTTGGATTTAATTCGAGAGGCTAAATCTACATATTGCTCTGTCACATCCTGTCCTGTGACATTGCGTTCTAACACTTTGGACGCTTCCTCTTCTGCGTCTGACAAAAATGTTTCAAAATGCTTCTCTGGAATTCGAACAATTATGTTTCCGCTACTTCTCTGGTCATCTTCTTGATACACATTGGACTCCACAATATAGCCACCATACTTTTTAACCTTCTGTTCGATGTTACTCTGCGCCTTTGCAAGTTCTTTCACATTTGTCCTAATGATAGCTTTGTGAATGATCATACGCTCAGTATTCACCTCAGAAGGAGCTTCTGCACTGGTCTCCCCTTCTGCAGCTGCCGTACTCTTTTCTTCTTCAAACGAGTAGTTTGCAGAGTCATTTGCAACCTCCATTTTGCTCTCCTCATCACTCGCACTACAAGCAGTAAGCAACAAAAATACACTTGAAACTAGCAAACAGTATATTATTTTTTTCATTCCCAGTTGTCCCCCTGTCTTTGCATATACAGACGTTTGAAAAATAAAGAAGGTTACATATTTACTGAAAATTCATTTAATTAATACTCTATCATGCTAATAAAACACCTAATTAGCATATGAGAAATTTTTACTTTTTTCTGAAAAACACTTAATTTACAAGAATATTTAGATAGAATATAGGTAGAGGGAGGGATTTTCAATGGGAAAAGCAAGTGAGAAAGTTGTTCGATACCGAGGGTCAGAGTTAAATACAAAAGGGTGGCTACAAGAAGCTGCACTACGCATGCTCATGAACAATTTAGATGCAGAGGTGGCAGAACATCCTGATGAGTTAGTCGTATACGGCGGGATTGGAAAAGCTGCTCGTAACTGGGAGGCGTTTGACGCCATTGTACATTCGCTAAAAGAATTGGAAAATGATGAAACATTATTGGTGCAATCAGGAAAGCCAGTTGCTGTCTTTAAATCACATGCAGATGCACCGCGTGTACTTATTGCAAACTCTAATTTAGTCCCTGCATTTGCTACATGGGATCATTTTCACGAACTCGATAAAAAAGGTCTTATGATGTATGGCCAAATGACTGCAGGTAGTTGGATTTACATCGGCTCACAAGGAATCGTACAAGGCACGTATGAAACATTTTCGGAGTTAGCCAAACAACATTTTAACGGTTCTTTGAAGCATACTATTACACTTACAGCGGGCCTTGGTGGAATGGGCGGTGCTCAACCTCTTGCAGTTACGATGAATGGTGGAGTATGTATCGGTATTGATATAGATGAGACACGTGTTGATCGTCGAATCGAAACACGCTACACAGACGTGAAAACGCATTCATTAGATGAAGCGATTCGATTAGCAGAAGAGGCTAAACAAGAAGGTAAGGCTCTATCGATTGGACTTGTTGGAAATGCATCCGATATTTTACCAGAAATGATTACACGTGGTTTTATTCCAGATGTACTAACCGATCAAACATCTGCTCATGATCCTTTAAATGGCTATATCCCTTCTCGTATGTCTTTGGAAGAAGCGGCTTCTTTACGAAATAGCGATCCTGTAGAGTATGTGAAACGTTCAAAAGCGTCTATGGCACAGCATGTTCGTTCAATGGTAGACATGATGGACAAAGGCTCAGTGACATTCGACTACGGTAATAATATTCGCCAAGTGGCTAAAGATGAGGGATTTGAACGTGCATTCGACTTCCCTGGATTCGTACCTGCTTATATTCGCCCTCAGTTTTGTGAAGGTAAAGGACCTTTCCGTTGGGTCGCATTATCTGGTGATCCGGAGGATATTTATAAAACGGACGAAGTGATTCTTCGCGAGTTTAGCTACAATACTCATTTATGTAATTGGATCAAAATGGCTAGAGAGAGAATTCAATTTCAAGGTCTCCCTTCCCGTATTTGCTGGTTAGGATATGGAGAACGTGCACGCTTCGGAAAAATTATTAATGATATGGTAGCTTCTGGTGAATTAAAAGCTCCGATCGTAATCGGACGTGATCATCTGGACTCTGGGTCCGTTGCCTCCCCTAACCGAGAAACGGAAGCTATGAAAGACGGTTCAGATGCAGTAGCAGATTGGCCAATATTGAATGCGATGATTAACGCTGTTGGCGGTGCAACTTGGGTTTCTGTTCACCATGGCGGCGGAGTTGGAATGGGTTATTCCCTTCATGCAGGGATGGTAATTGTTGCAGACGGAACGAAGGAAGCTGAAGCGAGACTTGAACGTGTACTAACTTCAGACCCTGGTATGGGAATTGTACGCCATTTTGATGCCGGTTATGAGCTTGCAGAGAAAACAGCGCGTGAAAAAGGCGTTCATATTCCAATGATGAAACAGGAGGACTGAGCAACAATGGTAAAACCCGTTTGGATTAAGCATGCGTCCCAGCTTGCCACATTAGTGCATGAAAAAGCAGGGCCTCGTGTAAAGGAAGCAATGCGCGAGTTAGGGATCATTGAAGACGGTAGTGTATGGCTGGAGAATGGAATTATCAAAGCGGTAGGCACAACGAATGAGCTTCAAACAAAGTATGCGGATCGTGCGACAGAAGCAGACATCATTGATGCAACAGGTCATCTCGTAACACCTGGACTAGTAGATCCACATACTCATGTTGCATTTGGCGGAAGCCGTGAGCGAGAATTTGAAATGCGTCTTGAAGGTGCAACATATATGGAAATCATGAATGCTGGAGGCGGAATTCACGCGACGACAAGTATGACTCGAGCGGCAACAGAAGATGAACTTGTTATTCAAACTTCTAAAAGGTTAGATTCTTTTTTATCACACGGTGTTACGACTGTGGAAGGAAAAAGTGGATATGGTTTAGATCTCGAGACAGAGTTAAAACAGCTTCGGGTGATGAAACGATTACAAATGGAACATCCTGTGGATATTGTCCCGACGTTTATGGGAGCTCACGCTGTTCCAACAGAATATAAAGCACGGGAAGAAGAGTACGTCGATTTGATTGTAAATGAAATGATTCCAATAGTTGGAAAAGAAAAACTCGCTAAATTTAATGATGTATTTTGTGAAGTAGGTGTCTTTACTCCAGAACAATCCGAGCGCATTTTAGAAGCAGGAAAACTGCACGGTCTTATTCCGAAAATACATGCGGATGAAATTGAGCCTTATGAAGGAGCAGAGCTTGCTGCAAAAGTTGGTGCTATTTCTGCTGAGCATTTATTAAAAGCATCGGATAAAGGTATCCAAGCAATGGCCGAACAAGGAGTTATCGCATGTTTATTGCCAGCGACTGCTTTGTATTTACGAGAAACAGCAGCACGAGGTCGAATGATGATTGATGCAGGAGTACCTGTCGCAATTTCCACAGATTGCAATCCTGGCTCATCCCCCACGACCTCTATGCCACTCGTGATGAATCTAGCCTGTATTTCGATGCGTTTAACACCTGCGGAAAGCTTATGTGCTGCAACTTTTAATGCTGCATGTGCCATTCAAATGGAGGATAAAGTTGGCTCTCTAGAAGTAGGAAAGCAGGCTGATCTCGTGCTTTGGAACATTAAAAACTATCAAGAACTACAATACTTATTTGGGGTAAATCATGTGAAAACTGTTTGGAAAAAAGGGGTAAAGGTGGTTGGTTAGCATGGGGCTTATACAACCTGATTGGCAATGGAAAAAAGAAGAAGGTTCTGGTGTACATCAATGGATCGAACAAAATCCATTCCCAGTAAATCCGGATGTTGTCCTATTTGCCGCTCCCCTTTCCCGTTCCTCGATTAGCGTTTCTGGAGCATCTCTTTATCCAGATACATTTAGACGAGGCTGGAAAGGATTTAGCGTTTACAATCTCGATGAACATATTGATTTGTCTAGTCTACATGTGGCTGATTTAGGAGACGTTCCGATGCATACGACCGATATTAAAGAGTCACATCGTCGAATCGAAGTTGCAGCTGCACAAGTGGCTTCTACCTTTTCAAACAGTTACACATGTTTAATTGGAGGAGATCATTCGATTACTGCCTGTTCCATTCGAGGAATTCAAAAGGCTAATCCAAATGAGCGAATCGGCATTATTCAGTTTGATACACATTTGGATGTTCGAAATCCCGATGTACTCGGACCAGCAAACGGGACACCTATTCGGCAGCTTATTGAAGGTGGTGTTGTAAATGGAAGCAATATTTATAACATTGGACTACACGGCTTTTTTAATGCACCAGAGCTTGTTCAATATGCAGTCTCTCAAGGTATCCATATGATTACCTTACGCACTGCACGTGAGAAAGGTATCATTCCAACTATTCGTGAGGTACTTAATGCACTTAATGAATCTGTTGACCGCATTTACGTGACTGTAGACATGGATGTACTCGATATATCCGTTGCACAAGGAGTCCCTGCATCTACACCAGGCGGAATGACTGCATATGAACTTTTTGACGCACTTTGTGAGGTCGGAAAAGCAGACAAAGCCAAGCACATTGACTTTGTCTGCCTAGATCCCACGAAAGATACACTCGCACAAGCAACCGTCAAAACAGGCATATACGCATTTTTACAATGGCTTACTGGAATTCAAATACAACGACAATTAAGGAACGTGATTAGTAATGATTAACTTAAGAGGAAATGGGCTCACTTTGGAAGATATGCGTGCTATCTTATATCAAAATAAACTAGTGACACTTGATAACCAAGCGATAGAAGAAGTCCAAAAAAGTAGAAAAGCCGTTGAAGCTATTGTGAAAGAAGGGAAAATAGTTTACGGCATAAACACAGGGTTTGGAAAGTTTAGCGATGTGAGCATTGAAGAAGCAGATGTTCACGCGCTCCAACTTCATCTTATACGGTCACACGCTTGCGGCATGGGTGTGCCGTTTGATGAAATCGTTTCCCGTGCAATGGTAGTTCTTCGATTAAATGCATTGTTAAAAGGATTTTCAGGCATTCGTCTGGAAGTTTTAGAGAGACTTTCATTCATGGTAAACAATCGTATTCACCCAGTAATTCCGCAGCAAGGATCACTAGGGGCTTCTGGAGATTTAGCTCCCCTCTCTCATTTAGCACTAGTACTCATTGGCGAAGGTTTTGTTTGGATGGATGAGAAACATGTACCTTCCATTGAAATTTGGAAGAAGCATGGTTTAAAACCCATCGTATTAGAAGCAAAGGAAGGTCTAGCACTTATTAATGGAACGCAAGCCATGACTGCACAGGGGGTTGTAAACTGGTTAGAATCAGAAACACTTGCCTATCAATGCGAGTGGATTGCCGCTATGACAATGGAAGCTCTTCATGGAATTACAGACGCATTTCATCCTGCAGTCCACGAAGCACGAGGCTACCCTGAGCAAGTAGGAGTTGCTCAACGAATGCTCGAATGGCTGGAAGACAGTCAGCTCGTTACAAAACAAGGTGAGAAAAGGGTGCAAGATGCTTATTCATTGCGATGCATTCCCCAGATTCACGGAGCTAGTTGGCAAGTACTCGCATACGTCAAAGAGAAACTAGAAATTGAGATGAACGCTGCAACAGATAATCCACTCATTTTCGAGAATGGGAAAGTTGTCATATCAGGTGGTAACTTTCATGGCCAGCCAATTGCCTTTGCAATGGACTTTTTAAAGATTGGTATCGCAGAGCTTGCTAGCGTTTCGGAACGACGAATTGAGCGATTAGTCAATCCACAATTAAACGAAGGATTACCACCCTTTTTAAGTCCACAACCTGGTTTACAATCCGGGGCAATGATTTTGCAATATGCAGCTGCAAGCCTTGTATCTGAAAATAAAACTCTTGCACATCCAGCATCCGTAGACTCAATACCTTCCTCTGCAAATCAAGAGGATCATGTCAGCATGGGGACAATAGGTGCAAGACATGCATTTCAAATTATCCAAAACGCTCGTCGCGTAGTTGCAATCGAAGCCATTTGCGCTTTGCAAGGAGTGGAACATCGCGGAACACACCTCATGTCACCAGCTCTATTGGAAAAGTGGCATGAGATAAGATTATTTATCCCGTCTATAAAAGAAGATCGCATCTTTAGCGAGGATATAGAGAAAATGAATAATTATTTAATAAAAGAGACTGCAGGTAAGAAAGTTTTACAAGTATAAAAAATTGTTGCCCTCTCGTAATTTATTTAACGAGAGGGCAACTTTTTTTGGTCTTTCAAATTGTCTTTTCTTGTTACAGAAGTGTTACTGGTGCCAGGCACTAGTAACACTTCTGTAACAAGAATCTTATCGGTTTATGTTTACGTTTATGTCCAAGTAATTTAGGGGTAAATACAAAATAGAATACTAAAAATGGACAAAGACCGAGAATAGTCATTAAAAAAACCGCCGATTTCGGCGGTTTTTTTATTTACCACATTTGCAAACTCCAGAACCAGTTTTTTTACATTGTTTACATTTCTTAGCCAATCACATCACTCCTTCATTCGATTGATATAGGATATGAGGGTGTGTGATTGTCCTATGCACAGAAAATATAAGCAATTTCACTAAGGATTTATACAAAATTTTTTCTCCATCCTTAAACGATTGTCACGTACCAATTCCTTTCCATATATATAAGATAAGACTTATTTGGGGAGCTGGTACTGTGACTCTTTGGATTGATGTATCGGTAAGTAAATTACAACTTAAACTGTACAATGCAAGTCTGTTACTGAAGACGTATTCAATCTCTGTAGGAAAAATACTGACTCCTACCCCAAACGGGAATTATATCATTATAAACAAAGAACTTAATCCTGGAGGACCTTTTGGTGTCTTATGGATGGGATTATCTAAGCCACATTACGGCATTCATGGAACCAACAATCCAGCATCTATAGGAAAAAAGGTTTCACACGGATGCATTCGTATGCATAACGATGACGTGCTCGAGCTTTCTTCTATTGTGCCAACAAGTACAAATGTATATATTCACAAGTGAACATCTATAAGGAAGACACACCCAAGTTAGAGAGGGCACTGAAAAACTAGAATTAGGATGTAGGAACTATTTGCTGTAATTAATTTAAGAGAATTTAGCGCGAAGCATGAGACTCCTGCGGGAAAGCGAGACAGACGAGACCCCGCACGAAGCGTTAAAGAGGAAGGAAGGCTAAG
>Ga0157371_10001969_pt1 | contig 20346 bp, 19 predicted proteins | sample C45metaG_FD_113462 | JGI IMG/M metagenome (GOLD analysis project Ga0157371, IMG submission 113462) | Corn rhizosphere microbial communities from Kellogg Biological Station, Michigan, USA - C4-5 metaG | ecosystem: Host-associated > Plants > Roots > Rhizosphere > Soil | place: USA: Michigan...
TATTTCTCAAATTCTGCCCCATATATTTATGGCAAAGAAAATTTTATGTATCCGGTTAAACTCGGTGTTCAGCAACAAACGTTACTCGGGAACAAGTCTAATAAAAATGGCGTTGCCATCACCGCAAATTATGGCGGCGGTGTGGCTGTTGCATTATTGCGGCCTTATTATGTTCAGGTTTCGGATGGTAACAGCGTGACATATGTAAAATATAATTCTCCGGATAGTGCCGAATTTTTAGGCACACATATTATCGGAGGACCTGCTTTTGGAAAAGGGTGGAATGAAATGACAGTTACCCCCGGAGTTTATGCAAAAGCCGCAGTACGCTTTGATTACGGTGCTTACAATGAAGTGATTTCAGCAATTGAAGTTGGACTGAGCGCAGATTTTTATTCTAAAAAAATACCACAAATTGTATACAACAAAGAAAAGCAATTCTTTTTTGCTGGTTACGTTGCCATTTTGTTTGGCAAAAGAAAATAGAGGCTTTTATATTTAAATTCTATTAAAAAAATCAAGAAAAATAATGATTGAAGAAATGATGATCGAGGCGAATGCAAAGCCCAAAAAACCGAACTGGCTTAGAGTCAAGTTGCCAATTGGCGAAGAATACAAGCACGTAAGACAAATTGTAGATACGCATAAATTACACACTATTTGTGAAAGCGGAAATTGTCCGAACATGGGTGAATGCTGGGGTGAAGGAACTGCAACTTTCATGATACTCGGAAATATTTGCACAAGGAGTTGCGGATTTTGTGCAGTGGCTACCGGGAGGCCGCTGGCAGTTGATTTACAGGAACCAAAACGTGTGGCTGAAGCGATTCATCTAATGAAAGTAAAACACGCGGTGATCACTTCTGTAGATCGGGACGAATTAAAAGATGGCGGTTCCATAATTTGGTATAAAACCATTCAAGCTATCCGCGAATTAAATCCCGATACAACTTTAGAAACATTAATACCTGATTTTAAAGCACAGGAGGAAAACATACAACGCATTATTGACGCTGCTCCTGACGTGGTCAGCCACAATATTGAAACTGTTGAACGCTTGACACGCCACGTGAGAATCCAGGCGAAATACTGGCGAAGCATGGAAACATTGCGGTTTTTAAAAAAAGGTGGTATGCGAACAAAGAGTGGAATCATGCTTGGTTTGGGGGAAACAAAAGAAGAAGTAATTCAAACTATGCACGATTTAAAAGATAGTCAAGTGGATGTGATTACCATTGGCCAATATTTGCAACCTACGCCAAAGCACTTGCCTGTGCAGCGTTACGTTCATCCGTCCGAGTTTGCTGAGTTGCGGGAAATAGGTTATCAAATGGGACTAGATTATGTGGAAAGCGGTCCGCTCGTTCGTTCTTCATATCATAGTGACCGTCATGTTCATCCCGGTCTTGGAAGAAAATCATGGGAAAAAGCAAACGAGTTAAAAGCATTAGCTGCAGCTAAAAATAATTGATAATATTTTCTGCATACCACCTTGAAAGTTGGTAGAAATTACAACTTTGTTGTAGCATTTATGTTGGAAATAGCTTGGGCAAAACAAAGTGAGGAATAAATCCACCAGCATACTTTACCTGAATTAAATTAAATGATAAAAAGTCTTATTTTCTCCTGCCTCTTATTTATGGCTGTTTTTTCTGTAAATGCACAAACTACGTGGATTAATATTGATTCATTTTATGAGCCGCTTCCGGAATCAATGCATGTTTATAAATCGAGAGATTCTCTTGAGGGAAAACCTAATGTGATGTATTACGCGGTAGCAGATTTAAAAGATAAAAGTTTGAAATTCACGACTGACACGACATTTAAAAGAAGACTAACGCCAGATGAATTTTATCAAAAAGATGATTCGCCATTGCTTGTTGTCAATTGTTCCTTTTTTTCATTTGCTACTGATCAGAATTTAAACGTTGTAATGAAAGATGGAAAATTGCTTGGTTATAATGAGCAGGTGATTCCCGCAAAAGCCAAGGATTCGCTTACTTATTTTCATTCTTTTTTTGGGGCAATTGGAATTTCAAAAAACAGAAATGCAGATGTAGCATGGATTTACACAGATTCTTCCAAAAGATATCCTTACGCTTCTGAAACGCCGGTTCATTTTTTCCGAGATTCGGCAACTGATTTAAGTCTTGACTATGTAAAAAATAAAACAAACAATAAGAATTTTCCGGTTCATTTTTCTAAATGGAAAATGAAAACAGCCGTTGGAGGAGGCCCGGTTTTAGTTCAAAATGGTGAAATAAAAATCTCCAATAATGAAGAAAGAAAGTTTGGCGGAAAAGCAATCAATAATCATGAACCCCGAACTGCAATTGGATATACCAAAGATCACAAACTTATCATATTGGTTTGTGAGGGAAGAAGTGATAGTGCAGACGGGCTGACATTAATCGAGGAAGCTAAAATTTTTAAAGACTTAAATTGTATTGAAGCGCTAAACCTTGATGGTGGCGGAAGCAGTTGCATGTTGGTCAATGGAAAAGAAACCAATATTCCTTCATCAAAAGGCGTTCAAAGGCCGGTGCCTTCGGTGTTTTTGATTGAGAAGAAATAGTATTTCTAAGCTTTGATGTTTTTGAAAAACAGTAAACCAACAAATACACGCGATTCGTTATTTCCTTTCAAAAACCTTTTCTCCATTTACAAAAGTCATCAGCACTTTTGTATTTAATACGTCTTTTTCATCAGCATGCATGAGGTCTTTATCAAGCAAAACAAAATCAGCAAACTTTCCTTTTTCAAGACTTCCTTTTTCATTTTCTTCAAAGTTGGCTTTCGCTGCCCAAATGGTCATCCCGCGGATTGCTTCTTCACGTGTTAATGCATTTTCCATTTCAAACCCTCCGGCTGGCCACCCTTTTGCATCCTGCCTGAAAACGGCAGCATAAAATGTTTTGATTGGTGAAATATCTTCAACCGGAAAATCAGTGCCGAGAGGAATCCAACCATTTTCGTTCATCAATTCTTTATTTGCATAAGCATATTTTAATCTTTCTTTCCCTAAACGATTCCCTGCCCAATACATGTCCGATGTAGCGTGAGTGGGCTGTACAGAAGGAATGATATTGTAATCTGCAAAATAATGGAAGTCATTTTTATTCACTACCTGGGCGTGTTCTATGCGCCAGCGCTGATCATTTTTCCCTTTTAAATATTTCGCGTAAATCTTCAACATGGTTCTGTTTCCTGAATCGCCGATTGCATGAGTACACATCTGAAAACCATGCTCAGCAATGATTTTCGCACAAGAATCAAAATGTTGAGGCGAGCTTAATAAAAATCCGCTCCATCCTGGTTTATCAGAATATGGTTTTAACAAACAAGCACCTCTTGAGCCCAAAGCGCCATCAGCAAATAGTTTGAAGGCCCTCACATTCAAACGGTCGGTTTTTATTTTTCCATTTGCAAACAAAAAATCATAGTCTCTTTTTGAATCTGTCAGCATTACAAACATGCGCATTTTTAGCTGGTTCTTTTTTTGAAGAGAATTGATCAGCAATGCCATCGAATAATCAAGGCCACAATCGGATACAGTTGTCAATCCTACGGCGAAACAATTTTTTTGTGCATCCAATAAAGCATCTGTAAGTTGCGCCGTTGTTGGCCTTGGTACTTTTGAATAAACCAACGCGGTTGCATTATCAATTAAAATTCCAGTTAGTTTTCCGTTAATAACTTCGACTTCGCCGCCTTCTAATTTATCGCCTGCTTTTATTCCGGCTATCTGAAGCGCTTTATCATTTGCAATAGCCGCATGGCCGTCAACGCGGGACAAAATGACCGGCCTGTCAGGAAATAATTTATTCAATTTTTCATTGTTTGGAAAATTCTTTTCGCTCCAGTCATTTTGATCCCAGCCGTTTCCTGTGATCCAGCCTTCTTTATTTTCTGATGCAAATTTTTTCACTCTTTTTAATACATCTTCCCAACTGTTAGTGCCGACTAAATCCGCCTGGTTTAATCCTAATCCATAATCAAGGAAATGTGAATGAGCATCCATCAATCCCGGGAAAATAAATTTCCCGTGAGCATCTATTTTTTCTTTTGCATCAAATTTCTTTTGCAGATCTTTTGTATTTCCCACCGCAATAATTTTTCCTTTGTCAACCGCAATCGCTTCTGCTTTGGAGAAGTTACTGTCAACTGTATAAACAGTTGCATTATAAACTAACAAATCAATTTTTTGTTTTGAATCAGCGGAAGACAAAATAGCGATAGACATGATGAAAATTAAAAGCTTCATTTAATAGTGATTTAATTTTTTAGCAATAAAAATACACGTTTTTGTTTGACATGTTCCTGATTCATTATCTATTTGTACTTTTCAAATTCTTTTCGTAAAAAAATTTTGAAAAAAAAATGCCTGCCGCAAAAAATAATATTTTAAAAAAGCTACTTTTCATAATTATTGCATTTCTTTTTAGCATTCGTCTCCATGCTCAATTGCCAACAAACGGTCTTGATGTAAAACATTATTCTTTTAGTATCACATTGAATGACAGCAACAATAACATCAAGGGAAATGCGCACATTACAACTTCATTTAATGAAAATGAAAATCAAATAATTTTCGATTTGGTAAATAAAAATAAAGATGGAAAAGGAATGACGGTAACATCGGTTACAAAAAATGGAATCGCTGTAACTTTCTCGCAGGATTCTCAACACCTTTTTATTCGTGATCAAGGATTAAAAGGAAAAGAAAATATTTATTCGATCAGTTACGAAGGCATTCCTGCGGATGGATTGATTATCAGTAATACCAAATTTGGCGACCGCTCTTTTTTTGCAGACAACTGGCCAAACCGCGCGCATAACTGGATTCCATGCAACGATCATCTTTCTGATAAAGCAACTGTCGATTTCATTGTGACTGCACCGGATCATTACCAGGTAGTTTCAAATGGAAAAAAAATTGAAGAGACGAATCTTCCCAATCAATTAAAGCTGACTCACTGGAAAGAAGAAATTCCACTACCGACAAAAGTCATGGTAATTGGAGTTAGCAATTTTGCAGTAAATGACTTTGCTGATGTTGATTGTGTTCCTGTTTCCAGTTGGGTCTATCCTGAAAACAAAGACAATGGTTTCAAGCATTATTCGATTGCAAAAAATATTCTGCAATGGTACATAAAAGAGATTGGCCCTTATGCTTATGAAAAACTTGCGAACGTGCAGTCGAAAACGATTTTTGGCGGAATGGAAAATGCAAGTTGTATATTTTATTTTGAAAATTCGGTGAATGATAAAGGCATTGAAAGCCTGATGGCTCATGAAATTGCACATCAGTGGTTTGGTGATAACGTAACAGAAAAAGACTGGCCGCATCTTTGGCTCAGCGAAGGCTTTGCAACTTATATGACTGATCTGTACCTGGAAAATAAATACGGAAAAGATTCTTTGAAAAATTTATTGGCGCAACAAAGAAATGCAGTTTTAAGATTTTATAAAAATCATAAAACACCTGTTGTTGATACTTCTGAAAAAAATAATCTGATGCATTTATTAAATCCCAATAGTTATGAAAAAGGTGCATGGGTACTGCATTTGCTTCAAACAAAAGTGGGGGATAGTTTATTTTGGAAAAGCATTCGTACTTATTACAAAACATATGCAGGAAGAAATGCGAACACAACAGATCTCGAAAAAATATTTGAAAATGTAACGCATCAGGATTTAAAAACATTTTTTAATGAATGGCTGTTTACTCCTGGTCAACCGATGCTGAAGGTGCAATGGAATTATGACAAAACAAAAAATTTAGTTCGGATAAAAATCGAACAAACGCAAAAAGATCTTTTCGAATTTCCTTTGCAGATTGCTTTTAAAAGTGCTGATAAAACCGTTCTTAAAACAATTTATATAAAGAATAAAATAACCGAAAAAAATATTCCGTTGATGATAAAGCCGACGCAAATGATTTTAGATCCAAATGTGAATTTGTTGTTTGAGAATGTCAGCGCCGTCTTAGCAGAGGAGTAAATATAGAAATTTAAAAAAAATCGGTTCTGAAAACAAAAAGAGACGTGAGCAACGTCTCTTTGATTCGGATTTCTTACCTCTTATTTCAATCCTTCCAGCGCTGCATTCATATTTCTTACTGCATCAGCGCTTTTATTAAATGTTGCCTGTTCTTCATCATTTAATTTGAAGTCGATGATTTTTTCCCAACCATTTTTTCCAATCACGACAGGCACACCAATGCAAATATCTTTTTGGCCATATTCGCCGTCAAGCAGAACAGAACACGGAATTAATCTTTTTTCATCACGTACAATTGCTTCTACTAAAGTGGCTCCTGCTGCTCCCGGTGCATACCATGCGCTGGTTCCTAATAATTTGGTAAGTGTAGCGCCGCCAACCATTGTATCAGCAGCTACTTTTTTCAAAGTTTCCTGGTCTAAAATATTGGAAACCGGAGTGCCATTGTAAGTAGCTAATCTTGTCAAAGGAATCATCGTTGTATCTCCATGGCCGCCAATCACCACAGCCTGTAAGTCTTGCGCAGAGCACTTCATCGCGGTTGAAAGATAATATTTAAATCTTGCGCTGTCTAAAATTCCACCCATTCCGATGATTCGGTTCTTAGGAAGTCCGCTTGATTTTAATGCCAGGTAAGTCATGGTATCCATCGGATTGCTTATCACAATAATTATGGCATCCGGAGACTTCTCTAAAATTTTTGAGGTAACATCTTTCACAATTCCTGCATTGATTCCAATCAATTCTTCACGTGTCATTCCGGGTTTACGTGGGATGCCTGAAGTAATGACAACCACATTGCTTCCTGCAGTTTTTGAATAATCATTCGTGCTGCCAATGATTTTTGTATCACTTCCCAACAAGGTTGCGCTTTGCATAAAATCCATTGCTTTCCCTTCGGTAATTCCTTCTTTAATATCCAGCAATACCAGTTCTTCACAAAGTTCTTTGCGCGCAATGTTGTCGGCACATGTAGCGCCTACTGCACCAGCGCCTACTACGGTTACTTTCATTTTTATTTGTATTTACTTAAAAAAAATTGTTATCGCCCAAAGGTATAAGATAATTAACAATTGAGATTTAACTGTCATCTTTTTTGTTAGAATATCTCACAAAAACCTGTTGAATATTTCTACAGTAAACAAATAAAAAAGAATGTTTTTTATTTTCCTGGTTGTTATTTATAAAGGATCAAAACAAAGCTGTCCTTCTTCAGAAGGAAGGATTGCGATGAGGCGAGGAGAGAGGTTTATTTATTCCCGGTAGCCTCCCATACATCTTCAAGATTGATTGCTCCGCTGAATGATTTTACATATTTTCCATGCTTATCATACACAACAAGTTGCGGATAGGTTTGAACACGATAGTAAGGAAGAAAAAAATCTTTTCTGTCCCATCCCATTGTTATTTGAGGATATTCAGCAATTTTATAGTCATGATAGAATGCAGACATTTCGCTGTATGGAAGCCATGTTACCATTAATATTTGTGTATGCTTAAAATGATCAATATTTTTTATTAATTCTCTTGTTTCGTTTTGACAATGGCCACATTCAGGACTGAAGATCATTAATAAAGTAGCTTCTTTTTCTTTTAAATCATTATTTGTAAATGCAGTGCTATCGGGAGCTTTATATACGGTAAATTCAGGAATAGAAGGATTTTTCAAATAATCCGGACGCTTGTCTGTGGTATTATTTGTCTGAGAAAATGCGGAATAAAAAACGAAGAAGGAAGAAAGAATAAAAAATAGTTTTTTCATTAGTAAATTTTTGATAAAACTAATAAAAAACTGTAAGCTTGAAAAGGTTATGCAGAATTTAAGACTTTATTAGCAAGAGTATTATTCGAAAAAAATTTACAATACATCTAAAATTGTTTGCGGCTTTACATCTCCTTCAAAAGATTTTACGAATTCTCCTTTTTCATTGTAAACAAAAATTGAAGGGAGATTTGTTACTTTAAAAAAGACTGGAAAGAAAAATTTCGTATCCCGGGCAAGGGTAATTTGGGGATAACGGCCGATTTTATAAACCTGGTAAAAAGCCATTATTTCATCCCATGGCAAATAACTCACCATAACAAATTGTGTGTTTTTAAATTGTTTTATATTCTCCAGCAACATTTTTGTTTCATTCTGACAATGACTGCAATCCGGACTGAACACCATAAAGATGGTATTCTTCTTTTTATTCAACTGGCTTCTTGAAAATGCAGTACTATCCGGTGCTTTATAAACTGTGAATAGTGGAATGGTTGGGAAGCGTAGATAAACAGGAGCTTCTGTTGAATCGGTTTGAGCAAAAGCAGAACCGGAGATTAAAAAACCAATAAGGCAGATAAATAAATTTTTCAAGAGTAAAGTTTTTATAAAGCTATGCAAAACGCTTCATGTGAATCCGTGTATTTAAAATTTTAAGGAATTTTTGTTTGATAATATTGTTTATAAACGTTTTTGAAGAATAAAAATCAAGGATAAAAGTTTATTTACTAATGACGTCAAAAGTTACCTTCATTTAATTTTGTTCGTTTATGAACTGGGTGAAAATAGAAGAGTTAATTTGCACGTACAAGAATAAAACAAATCTTTTACCTTTGCAGCCTTAAAAAAATTTTTTTATGGCAACTACTTCGGATATAAGAACAGGATTGATCTTGAAAATTGATGAAAATCTTTACACTGTTGTTGATTTTGGTCAAAACAAAACTGCGCGCGCAGGTGCGAAAGTTTGGGCGAAATTAAAAGGTGTTGATAATGGACGCACGATAGAACAAACGTGGAACAGCGGCGAAACAATTCATCCTGTAAGAGTAGAAAAAAGGCCTTACCAATTTTTATATAAAGATGATACCGGCTACACTTTTATGGATACCGAAAATTACGAACAAATTTCTGTTGCCCCTGAAATGGTTGATGCGCCTCAATTTCTTAAAGATGGGCAGGAGGTTGCGGTCTTAATAAATACAGAAACAGATCAGCCAATGGGCGTTGAACTTCCGGATAAAATTGTACTGAAGGTAACTTACAGTGCGCCCGGTCTCAGAGGCGATACAGCAACGCGCACATTAAAACCGGCAACTGTTGAAACCGGTGCTACAGTTAATGTTCCTTTGTTTGTGAATGAAGGTGAATTAATAAAAGTAAATACAAAAACCGGCGAGTATGTAGAGCGGGTGAAAGAATAATAGAGAATCGAAATTTATAATTTTCATTTATCTATTAATTTTAATAAACTAACTTAGCCCTACGTTTTTATAACCTAAACATAATTTTCCAAAATGGACATTAAACAAATTCATGAATTGGTAAAGCTTGTTAATAAAAGCAATATCGGTGAATTAAGCGTTGAAAAAGATGGTTTTAAAATTACCATTAAGCAGAAAAAAGAACCTGCACAACATTTTGCGTCGCCGATGATACAGCAAACGCCGCAACAGCAAGCCATCGCTCCATCTTCGGAGGCACCTTCAAAAACAGGTGAAGCAAAAGGCGCTGAAAGTTCCAAATCAGAAAATTATCTTACTATAAAAAGTCCTATGATCGGGACTTTTTATCGTCAGCAAGGGCCTGGAAAGCCACTGTTTGTAAGTGTTGGTGATGAAGTGGAAGTGGGACAGGTGGTTTGTATCATTGAAGCAATGAAACTTTTTAATGAAATTGAAAGTGAAGTAGCGGGAAAAATTGTAAAGGTTTTGGTAGAAGACGCTTCTCCTGTAGAATTTGATCAGCCGTTGTTTTTGGTGGAACCTTAATCAGTGTGAAGATGTGAAATCCAGATCTGGTATTTCAATCGTAGCAAATGCAATGGAAGCGCAAAATGCAGAAAGCAAGCAGATTGGATTCATAAAATGAAATTGCTGCAAAAGAGGGAGAAGAATCTGAACTGGCTTTCCTTCGGTGAATATGCCAATTCTCATCCGGATTGAATTCAATTGCAAATTAAGTTGGATGAAATAAATAAGGTGCCCGGTAAATATCGTCTGCATCAACAAAGAAATCTCAAATCACTTATTTATAAAGTTGTTTAATTTTTTAATTCTCAATGAACCTCGATTTTTAATTTTGAATAAATCAGATTTTCAAATTTGTAATCGTCTTTCATTTTCAAATTTTCAAATTCAAATTATTTACTTTGTTTAAAAAAATACTTATAGCCAACCGCGGCGAAATTGCACTTAGAATTATCAGGACATGTAAAGAAATGGGCATCAAGACCGTTGCTGTGTATTCAACAGCAGATAAAGACAGCCTTCATGTAAAATTTGCTGATGAAGCGGTTTGTATTGGAAAGCCTGCCAGCGTCGACAGCTATTTAAATATTCCGCATATCATGGCTGCTGTTGAAATTACAAATGCTGATGCCATTCATCCAGGTTATGGTTTTCTTTCAGAAAATGCAAAATTCGCGCAGATATGTATTGATCATGGAATAAAATTTATAGGCCCAACGGCGAAAATGATCAATGCTATGGGTGATAAAATTACGGCCAAAGAAACGATGATTACCGCTGGCGTTCCGGTTGTTCCTGGTGTAGAAGGCTTATTAAAAGATGTGGACGATGCAAAAAAAGCAGCAGTAAAAATTGGTTACCCGATCATATTAAAAGCAACTGCTGGCGGCGGCGGCAAGGGAATGCGTGTTGTATGGGAAGAAAAAGATATGGAGAAATCTTTTGAGAATGCAAAAACAGAAGCGGCCGCGTCATTCAAAAATGATGGAATCTATATAGAAAAATATGTTGAAGAACCACACCATATTGAAATTCAAATTGCCGGAGATCAATATGGAAATGTTTGTCATTTGAGTGAACGTGATTGTTCTATTCAGCGCCGGCATCAAAAGCTGGTAGAAGAATCGCCTTCGCCGTTTATGACTCCGGAATTGCGAGAGAGAATGGGAGAGGCTGCGATAAAAGCAGCTTCCGCAATTAATTATGAAAGCGTTGGTACCATTGAGTTTTTGGTAGATAAGAACCGCGATTTTTATTTCATGGAAATGAATACAAGAATCCAGGTAGAACATTGCGTGACAGAAGAAGTAATTAATTACGATCTGATAAAAGAACAAATAAAAATTGCTGCGGGAGATAAAATTTCAGGAAGAAATTATTATCCGGAAATGCATGCAATTGAATGTAGAATTAACGCAGAAGATCCATATAATGATTTTCGTCCTTCGCCGGGACGAATTACGGTTCTTCATCAGCCTGGTGGCCACGGCGTTCGTATCGACAGCCATTGTTACGCAGGTTATGTCATTCCTCCCTATTACGACAGCATGATTGGTAAGTTAATTACCATGGCTCAAACCCGCGATGAAGCGATAGATACCATGTATCGGGCTTTGAGCGAATATGTGATTGAAGGAATAAAAACGACGATTCCGTTCCATCTTCAGTTAATGCAAAATGAAGAATTCAGGAAAGGAAATTTTACCACTAAATTTCTGGAAGGATTTAAAATGAGCTGATTTTATAGTAAACAAAGAAATAATTGAATTTCTTTTTATAAAAATTTATTAAACGTTTAAAGCGAATCTGACGCAGTTTTTTTTACCTTAAATGTAAAATGTTTTTGAGAAAGAAAACTGAAGGTGACAATAATAACTGTAGCAAATATTTTTGCAACCGTCGGGAAGAAATGCAGGTATTGAATCAGCAAATTTAAAATAAGATAATTAAGCAACAAATTTGCCGCCACAATTAAAACGTAGCGAAATAATTGTACATGTCCCCGCAAATAAGATGAGTTGAATACAATGTATTTATTCAATAAAAAACCTAAGGGAAAAGTGATGCAAAACGCCATGCATAAAGCAGCATTATATGGTTTTAAGGAAATAAAACCCAGATCGACCACTTGCTTATTTAGAATAAAATTGAAACTGATATAAAAAAGAAAAATATCAAGCAACATATTGCTTCCGCCGCAGACAGCATAACGAAAAGTTTGTAGAGAAAAGATTTTTTTAAAAGGAGGATAAAAAAAATCTATAAAAGAAATAATCTTTTTTCGCATTTCTGCTTTTCAAATTTTTATTTATTACTAAAATTCCCGGCTAAAAGCCGGGAATTTTGATAATTTTTTTTATTGATTATTTAATTACATAACGTAAACCAATCCCTAAAGCTAAATCCGAACCCGTGCTTGGCGTCAGGTAAAAAAACGGATCCAAGCCAAGGCTTATATCAATCGGCGCATTCGTAAATTTATAATCAACACCACCGGTTAAGCGTAATGCAAAATCGACGCTATTATCGTGTTCATCAGCAAATCGACGACCGCCGGTACGAAATGCAAGCATCGCGCCGCCGCCAACAAAATATTGCAATCCTGGTGCACCATTAATCGGAGCCTGGTATTCATACAATCCTTCCAATCCGATTCTGTCAGCAAAAAATAACAGCGAACCTTCCAAAGCAGTGTTTGGTGCAGTAGAATGCCTAACGTTGATACCTCCAATGCCCTCGCCGGTGTAAAATTTTGCCCCTAATGCAGTTTCGTATGTTTGTGCACTTACTGATACAGTAACGACGCATAGAAAAGCAAATAAAAAAAACGGTATTTTTTTCATGAAGTTTTATTTTTGATTTTGCTGTTTGATGAAGATTTTTTTCGTGGCAAAAGTATTAAGATTAAACAATTTCAAAGAAAAACTTTTATTCTTTTTTAATTGATTTCTTAAATGCCTTTCGATTTAAAAAAATTGCTGCTCTATTCTCAATAAAAAAACATTTACTCCCCGCTACCTTGCAGAACAGTAAATGTTTTTCCTGTTTAAATCTGAGCAATTACTTTTTCCCTTTTTCATACCGCCCCATCAAAACCCCGATCGCCAGCACATGCTCTTTCATTGCCTCTTTTAATTGCTCTTTACTTGCCCCTTCTTTTAAATCAAGACTTGTATCGAGGGCAAACAGATAAAAGAAATAGCGGTGAGTTCCGGACGGAGGACATGGCCCGTAATACCCTTTTTTCTGTGCACTATTCGTACCGCTTATTCCTGCTGCTTTGTTTTCCTGTATTTCGTTTTGTACAGGAATATTCCACGCGATCCAGTGATCGAAAGTGCCATTCGGCGCATCCGGATCTTCTACAATAATTGCCAGTGTTTTAGCATCTTCCGGAAGATTCTCTATTTTTAATGGAGGATTTATATCTTCGCCTTCACAGGTATATTTTGAAGGAATATTTCCTCCATCATCAAACGCGGAACTTGAAACCACCAGATCTTTTTCTTTATTAGCCATAACTTTTCCTTTAAAAATTCACTAATTACGTTCACCATTACTTAATACTAATTTGTTTTGTCGCTTTTTGCTCCTGTTTGCTTTTTGGAATCATTAATTTTAAAATTCCATCCTTATAATTAGCAGTAATGTTGTCATCATTGGTGTTATCAGGCAATCTAAAAGTTCGCGTAAAAGAACTATAGCTGTATTCTCTTCTACTGTACTGCCTTTCATTGTTAGAACCATTGTTAGACCCGTTGCCATCGGAGCCGTTTTTATTATTATTTTTCTGTTGATTTTTTGAATTCTTATCGCTCTCCTGGTTATTGCCTTCATTATTGTCGTTGTACTCCGATTTTGCTTCCGCACTTATTGTAAGCATATCGTTTTCCACGTTTATTTGAAAATCATCTTTATTAAAGCCCGGCGCCACGACGTCTAAACAATAATTTTTATCATCTTCAGAAATATTTACTGAAGGAAAAGATTTTGTCTGTCCTGCAAAAGAAGGAAAAAAAGATTCCATGTTATAAAAATCCATAAATGGATCATACGACAGATCATTGTTTCTTCTTATTAAAGTGTTCATAGTATTTTGTTTTTTAGTTCGTTAATAATACACATTGAGGAAAAAAAATCACGCCAAAATTGAATTTCTTATAGATTAATAACTTACATTCTCTCAATAAAAATAAATTGTGACAAAAATTTCACTAATTCTTTTTTTAGTAGATTTTTTACCGCTTTGTTATTTTGCTCATAGGAAGCTTTATTTTTTTTTTAAAAAATCCCGATTGTAAAAACACAAATTTCGCTTTATTTGTTTTTTTACTGCAAGCGGTTCTCGTTACATTTCTCGCAATGATGAAGGATTGTAAAATACAATTGTAATTATAAAATTATTTTCCACTGAAGGATAGGAGAGGCGATAAAAAAGTGAAGAGAAATTTATTTTATTCGCATACAGGAAGTTGAAAATAAAAAGTGCTTCCTTTTCCTTTTTCACTTTTCAATCCGATTTTCCCATTATGCTTTTCGATGATTTTTTTACAAATAAAAAGTCCTAATCCCAATCCGGGAAAAGTGTTTAAATTATGCCCGGAGATGCGATAAAAGCGTTCGAAAATTTTATCCTGTTCAGTAGGAATAATGCCTTTTCCAAAATCTCTCACAGAAAATATTACTTTATGATCTTCGTCTTTTAATGATACAATTATTTTGTTGCAATCTGCTGCATATTTTATGGCATTTGAGAAAAGGTTATTAATTACCTGGCCAATTCTGGCGCGGTCTCCATAGATTTTCGAAACTGAATTGCTGTCAAAAATTATTTCAAAATCCGGAGAGCTTATTTTTAAATCTGCAATAATTTCTGTTACAAGATCTTTTAGCACAAACGCTTCTTTATTATAAACGAGGTGATCGTTTTCCAGCTTTGAAGTATCCAGTAAATCGTTGATTAAAGAAGTAAGTTTATTGATCTGAACCTCCATCCTTTTAAGCATGGACTTATGTTGAGGATCTTCATTTTCATCCATATCCATCAGCAATAATTGCGTGTAACCTTTTAACGATGTAACCGGTGTTTTCAACTCATGGCTGGCAATGCTGAAAAATTCATCTCTGCGGTAAACCAGATCTTCAGTTTCTTTTTGAATTTTATCTTTTTGCGAAGCATATTCCTGCAAATGGTGCTTCATTTTTTTTATGGATGTTCCAAGAAGATCTTCTTCGCTTCTTGGGATCACCTTCACATTAAAATTTCCTTTTCCTATCTGATTCGCAGTTTCTGCGAGCATCAGATTATTTTTATCAATATCAATAATGCAGTTTGCCAGAGCGCCGATAATATCGCCCGGCATATTTTTTAATTGCAGCCCGGTTCCGCCCTTTGATATTTTCGTTGCTGCGTATTTTATTTCCTTTAATAATTTATGAATATGTATGATCGCATAGGAAACAAAAAAAGTAACAAGGGCTATGGCGAGTAACAAAAATAAAAGTGTTTGATTTTTTGACCTTCTTTCGTGCAGATGGATTTCTTTCATCCTTTTGTCAACGCTTTGCCACAAAGCCCTTTGTTGGTTTCTTAAAGCAATCATAGAATTTTCAGAAACGCGCCACCATCGCTCTGCATCAAAGGCGCTGTCAAATTTAAAAGTTGAAAACAGTGATTGCAGATAAACGTTAGCAGTTTTCAGATCTGTTATTTTTTCTACATTTTCGTATTTATTTATTGCGGATGGTGAAGCTTTTAAATGAAATTCAGTTTCATAAGTTTTATATACTTTATATACGCCTAATGTTCCAAATAATGTTTCCATCATGTATTTGCGGGTATATAGAACATTGAATACATTAGTTCTGATGATTCCAAAATAAGTAATCATTTGCGCCAGCGTTCTTTGTGCAATTAAATCCGGGTAAACAGGTTTTAGAAAAGTATTTCCGGGAATTTCAGACATCAGTGTATTTAATCTAAAAATAGCGTCTGTATAATATTCAATAACCTGATTTGTGCTGGCTTTAGAAGAATCTACCGCCGATCGCATCGTAGAAAGATTGTCTAAAAACGTATACTTCGTATAATCTTTCAATGCAAGATCTTTACTTTTATTAAGAATGTGCATAATAGAATCAGTTTTGGCTCTGTGTTGCACAATCAAATCATATGCACTGTCTTTTAAGATAAAAAGATAACTGTAACGACGTTCTCTCGATAGTTCTGCAATCAATTCTTCGATGTTTGCTGATTGCTCTACATGTTCAACATAATTTCCGATTAATTCTACTTTTTGCGATTTTTCGCGATAGACCATTACAGAAAAATAAATCAAAAATAAAATAGGGATAAAGCCGATCAGCAATAATTTAACGGTAAGCGATAAATTTCTAAATGTAGCGAGCATTTTGAAAAATGTAGGATGAACTATGCTAATTTTTTAATGACAAGAGCTAAGATAAGCAAATATCAAATAACAGAATCTGAAGGAATAAAAATCCCGTGAAGTATTAATAACGGCAATGGATACCCGAAATATGCAGTTTCGGAGCTGATTACTTTTCTTTTACTGATTATTTCGTTTGAAAAGGAGAAACTGAAAAGTAGTAATTGCTTATAAAAAGTTTTATTATAAAGCACTATTTTAATAGTTTTGGAATCAATTATTAATATTAATCTGATGCAAATATTTGATCTGTTACGAAGGCCATGGCCCTGGTATATAGCCGGGCCCATCATAGGTTTGATGGTTCCGCTGCTTTTACTTGCAGGAAACAAAATGTTAGGGATTTCCGGAACGCTCCGACAGGTTTGCGCGATGTGTTTCCCTGCAAATATTCCTTTTTTAAAATACAATTGGAAAGACCAGTTGTGGAACATCTTTTTTGCTGCCGGCCTTTTGCTCGGCGGCTTTATTGGCGGTGTAATATTAAAACCTGTGATCAGAATGCCACTTTCCCCAGCCACGCTCCGTACTTTAAAGAGTTATGGAATTTCACCACAACAAAACATTTTACCGGTAGAAGTTTTCAGCTGGGCAAATTTATTTACGTGGCAACACTTACTGATAGTAGTAGGAGGGGGATTTCTGGTCGGGTTTGGAACCCGCTATGCCGGCGGTTGTACAAGTGGCCACGGTATCTCTGGCTTATCGACGCTTCAATGGCCATCGCTTGTGGCAGTTGCATTATTTTTTATCAGTGGCATCCTGACTGCAAATTTTCTTTTACCCTTACTTTTAAAATAAAATGAAAAGAAGAAATTCTTTATACTTGTTATTGGGAACAATTTTCGGAATTACCCTCATTAAAGCTGATGCAGTCTCCTGGTTTCGGATGCAGGAAATGTTTCGTTTCCAGGGATTCCAGATGTATGGAATTTTTATGACTGCGATTCCTACTGCGGCTTTATCAATTTTTATTATCAAAAAATTTAAAATAAAAACTTTAGATGGACAACCAGTTCAGATTTTAAAAAAGAAGTTTAACTGGGGATATGTTTACGGCGGTATTTTATTTGGGATAGGGTGGGCGCTCACTGGTGCTTGTCCAGGACCAATTTATGTGCAAATAGGCAGTGGTCTTAGTATTGCCATTCTTATATTAATAAGCGCATTAGCCGGCACATGGGTTTATAGTTATTTAAAACCAAAGCTGCCGCATTGATTAAAAATTTGAATAGTAAACAAACAAATAATTCAAATTTCAGATTTACTTTTTTCTAAAGAAAATACGAACAGGTACTCCTTTTAAATCAAAGTTTGCGCGCAGTTGATTTTCCAGATAATTTTTATAAGGCGTTTTTATATCCAAAGGATAATTGCAAAAAAATGCGAATGACGGAACCACCGTTGGTAATTGTGTAACAAATTTTATTTTTACAGCATGACCCCTTACAACCGGCGCATGATACGATTCCATCGCTTTTTGCATTACCTCATTTAGCTTCGACGTAGATATTTTCTGCTGACGATTTTCGTAAACTTTAAGCGCCGTTTCCATTGCCTGGAAGATGCGTAATTTTTCTGTTGCTGAAATAAAAATAATCGGCACATCATTAAAAGGCGCAAGTTTCTCTTTTAAAGTTTTTTCATAATCACGAGCTGTGTTTGTTTCTTTTTTTATCAAATCCCATTTATTTACAAGCACCACAATTCCTTTTCCTTTTTTTTCTGCCAAAGAAAAAATATTGAGATCCTGGGCAGTAATTCCTTTTTCCGCATCCAACAATAAAATGCAAACATCTGCCTCATCCACTGCGCTAATGGCTCTTATTACCGAATAAAATTCAAGGTCTTCGCTCACTTTTTTCTTCTTGCGAATACCGGCAGTATCAATCAAAACAAATTCTTTATTGAATAAATTATAGATCGTATGAACGGCATCTCTCGTCGTTCCGGCGATGTCGCTTACAATCGTACGTTCCTGCCCTGTCAAGGCATTTAGCAACGATGATTTTCCAACATTTGGTTGTCCGATGATCGCAAATTTTGCAAGTGTGCCCGGTTCTTCAACTTTTTCTTCAGGGATTCTTGAACAGATTTCATCAAGCAATTCGCCGGTGCCGGTTCCGCTAATCGAGGACAGGAAAAATATTTTTTCAAAGCCCAGGCTATAAAATTCTGCTGCTTCCAACTGCCTGGTATGATTATCAACTTTATTCACCACCAGGTAAACAGGCTTTGGAGAACGGCGTAGCATTTCGGCCATATCCTGATCAAGATTAGTGATGCCGGTGGTAACGTCAACCATAAAAATAATCGCGTTCGATTCTTCAATCGCAATGTGTACTTGTTTGCGAATTTCCCTTTCAAAAATATCATCACTATCAGCGACGAAACCGCCTGTATCAATCACATTGAAAGCTTTGCCGTTCCATTCAGCAACACCATATTGCCTGTCACGGGTAACACCGCTAAAATCATCAACGATTGATTTTCGTTGTTCGAGCATCCGGTTGAAAAAAGTGCTTTTGCCTACATTCGGCCTTCCTGTAATTGCTACGGTATATGACATTTTTGAATTTAGAGTTGACGGTTTAAAATCTGAGGGATTAAAATAATTATTTGCAAAGAACGGAAAGTATTTGCAGATAGTTGCTTTACTGATTTAAATCACATCGTTCTTCTTTGAATCTGTATTCATTTTTATTGCTTTCAGATCTTTATAAAAATTGGGATAGGATTTTTTTACTGCTTCTGCATTTTCAATTATTGTATTTCCTTTTGCTCCTAATGCAGCAACGGCAGTAGCCATAGCTATTCTGTGATCATTGTGTGAAAAAACTTTTGAGCCTTGTATTTCATTTCCTCCATTTATCGTCATCCAATCACCGTTCAATTCAATATCAAGATTCATTTTTTTAAATTCATCTCTTAATGCAACTGCCCGGTTACTTTCTTTAAACAAAAGACGTGTAACACCTTTGATCGTGGTTTTTCCTTTGCAATAAGCGGCAAGAGCAACTAATGGCGGAAACAGATCAGGACAATGAGTAGCATCAAATTCAAATGCTTTTAATGGTTTTTTCTTTACGGTAATTTCTTTGTTATGCAGATGAACGTCAGCACCACAATCATATAAAGCCTGAACAATATTTTTATCCCCCTGGCATGAATTAAGATCAGCTCCTTTTAACGTAAGTTCACCGGCAATGGCTCCCGCAACCAATGGAAAAGCTGCATTACTCCAATCCCCTTCTACCGTGTATTTTATACTGTGAGCAGGTAATGGTTCACGTGGATGAATCGTAAAAACTTCATAATTGTGATTATCAATTTTAGAACCAAAACTTTTCAAAACAGAAATTGTCAAATCAATGTAAGGGCGGCTGGACAAGTCTTTCACAGTAATGCGAACCGGAACTGTACATGATTTTGCAAAAGCAAAAAGCAATCCGGTCAAAAATTGAGAACTTAAAGAACCGTCTACGGTAATATCTTTCGGATGAAGAGGGCCTCGTAATGTAACCGGTAATTTTCCGCCGTTTGAATGCACTTCCACATCCAGTAAAGGAAGGATTTCATCAAAAAAATTCATCGGTCTTTTTAAAATACTTCCCTCACCAGTGAAAATAATATCATAATTAAAAAGTCCTGCAATGGGTGCGAACATTCTCATTGACAATCCGCTTTCGCCGACATTTACAATCACATTCTTTTCCGGAAACTGAGAATGAAAAATATAATCGTTTGAGGTGACAGCCATTTTATTGTCAACAATATTGATGGTCGCTCCAAGCTTCGTAATAATATCCATGGCAGCTTTTTCATCATTGCTGCTTCCAAAATTATCAATAATAGTGGTGCCGGGCGTGATGAGCGCAGCCGCACAGGCACGCTGCATGGAACTTTTAGAAGGTGGCACTTTTATTTTTCCTGAAACCGACGAAGGCGTAATAGTTATATTCACTTTAAAAAAGTTATAAGTTATCAGTAATCAATTATGAGTCAGAAACGATTGAAAAATATTTCACGCAAATCCGTTAAAGGAATTTTTTTAATCGATGCTTTTCCGATTTTATCGAGCACAACGAAATTCATATCGTTTCCAGATTTCTTTTTATCATGCAAAAGGATATCCCATGTTTTTTCTTTATCAAAATCAAAA
>Ga0157371_10001971_pt1 | contig 20342 bp, 19 predicted proteins | sample C45metaG_FD_113462 | JGI IMG/M metagenome (GOLD analysis project Ga0157371, IMG submission 113462) | Corn rhizosphere microbial communities from Kellogg Biological Station, Michigan, USA - C4-5 metaG | ecosystem: Host-associated > Plants > Roots > Rhizosphere > Soil | place: USA: Michigan...
AATCTTTACTAATTACAGCACACCTTTCAATTTTGTCCAAACGTTTTCTGCAAGTATCTTTTGTCCTTCAGCAGTAGGATGAATACCGTCGTTCTGATTTAGCTTAGGAATTCCCGCTACCCCCTCCAATAAAAAGGGTACAAAAACCATTTCATTCTTAGCCGCAAGCTCCTTAAACATATTCCTGAAATCAGAAGCATATTTGGCGCCCATATTAGGTGGCACTTCCATCCCGGTCAAAATCATTTTCGCCTGCGGGTATTTCTTTTTAACCTTATCTATTATAGCCTGCAAATTTGCGGTAGTTTCATTTACAGCTACTCCACGTAAACCATCATTAGCCCCCAGTTCAAGTACAAAAACAGCTATAGGTTGTTTTAGCAGCCAATCAATTCTGTTTTTTCCGGCTGCAGATGTCTCTCCGCTTAATCCTCCGTTTATTGCTTTATAAGGAAGTTTAAGTGAATCCAGTTTCTTCTGTAAAAGTTCCGGATAAGCCTCTCCCTGTTCAAGTCCATACCCCGCTGTTAAACTTGTACCAAAAAATAAAATGTTTTTCTCTTTAACCGGAACCTCAGTAGCCACAGGAGCTGCCTCAGCAGGGTTTGCCTTTGATTCATCAGTCTGCTTATTTTGGTTATTTCCACATGATGCAAATACAACTGACAATAGTATGATCAGGGTTGAAGCTTTAAAACGTAACATATCTATGTAATATAAATCTAAAATTAGCCATTACTTATCAGGCCTCGTATATTTAACTATAAAAATACCTATTTATTAATAATATGCCTTCAGAAAACATACTCCATATTGAAAACGTAAGCAAAATATATAAAAGTGCCGGAAAAGAACTTACCGTTCTTAATAATGTCAATTTCTCTGTAGAAGGAGGCTCTACACTTGCCATAACAGGCCCATCAGGCAGTGGCAAAACCACACTTCTGGGGCTTTGTGCAGGGTTAGACAGGTCTACAAGTGGCTCAGTGAAACTAAATGGCATCAAACTGGACGAACTTACCGAAGATCAGCGGGCTGCAGTGCGCAACCGTTATATCGGTTTTATATTCCAAAATTTCCAGTTAATGCCAACTCTTACTGCGCTTGAGAACGTGATGGTACCAATGGAGTTGCGCGGAGAAAAAGACATTCGGGCGCATGCCATGGATCTGTTAGATAAAGTGGGCCTTGCAGAGCGCTCACATCATTATCCGGTTCAGCTTTCGGGTGGCGAACAGCAACGTGTTTCACTGGCAAGGGCATTTTCCAATAAACCCGCTATACTCTTTGCCGATGAGCCTACCGGAAACCTGGATGCAGAAACCAGCGAAAAAATAGAAAAACTAATGTTTGAGCTGAACAGGGATGCCGGCACTACACTCATCATAGTTACACACGATCTGGAGCTGGCTATGCGTACAAACAGGATAATAAAAATAAAAGGTGGCGTAATCATTTCAGACGATCCAAATGCAACAAGATAATCCCGTACTTAAAAGATCTGTAAACATTGGCTGGCTATTTAAAATGGCCTGGCGTGATGCCCGCCGCAATAAATCCCGTCTCTTTCTTTTCGTATCATCAATTATCCTGGGAATCGCCGCTTTAGTAGCAGTATATTCATTTAGAGATAACATGCAGCGCGATATCGACGATCAGGCAAAAACCCTTACCGGGGCAGATCTGGTAATACAGGCACGCAAGCCCGTAAGTACAAAAACACAAGCAATACTGGATACCTTAGGGAATGAAAAAGCATCAGAAAGAAGCTTTGCTTCAATGATCTATTTTCTTAAAAATGAAGGCAGCAGATTGGTACAGGTGCGCGCACTTGAAGGCAACTACCCATTTTATGGAAGCATAGAAACCACCCCGGCAAATGCAGCCAGAACCTTTCAAAAAGATCGCAGGGCATTGGTTGATAAAACAGTAATGCTGCAATTCAATGCCAAACCAGGCGATTCAATTAAAATTGGCTCAGTTCACTTCCTAATAGCCGGAGTACTGGATAAGGCACCCGGACAAACCGGAATATCGGCCACCGTAGCACCCGTAGTTTATATCCCCCTAAAATATCTGGAACAAACCGGACTAACCAAAATAGGTAGCAGAATCCAATACAAATACTATTACAGGTACAACAAACCATCCGCAGTAGCAGGTCAGGTAAAAAAAATCCAGCGCTTACTCGATAAAGAAAACCTTGATACAGAAACTGTAGAATCTAAAAAAGAAAGTACCGGAAAATCATTCAGAGACGTAAGCAGGTTCCTTGAACTTTCAGGTTTCATTGCCCTGTTACTGGGATGTATAGGTGTGGGTAGCGCCATACATGTATACATCCGCGAAAAACTAAATTCCATAGCCACCCTACGATGCCTCGGTTTAAAAGCCTGGGAAGCATTTTTAATTTACCTTATCCAAATTGTTTCTATAGGGTTTATCGGTGCTGTTTTAGGCGCTGCATTAGGTACCCTAATACAATTCGCGTTACCCCTGGTATTAAAAGATTTCATCCCTGTTGAGCTCACCATCCAAATTTCATGGCTGGCCATTGGGCAAGGTGTACTTCTGGGTTTAATCATTTCGGTCTTATTTGCCTTACCTTCATTGCTTTCGGTACGCATTATTTCTCCCTTAAATGCCATCAGGCATTCATTCGAAAAATCAACTGATCCTAAAGATCCGCTAAAATGGATTGTATATCTGCTTATTCTGCTTTTTGTGTTGGCGTTTACCAGATTCCAAATGAGCAGCTGGATGCAGGCAGCAGTATTTACCGGAAGCATATTAATCGCATTCCTCCTACTTTTTGGCTTATCAAGGGTCTTAATGTGGACGGTTAAAAGGCTTATACCCGGTTCTTCCAGTTATTTATGGAGGCAGGGCTTTGCAAACCTCTACCGTCCAAATAACCAAACCCTTATGCTTACCATATCCATAGGTCTATCAACAGCATTCATTTGTACACTTTTTTTTGTGCAGGGTATTCTAATAAAAAGGGTAACCATATCCTCTGCCGCAAACCAGGCAAATATGATATTGTTCGACATTCAGAACGAACAGAAAGAAGCAATTGCTACTCTAACCAGAAATTTTAAACTCCCTGTAATGAACCAGGTACCTGTTATAACTGTCAGAATTGAAAAAATTAATGGAAAAACAGCACTTCAGGATACTGCCGGTGATTCCAGACGTGCCTTTCAGGGAGAGCTTAGGGTAACTTTTCAAGACACCCTTACCTCAGCCGAAAAGGTAATTAAAGGTGTATGGCAAGGCAAGGCAAAACCAGAAGAAAAAGTCTATGTATCTCTGGAAGAAGGTTATGCCCGAAACATCCACGTAGGCGTTGGCGATAGTATAGTTTTTAATGTTCAGGGATTATTGGTACCTACCATTGTTGGAAGTTTAAGAGAGGTGAACTGGGCAAGAATGCAAACCAATTTCAGAGTTGTTTTCCCAACAGGCGTGTTAGAGGATGCTCCTCAGTTTCATGTACTGATGACTCGAATTACCTCAAATAACGTTTCTGCTAGCTATCAGAGTGCTGTGGTAAGGAAATTCCCTAATGTATCCGTAATAGATTTAGGACTCATATTAAAAACCTTAGATGAATTGTTATCAAAAATAAGCTTTGTAATACAATTTATGGCTGCCTTTAGCATGGCAACAGGATGGATAGTGCTCATTTCCGCAGTGCTTACAAGCAGGGGCCAGCGATTAAGAGAAAGTGTACTGCTCAGAACTCTTGGAGCAAGCAGGAAACAGATTCTGGCAATCACCACCATAGAGTACCTGTTTCTTGGAGCATTCTCTGCCGGTGCAGGAATAATTCTGGCACTTGGAGGCAGCTGGCTATTGGCAGTGTTTAGCTTCGACACCAGCTTTACCCCTTCTTTATTGCCGGTGTTGTTGTTATTTGTGTTAATCTGCTTTTTGGTTGTACTAACCGGTGTATTAAGCAGCCGAAGAGTATTAAACACCCCACCCTTAGCAGTATTAAACGCCTAAGCTATACCATTATGAATTTGATGTAACTACTTTAACCCCACTTTTTCCTGCTATTATTGCTTTTGTAGCAATTCTATAAAATAGAGAATGCTCTACAACGCCAGGTATCATTTTAATCTGAACGTTGAGCTTTTCTAATTCCGGCAATTCAGCAAAGTGAACATCCGCAAGCAAATTTCCATTATCTGAAATAACAGCTCCGTCTTTTTGGGTACTTATACGCAGCTTTATAGCTGCTCCCGGAAACTCAAACGACAATCTGCCTAACACCATCTGCAAAGCCTCAGGCAATATCTCTAATACCAGGGGATAAGTAGCATCCAGCTTTGACACAAATTTCCCCTCATCTCCTATCAATATAAAGTCCGCAGCCATCGATGCCAGGATTTTTTCAGTAGTATGAATACCACCTCCGCTTTTTAAAGCATTCAGATCTTCATCAAACTGATCACAGCCATCAAAATAAACATCTATTTTTTTAAGTAATGAGGGCGATTGCACCTTTAACCCACTTTGCTGTAAATAAGCAGTAGTTTTAAATGACGACGAAGTAAAAACAACACCTGTAGCCAAATCCTCATTCTGCCTCACCATATCCACCAAATGAGATACCGTTGTACCTGCGCCCAAACCCACAATTTGGCCGGCTTTAATAAACGGCAGAGCTGCCTTTGCCGCTTCTATTTTATAATCGATCATGCCGGCAATTTAGAAATTAATAAGAATTATCACCGCCTTGTTTTTAAAAATTGACTCAGCGTACAAACACTTATAACCCCGACGATACGCCCAAACGAAAATAACTATACTTATTGCGGTAATAAATATTATACGGATCCTCTCCATAATACCCAACAGCAGCCATTAAAAACACATTATTCATAAAAGGAAAACTGTAATTAAATGACCCTTCTATATTAAGTCGTTTCTTTACAGCTAAAGCGCCATAATTCTGCATTGCATTCACGGCATAATTCAATCCAATATCACTGCGCCAGTTCTCTTTCTTTTTAACATACCTGCGAAGCGAAAAATCATAAATTATCCTTGTAAATCCATAATCATGCGTTAATGCCTTCTCGTAATGAAACCATTTATGCCATTCAAAACCAGCATAATGATTAAATGAATAAGAAACAGCATTTACCGCACTGGTTTTTGTTCCGGAATTATAACCAATAGTGAGGTAATTGGTACTAAAATTACCATCACGGGTATTTATCCTGCCGGCACTATCTAATGCTTCGCCATCCTGCCCGTTCGAATGGTGAGTGAATTTTAATGTCGCATATTTATAATTGCTAACAGATTTACTCAATCTGAAATAGAAAGTCCCCCCCAATTTTAAACTTGGAGTTCTTACGCCCGATGATCTTTCATCAATTACTTTAACCGTAAAATCAGGCACCATAGCAAAAGCCACAGGCAATTCAGGTATTGCAAGTATCATATATGTTTTAGTAACCCTGCCGTTAATAATGTACTTAATGGGACCGGCCAGCTCCCCTCTGGGCGATATGTACGACAAATCTCCGTTTTCCTTATAAATGTCGCTATACTCCCTGTTATGTAAATACCTCCGTGTAATCAACGAATCCCTTGCAACTGAATTTACAGCTTGCGAAATTACAGTTCCAATGCCTGCAAAATAAAAAACTACAATCAGATACAATAGTTTCATTGTGCTTTTATTGAAATATACGTTACAACAGCTATAACAGTTTATCCGGCATTTGTGTTTTTCAATATCCGGCCTACTCAAACCTCCAATGTAAAGTGTTTGATAAATTTGAAGTACAGACTCAATTATTTAAGCTAATTCTTATATTAGCATACTCAAAATAAAAACTCATGAAAAGAAAATTAATCGTTTTAGCAGCCTCAGCATTCTTATTTAGCACTGCTATGGCTCAAACACCTAATACACTCTCAAAAGAAGAAAAAAAAGCCGGCTGGAAGTTATTATTTGACGGAAAAACTACAAAAGGCTGGCATACTTACCTGAAAAAAGAAGTGGGTGCAAAATGGCAGGTAAAGGACGGAGCAATAGTTTTTGATCCTACCCAACCTACCGGCGGAGGCGACCTGGTTACTGATGGAATATATGAAAACTATGAGCTAAACCTGGAATGGAAAATTTCTAAAGGCGGAAACAGCGGAATCATATTCGATATTCAGGAAGATCCTAAATATGGTGCTACTTACCTTACCGGTCCTGAAATGCAGGTACTGGATAACATTGATGCAAGCGATAACAAAAAACAAAATCACCTTGCAGGATGTCTGTACGACATGTCTGGCGACGCAACTGTATCTAAACCAGTACCAGTTGGCGAGTGGAATAAAGTTAAATTAATCCAAAACAAGGGGCATCTTACCTTCTGGCTAAATGGCATTAAAACTTTTGAAGGTCAGATAGGAAGCGAAGAATGGAATACCATGATTGCCAACAGCAAATTCAAAAACAAAGAGTTCTCAGACTTTGCTAAAGTTGCAAAAGGCAAAATCGCTTTACAGGAACACCCGGGCTCCAGCCAGTGGAGAAACATCAAAATCCGCACTTTATAAGTCTATTATAAAATCAATTTAAAGAAAAAGCCCCGAATCATAAAAACATGATTCGGGGCTTTTTCTTTTTACCTATTTACATTCGGTAGGTGCAAAAGTAAACCTACCTCTTTCAAAGTTAATCGGTTTTCCTTTCACAAAATATGATCTTCCTAACGATGTTTCAATCTGACCTACACCCAAAACCAGCTTACCATCTTTTTTCAACAATGCCAGTGGGTTTTTATAGATGGTTTTATTTTCGCCAATTTTAAACGTATAATCAACAAACAAGGTATCACCTCTAAACTTTCCTTCGATTAAGCCATCATTGGTTGCTTTTTCATGATACTTTATAACCAGACCACCCGTAACTTTTCCCTTTCCAGAGGTTATTACATTTAAGTGCGCAGTATCTACCCCATCAATAGCAATAAAACATTCATTGCTCACCTGGGCGTCTGCACTATCAATCATTGTACTATCTTTTAGTTCCGAACTTTTCTCTCCTCCCTGGCTGCAGCTAAAAACCAAAGGCAAAGCTATAAACGCTAAATAAAGTGCTGATTTTTTCATGGCTATAATTTAAATTGATTGTTTTAACAGATGATTCTATAGTATAGAACTAAGATATAAAAGTAAATTGAATTATTTTACCCTCAAATAGAACTTGCTGTAACCGTCATAATAGTTATCGCTGATAAGTAAAGAATCATTCCTCAACCCAAGTACATATTTCCTTTGCTCTTTAGAGATAGGATCTGTTTCATTAAATGATATTGCCGTTTCCAGTTGTCCCGAATAAATACTTTTAACTTCCGAAAGCACATATTTTCCTTCCTTAACTACATTACCATTTTCAATCTGCTGGTAGGTATTTTTAGATTTAAATGCTAAAACTGAGCTTTCCCCCTCTTCAACAGGTATAGTTTTACCGGTAAAACCACCACTTGAAGATTTAAGTTCCCATTTACCAATTATTTTTTGCTCAATATTCGGATCAGACTTTTGCTTCTCGCAGGCATAAAAGCCCACAGTTGTAAAAGCAATGATTGCTAAAAAATATACTTTCATGTCCATGCTTTAAGTTTTATATATAAAAACGTTTAAAAAGCAAAAATCGCTACACCTTAACAATTTTATGCTCAGGTTAGCGATTTTTATAAATTCGATATAAGCTTTAACTTAAGCTGTTTCCAGCTTTACTATGTTTCTGTAAGGAAAAGATCCAAAAATATGTCTTCGCGCAAATCTACCAGGAGAATCAGCATTTACTAACTTCACATACACCGCTTTAGGTACACCAAAATATTCATAAGCACTGCCATCTAGGAAATGAACAGTTAGTACTAAACCTGCCCAATTATAGTCAGCAATACCGCAAGTAGCCGTAGTTTGAGTATATTCGTCAAGTGAAAGTGCTAATGTTTCAGGGGCAATACTAACCAGAAAATGATAAGCTTCAATAATTTCTTTGCTTTTCGTTTCTGCTTCTAACTTAGCTTCTTCGCTATCCTGAAACTTATCAGGATGCCAATCTTTCATTAAACCCCTGTAAATGGTTTTTAGTTCTTTTAATTCGGTATCCTTCTGTACACCTAATAACTTCCGGTAATCAACAATCTTCTTCATAAAATTTGCGCGAAGGTACACAGATTTTTTGGGTAATCATATTATGTTTCAATTAATTAGTATTCAAGCTAACACCAAAGTTATACTAACGTTAAATAATCGTTTGGTTTTGGAGAGCGTTGATAGGGCCATGCCAGGGGGTTGATAGGGCCTTGGTAGGGCTCCCGATCTGAGAAAGCCCTAAAAAAACCCTCTGAACAATCAAGATACTCTTTTGTAATTAGGGGCTGGCTCTATAAAACTTCTGATGCAGATACTATATATTTGCTATATATGTTCAAAATTGGATTAGCAGAAGATGATGTAAAAATAGCCGATTTAATAAAAAGCGGACTAGAGGAGCATCAGTACCAGGTTACCCCCATACATGACGGGAGTTTGGCTTTGGCCGAATTTAAAGATCAGGAATATGATCTGGTCATACTCGACATTATGATGCCCGGCTTAAATGGCATAGAAGTGTGCCGACAATTAAGAGCGAAAAACAAAGATCTTCCCATCCTTATGCTAACCGCACTGGGCTCTATTGAGGATAAAGTAACCGGCCTAAGTTCCGGTGCCGATGATTACTTACTTAAACCATTCCATTTCAGAGAATTACTTGCCCGTCTGGAGGCTCTTTTAAGAAGAAACAATAAAAGCCTTACCCCAAATAACATCCTTAATTTTGCTGACATTTTTATGGATACCTATAGCAAATCTGTGAAAAGAGCGGGCACACCAATTGAACTTACTGCCAAAGAATATATACTGCTCGAGTTATTTTTAAAGAATCCAAACAGATTACTATCCAGACAATACATTGCAGAAAATGCCTGGGACATTAGCTTTGATACCGGCACCAATGTAATTGATGTTTATATTAATTTCCTTAGAAAGAAAATTGAAAAAGGATTTGATAAACGATTGATACATACAAAAATTGGGATGGGCTATATCCTGAAAGAGGCATGAAAATAAAAGACCGGTTGGCTTTATACTTTACACTGATCAGTACTTTGGTATTGGTTTGTGTACTCTTTACCATATATTTTACCTTCATAAAATTTATGCAAGGCGACTTTTTTGATCGACTTACAGACCGAACCATGGTTACCGCCAAACTTTATCTGGAAGCCGATGAAATATCAAGTGATTCATTAACCCGTGTAAGAGAACAATACCTCGAAAAGCTAAATGGAGAGGTGATCCGCATTTATAACAGCAAAAACGACGCAACTTTTATTGGCGATGATCAGCAATATTGGAACATCCAAACAATCGAAAGGGTAAGGCGATATAAAAAAGCCAGGTTTAAAGATGGCAACAGGCAAGTTGTGGGCATTTATTACAAAGACAATCAGGGAGATTTTGTAATCTTAGCCTCTGCCATCGATCAAAGCACCATTACCCGGGCCGAAAAACTGCTTAAAATAATGGCCGCTATTTTCCTTGTTATCTTTATTGGGCTGCTTGTTTCTGCGCGATGGATTGCAAAAAAAATACTTCTGCCCCTGGATCTTTTTATAGATCAGGTTAAACTCATTAAATCAAACAACCTGCATTTCAGGGTAAAAGAAGGCCCCAATAAAGACGAAATCCATCTGTTAGCACAAAACTTCAACAACCTGATGGAACATTTGGAACAGTCATTCATATTGCAAAAAACATTTGTAGCTAATGCCTCGCATGAACTCAGAACCCCTATAACCAGAATGATAATAGGTACTGAAATTGCACTTTCTCAGGATCGGAGTAAAGAAGAATACCAAAAAGCCCTATCCTCCGTATTGGAAGACTCAGAAAAGCTGGAAAACATTATTAGTAGCTTACTTAAGCTTGCCCAGGCCGATCTTGAATATGGCTCATCTAATCTCCAAAAGGTACGTATTGATGAAATGATATGGAGCTTACAGCAGGAATGGAATAAGAAAACCGATAAACATCAACTTCTGATTGAGGTAAAAGACTTGCCTATGGACGAAGATCTGCTAAGTATTGCCTGTAACCCTACCCTATTGCAAATTGCAATTGACAACCTCATTTCAAATGCATTTAAGTTTTCAGACAACCAGCCTGTTAAATGTACCCTTGAAGTTAAGGATGATGGCATTCATGTTTTAATTACAGACACAGGTGTTGGAATAGAACCCACAGATGCAGACAATGTATTTAAACCATTTTACAGCTCATCAACTAAAGCCGAACACGCAGGCAGCGGAATGGGCTTATATATGGCTCATAAAATCATTACACTTTACCGCGGAAACATCACTATAAAGTCACAAAAGGATCAGGGCACCACTTTCCATATACATTTCCCGCGATTTTAATCTCATTTTAATTTCCCTTTAATTTCGATTTAATTCCCTCAAGGTAGGTTTGACCAAACATTACACAAATGGTCATGATACCTTTAAGATTCAATACCTTTTTAGGCTGCATATTGCTCATTTTCTTTACAGCAACAGCTTCGGCACAGGTAACAGATTCAATTAAGCTAAGTCTGCAGGATGCCGAAAGTCTTTTTGTAAAAAGCAACTACCAGCTAATTGCCCAGCAATACCAGACAGATCAGGCAAAAGCCGATGTGATAACAGCCCGCTTATTCGACAATCCAGAAATCAGTTATGAAAATCTTTTGTACAATAAGGAAACCAAAAGATTTCTGGAAACCAGTAAGGCCACCGGGCAGTATCAAGCCTCTTTATCTCAAATGATTAAGCTTGCAGGCAAACGCAACAAAAATATTAAACTAGCTACTACCGGCGTCAAACTGGCTGAGTACGAATATTTTGATCTGATGCGCACCTTACGGTATACACTTAGCTCAACTTTTTACAAGATGTATTACGATCAGCAATCAGCCAAAGTATATCAGGAGCAAATCAATTCTCTTAAACTTTTATTAAATGCCAATGAGCAGCAGTTAAAGATGGGTAATGTGGCGATGAAAGACATCATAAGGATTAAGTCTCTGTTATACAGTTTGCAAGGAGAATACAACAGCCTGCTTAACGACATCGAAGATCTGCAAACTCAGATTAAACTGATGACAAACATTAAGCCTGATGCAAATCTTGTTCTTGTGGTTTCGGCAGATGAAGAACAAAATTACCAACCTGACAAAAGGCCGTATACCAGTTTATTGGATACTGCAATGAACAATCGTGCTGATCTTCAGCTGGCAAAAACAGGGATCATGTTTGCCGAAAACAACCTGAGGTTGCAAAAGGCCAATGCCATTCCTGATGTGGAACTCTCACTTATTTATGACCTTAAGGGCTCTTATCCCGACAATTATACCGGGTTAGGTATAAAACTTCCAATTCCATTGTTTAACAGGAATCAGGGCGAAATAAAAAAGGCCAAAATTGCAATTGATGCAAGTAATTCTAAGCTCAATCAGCAGGAAGCAACTTTATCAAATGAAGTATACAATAGTTATACATCTGCTTTAAGAACCGAAAAGCTATACCGTGGGTTCGACAGTAATTTCAATGCCGACTTTGACAAACTGATTGTTGAAGTGATTAAAAATTTCAAAAGCAGAAACATCAGCCTAATCGAATTTTTGGATTTCTACGACTCCTATAAAGCAAGCACTCTACAAATGAACAACTTAAAATACGAGCGCATGAACGCTAAGGAGGAAATCAATTTTGTTACGGGCTCAACTATTTTTAAATAACGCACACATGCAAAAAATCATTAAAACCATCAGCACGCTCACTGCTCTTTCTGCTATAATATTTCTGCAAAGCTGTTCAGAACAGCCCAAAGAAGCCCCAAAGGAAGAAAAATTTGTAATCACAGATTCTTTACTTAAAAAACTGGAGATAGATACTGTGCAGGGCGAAAATAATCAGGCAGACCTTAATTTTTCGGCAAAGATTACAGCCAACGAAGAGAACCTTTCAAAAATTTACCCCATGGTAAGTGGCCTGGTACAAAACGTACCGGCAAAGCTTGGAGATCGGGTAAGCAAAGGGCAACTACTGGCCACCATGACCAGTGCAGAAATGGCAGGTTTTGATAAAGAAGCCATCAGCTCTTCAGCTGAATTAAGAAATGCACAACGTAGCGTAAAGCTTACAGAGGATATGTTTAAAAGTGGGTTAGCTTCTGAAAGAGATCTTGAACAGGCAAAAAACGATCTTCTGGTTAAAGAGGCCGAAGATAAAAGAAGCAGGTCTATTTTATCGCTAAATGGGGGTAATAAGAACGGCACCTATGCCATAAAAGCACCAATATCTGGCTTTATAATAGATAAAAATGTAACCAGCAACATGCAGGTTAGGCCTGATAATAACGAGAACCTGTTTACAATAGCAGATCTTTCGAATGTATGGGCACTGATCAATATTTACGAGTCAGACATCTCCAAAATTAAAGAGGGCGATGAGGTAAACCTCTCCATTCTATCCTATCCTGATAAGCCATTTAAAGGCAAGATCAGTAAAATTTACAACATGCTGGATAATGACAGTAAAGTAATGAATGCACGAGTAGTGATCGATAATCCGGGCTATTTATTAAAGCCGGGAATGATGGCAACTGTACAAATTGCCACCCGGAATGGTGCAACCTTGCCAGTGGTAAGTACAGATTGCCTCATTTTTGACAACAATAAATACTACGTTCTGGTGCTTGATCCTGTAAAAAAAGTACGCATACAGGAAATAGAAATAGGCAGAAAGTTTGAAAACAAGGCTTACATCAGTAAAGGCCTTAATGCGGGCGACAGAGTTGTTGCCTCTAAACAACTTTTCCTGTACGACAGTTTGAGACCTCAATAACCACTTAACTTACAGTAATGAATCAATTCATTAAGTCGATCATAAATTTTTCCCTTAAAAATAAATACTTTGTATTTTTTGCCACCTTTATTTTAGTGCTGGCAGGGTATCTGAGTTTCAAGCATACCACTATTGAAGCTTTTCCGGATGTAACAAATACCAATATAACCATCATAACACAGTGGCCCGGCCGCAGCGCCGAAGAGGTTGAAAAGTTTGTTACCCGGCCACTCGAAATAGCCATGAACCCAACCGAGAAAAGAACAAGCATCCGTTCTTCTTCTTTGTTTGGATTATCAGTAGTTAAAATCACATTTGAGGATGATGTAGATTATCAATTTGCCAGGGTGCAGGTCAATAACCACCTTGATGAGGCCGACCTACCTTCGGGTGCAAAACCGGAAGTACAGCCCCCATACGGACCCACCGGAGAGATTTTCCGTTACACGCTTAAGAGCGATAAGAAATCAGTCAGAGAACTAAAGACTTTGCAGGACTGGGTGGTGCAACGTGAACTCCTATCAGTACCAGGCATAGCCGATGTGGTAAGCTTTGGCGGCGAAGTAAAAACATACCAGATCACAGTTGACCCTCAAAAATCATTACAATACGGAGTAACTGCTACCGAACTCTTCGAAGCTGTTTCTAAAAGCAATATTAATGTTGGTGGGGATGTAATTGAGCAAAGCGGACAGGCATATGTAGTACGTGGAATTGGCGTTTTAAATAATATAGATGAGATTAAGAACATTATTATCGACAACTTTAACGGTACGCCGGTATATGTTAAAACCATTGCCGAGGTAACGGAATCGGCTCTGCCCCGATTAGGCCAGGTGGGCAGAGACCACGACCCTGATGTTGTTGAAGGTATTGTAGTGATGCGCAAGGGCGAAAACCCAAGCGAAGTGATCCATAATCTTAAGGAAAAAATTAAGGAGGTAAATGAAACCATTTTACCAGGTGATGTAAAAATAAGCCCTTTTTATGACCGTGAGAATCTGGTAAATTTTGCCACACATACGGTAATGCATAACATGCTGGAAGGGATAATTTTTGTTACCCTGATCGTGTTCTTGTTCATGGCCGATTGGAGAACCACACTGATCGTTTCGGTTATTATACCACTGGCTCTCCTGTTTGCCTTTATTTGCTTAAAATTAAAGGGAATGTCGGCCAACCTCCTTTCAATGGGTGCCATAGATTTTGGGATCATTATTGACGGCGCGGTAGTAATGGTAGAAGGCATTTTTGTAGCTCTGGATTATAACTCCCATAAAAACGGGACTGAGAAATTTAACCGGATGAGCAAGCTCGGCATCATTAAAAGAGCTTGTCTGGAAAATGGAAAGGGCATTTTCTTTGCCAAGCTAATTATCATTACCGGCCTAATGCCCATCTTTACTTTCGAAAAGGTTGAAGGTAAAATGTTTTCGCCACTGGCATGGACCTTAAGTTTTGCATTATTGGGAGCATTACTGCTAACCTTTACTTTGGTACCTGCAATGGCAAGTGTATTGCTCAGAAAAAACATTAAAGAAAAGCACAACATATTTTTAGAGTTCCTTACAAAAGTGGTAATGCGGGTTTACACGGCGTGCTTTAAAGCCAGAAAGCTCGTGTTCGGCACCGCTATGGTTATACTTGTTGTTGGCTTATTCAGTTTTAAATTTTTGGGAACAGAGTTTTTACCTACCCTTGATGAGGGATCCATATATGTAAGGGCCAGTGCACCCCTAAGCGTTTCACTTAATGAAACTAAAAGGCTCTCGAACGAGATGCGCAAGATATTTTTAAGCTTTGAAGAAGTTAAACAGGTAATATCACAAACCGGCAGGCCAAATGATGGTACCGATGCTACGGGATTTTACAACATGGAATTTCTGGTTGATATTTACCCCAAAGCAGAATGGAAACGCAAGCAAACAAAAGAGGAACTGGTAGAGCGTATGCAGGAAAAACTTAAAGGTTATCCGGGCATCAGTTTAAATTTTTCTCAGCCAATTTCTGATAACGTAGAAGAAGCGGTTTCAGGTGTAAAAGGATCTATTGTAGTTAAAATGTTTGGAAACGATTATTCTTTTATTGAAAAGCATGAACAGGACATATATAACATTTTAAAAACGGTTGATGGTATTGAAGATCTGGGAATTCTTAGAAATCTTGGACAACCAGAATTACAGATAAACCTGGATCAAAGTAAAATGGCTTTATATGGAGTTAGGACAGAAGATGCAAACTCTATAATAGAGATGGCCATTGGCGGTAAAGCTGCTACTCAGATTTATGAGGGAGAGCGCAAATTTGATCTTCGGATCAGGTATCCTGAGGATTTCAGAAAAGACGAAGCTTCAATTGGTGCCTTACGCATCCCCACTATTTCCGGCGCCAAAGTTCCATTAAGTGAGATTTCGACTATCCGTAAAATTACTGGACCAAGCATTATTTATCGTGATAAGCATGAGCGATATGGGGCCATTAAGTTCTCTATAAGAGGGCGCGATATGGGTAGTGTAATTGCCGAGGCACAGGCAAAAGTAAAGGCTCAGATTAAACTTCCCAAAGAATACAAACTGGAATGGGCCGGCGATTTTGAAAATCAGCAAAGGGCTACCAGTCGCTTATCTGAGGCCGTTCCAATCAGTTTGCTACTCATATTTTTTATTCTGTTTGTATTATTTGGAAACATTAAAGATTCACTACTCGTATTAAACAATGTGCCCTTTGCAATGATCGGGGGGATCCTCGCACTATTGGCCACAGGAGTTAACTTCAATATTTCGGCCGGTATAGGGTTTATTGCACTGTTTGGCATATGTGTGCAAAACGGGGTAATCCTCATAACCCGATTTAAAAGCAATATGGTTGAATTAAAGCATAGGCCCGAGTGGACGTTTGCTGATGCATTAAAAGATGGTATTGCCAGCAGAATGCGCCCAGTAATTATGACCGCTTTAATGGCCGCAATTGGCTTAATGCCGGCCGCACTATCAACCGGAATAGGCTCAGAAGCTTCCAAACCCTTGGCTATTGTAGTTATTGGAGGGTTAATAACCAATACATTATTTAACCTTTTTGTATACCCAATAGTTGTCTATTGGGCATACCAGAAAAAGGTTAAACATTTACACCTATCATCTGTTCCACAGAATTAATGCCTATAAGTCCGGTGCTTTATATAGTTGTACGCTTGAAAGTACCGGACAGGCATTTGCATCCAGAATATTCACCCTGATTTTACTGGTTTTTACAGTAGGGAACACCAGGATTCTCTTGCGCCCAATGGTAGTTTGTGTATCTAAAGTCTTAAACTCAGACCCTTCCAGATATTCTACTGAGAAAGATTTTACCCTTTGCCCAAGTTTAATATACTCCTGAAGCACGATACGGTTAAGCTCGGTTTCTTTACCCAGATCGATGGTAATCACTGCATTTTTAACCTGATCATCAGTAGTCCAGTAGGTTTCAGTGTTTCCATCTGTTAAGTTTTGGGCAGCAAATTTTTTATCCTTTCCTCTGAAACTGCTTGCTGTTACTTTTTTGCCTTTTGCAAGATCAGTTTTGTAGGCAGCATCAAGGTATTTTTTGAATTCCATTAACCTTGTAGAATCCGTTGGATGGATCAAACCATCACGATTTACAGGAACATTTAGCAATAAGTTACTGTTACGACCAACAGAGGTATTGTAAATAGATTCAAGCTGATCAAGCGTTTTAACCTGATCATCGGTGCTGGCGCTATAAAACCAACCCGGTCTTATAGATACATCAACCTCTGCCGGGATCCAATATTTACCATTCTCATTACCTGTATTAAGTACTTTACCTTCAGGCGCAGCAGCTCCTACTCCAAAGCCATCTGTGTTTAAAGTCGACCAGTTAGTTTCACCTGCAACACCTCTCTCATTTCCCATCCAGCGAATATCAGGACCAATATCACTAAATATTACTGCCTGTGGCTGGTTTTTACGCACTACGCTATAAAACTTAGGCCAGTCGTACACCTGCTTTTTTTCGCCACCGTTGGCACCGTCAAACCATTGTTCAAAAACACTTCCATAATTGCTTAATACCTCATTAAGCGTGTTGGCAAATACATCATTATATTTAGGGGTACCATACTCAGGGTGGTTACGGTCCCACGGAGATAAATAAACTCCGAATTTTAGTCCATATTCTTTACAAGCTGCAGAGAGTTCCTTTAGCACATCTCCCTTACCATCTTTCCAGGCACTTTCTCTAACAGTATGTGTACTGAATTTACTTGGCCAAAGGCAAAAACCATCGTGGTGTTTAGCAGTAATGATAATGGCCTTCATACCCGCATTTTTTGCAGTTCGGGCCCATTGGCGGGCATCAAGTTTTTTAGGGTTAAATACCTTCGGATCTTCATCGCCATGCCCCCATTCCTTATCTGTAAATGTATTTGGTCCAAAATGGATAAACATGTAATACTCCATTTGTTGCCAGGCATATTGGTTCTTGTTTGGTACAGCACCATAAGGTTTAGGTGCGGTTACTGACGATTGCGCATAACTGTTTGCGGTAAACAATAATGAGCACAATGCCGCTGCTGAATAGGTTTTTATTAGTTTCATTGTGTATGGTTAGTTACGAACTTTAAAAATGCAATTTATGTGGTGCTAAAAATTCTATGTAATTGTCATTAAAATAAATGATTTTGGCAAATCTTAAAACTTATCAACCAACAAAATGTTATTGTTTTATCGTTGCCAATAAAATGAGCCATCTAATGAAAACACATGAAACTAATTTAAAGCTACGGTCGGGAAAATTCTCAATCGAGAAGCATCATTACGAAAATATAGGTCTTACAGAACGTATGGTTTCGGTACTGCTAAGTGGCATACTGATGACCAGAGGTATCAGAAGGCCACTTAGAGCGCAATTTTTGTATGGCGCCTACCTGGCATACAGAGGCTTTACCGGACGTTGTTTCTTATACGAAAAACTTGGCATCGATGGCAATAAACCAAGGGCAATAAATATTAGAGGTGAATTTGAAATTGACAAACCCGCCAACGAGGTATATGCTTATTGGCGTGATTTAAACAATCTTCCGGGAAGTATTAAACACTTGTTAAATGTTGAGGTTATCGACGAAAACCTTTCTCATTGGAAAAGTAACGTAATGGGAAATTTATTCTCTATTGACTGGGATGCAGAAATTATTAAAGATGAGCCAAACCGGTTAATTGGATGGAGATCTTCTCCAAGCTCTCTGATAAGTCATGTTGGCCGCGTTAAATTTACGGAAACAGCAGATAAGTCAGGAACTATATTGAAGGTGGTTCTATCCTATCATCCTCCTATTGGAGGGGTTGGCATTGGTTTGGCCAGATTGTTAAATCCTTATTTTGAAAGTTTATTAAAAAAGGAGATCAGAAGTTTTAAACATACTATAGAAAACAAGGTTCCGATATATGCTAACGGAACCCTGTAAAAGTATATTTAGTTATTAAGCAGCAACACTGCCTGCGCCCAAATAAGCTACAATTCCAAGAAGGAAAGAGATAATATAAAGGCCTAATATGGTAATGGTAATGATACCCCAAAACTTAAAAAATGATTTCATTTTGCTCATTGCCTCACTTAACGCCGGCTGATCTCCATATAACACTGCCTGCTTTGCCGAATTGGCATATTTAAACATCAATAAGCTTGGATAAAAGTAAAGTAAAGCCGACAATAGGAAAACTACCGTAAGAAAACCACCCCCAAGGGCTGCCCAGGGGTTGTTGGCTGCACCTACCTTGCCATTCATTGTGCTTATAAGCGCCTCGGCACTAAATGAAAACAAAATCATAATTCCTGTAACTACAAATCCTACAATAGATAGAAATTTGCTCCACTTTGCGGTTTCATATATATAACTGCGTATGTCTTCAGTAACCGTCAGGAATACCTCATCTTGTTCTTGAGGGTCATTCTGTGTTGTTTCTTCAGGATTTTCTTCTTCAAAATATTCCATGTTTAATTGTATTGTTTTTTTAAAGGGCTTTTAGCTTGCCTAAACATAAAGAATATTTTTAAAAAATTGATACCTTTGCGGCAAATCAAGAAAAAAACATACATGGCATTACAATGTGGTATAGTTGGTTTACCAAATGTTGGAAAATCTACTTTATTTAACTGTTTATCTAACGCAAAAGCTCAGGCCGCTAACTTTCCTTTCTGTACTATTGAACCAAACATTGGTGTTATTACAGTTCCAGATGATAGGTTAACTAAACTTGCAGAACTCGTAAATCCTAATCGGATTGTACCAAATACAATTGAAATTGTAGATATCGCGGGTTTGGTTAAAGGTGCCTCAAAAGGCGAAGGTCTTGGTAATCAATTCCTGGGTAACATTAGGGCAACAAACGCTATCATACACGTTCTACGTTGCTTTGATGATGGAAATGTAATTCACGTTGATGGATCTGTAGACCCTATCCGTGATAAAGAAATTATTGATACAGAATTACAGCTTAAAGACCTGGATACTGTTACAAAACGTATCCAAAAGGTCGAAAAAATGGCTAAAACTGATAAAGATGCCAAAAGAACTTTCGACATCCTAAGCATAATAAAAACTCATATCGAGAGTGGTAAATCAGTACGTTCTGCAGCAGTTTCTGCCGAAGATTTTGAATTTATTCAGGACCTGGGCTTATTAACTCAAAAACCAGTAATGTACGTTTGTAACGTAGATGAGAATTCGGTAATAAACGGTAACGCTTATGTTGACCGTGTTAAAGAAGCGGTAAAAGATGAAAATGCTGAGGTATTGGTGATCTCTGCTAAAATTGAATCTGAAATTGCTGAACTTGAAAGTTACGAAGAGCGTCAGGAATTTCTTGCTGATCTTGGTTTAACTGAATCGGGTGTAAATAAATTGATCCGCGCTGCTTACCGATTACTAGACCTATATACCTACTTTACTGCAGGTGTACAGGAAGTAAGAGCATGGACCATTACTAAAGGTTTCACTGCACCTCAGGCAGCTGGTGTAATCCATACAGATTTTGAAAAAGGATTTATCCGTGCAGAGGTAATTAAATATAACGACTTTGTAACACTAGGTTCTGAAAATGCATGTAAAGATGCCGGAAAACTAGGTGTTGAAGGAAAAACTTATGTTGTTGAAGACGGAGACATTATGCACTTCCGTTTTAACGTTTAAGATTTTAACTTTTAAAAAGTTAAAAAAGGGTAATCATAAATGATTACCCTTTTTTTATTTCCAAATTATGCATCATGCTTCTACAAAATCGGTCTTCTAAGAAAAGACCTAGGCGCTGTTGACCATTTAGCGCAGCGGGCAACAGATGCCAGTCTTTGAATAGAACGGCCTATTTTGTCCTTTAT
>Ga0157371_10001972_pt1 | contig 20338 bp, 19 predicted proteins | sample C45metaG_FD_113462 | JGI IMG/M metagenome (GOLD analysis project Ga0157371, IMG submission 113462) | Corn rhizosphere microbial communities from Kellogg Biological Station, Michigan, USA - C4-5 metaG | ecosystem: Host-associated > Plants > Roots > Rhizosphere > Soil | place: USA: Michigan...
GAGGTGACGCGACGGCGTCACGTCCAGCTCATCGGTCACCGCCACGCCTTCACTGTGGTGCAGCAGGGCGATCGCCAGGTAGTCGGTCATGCCTTGCTGATAGTGGGCGAACAGCACGTGGCCACCGACCGACAGGTTCGACTCTTCCATCAGTTCCGGAGCCTTGATAACTGTTAAATTTGTTTTTTCTTCCATAAATCAGATGCTTACCTAATTTAACTTTTTTTGAGTATCTTTGGGGCTCGGGAAAATCAAGGATACGCCAGTCGGGTGGCCACCGAGGCAATATTCACGGCACGTGGGGCAAATAGAAATTAGTGAGAAAACAAAGAATAAAATGTGAGGAATAGCCGTGTTCGACGACACAATTGGTACGCCCCCAAGACTACGATTTATTCTGCAGCCCAATCAGGTGCATCACTGGTAGCTCTCGTACGGCTTTAACGAGTGTCTATATTCCATGGAATGTGGACAGATCGCTTCTGGAAATATTTATAAAGCCAAGGTCATTCATGTGCTCCACATAACATGAGGAGATATAGGGCGTGTTGCCTAGCGCGCCAGGCGACGTGCCAGCCAAGCCTTGGTCAGCACGACAACGTTTGCGGATATTGAGGTAGCGTGTGAGGCCTATGAAGCTGGCATCGAGGAGCGATCAAAGACCAGGCGAATATCAGAGTCAAATTTCGGAGCCACTTTGAGGTTCACGAAGAGTGCATTCGCACGTTCAGCAAGTGAGCGGTAACCAACGCGTCGACAGTAGTAATCGGAGTGACAAAATTCAGATGTTCGGCGCAGTGGCATCACGCTAGTATAGGCTCGTTATGCTGGGCTCATTGAGTGACTGGCGAGCAAACACCGCTTTTCGAGATAGGGAAATTTCAATGCACTCACAGCCGATACTTTTTCCAGATCCCTTTTTTCACCGTTCGACTGCGCTTCGCGCAGGCCGACGTGAACGGCGCATGCCCGAATGCAGCGTCACCAAACGCCTACTTCGCAAGGGTCGTTGCTTCCAACTGATCCCCACATAGTTTTGTCTCGCAAGAGCTTTCCTGATACGGCGGATTGCTGAGCTTTGTCATATAAATTTTTGTTGGAACGGGACTGATACATCAGTTGCTGCGAGGATTACGTTCATGTTGATGCTTCACATCTCTGATATTCATTTTAAGTCGCCAGACTGTCTCGACCACTGGATGGATCCCGACTCGCCCATACGCACTCGTATGATGCGTGATCTGACAAAACAGGTCGAAATTCTTGGGAGTGTTGGTGCAATCTTGATCGGGGGTGATGTCGCATTTAAAGCTGCACCTGACGAATACCAGACAGCTCTTGCTTGGATTCAGCAGCTCGCTGAAATTTCGGGATGCGCGAAAGAGCGTATTTTTGTAGTTCCCGGTAACCATGATGTCGATCGGAATATCATCAAAGGCAGTGTGCAGATTCAGAACGCTCAGCATGCGATTGCATCGACCTCACTGCAAAATCGCGAATGGATGCTTCGGCAACAGCTAGGGGATGCTGTAACCGGTCAGCTTCTTCTTCAGGCTCATTCTGCCTACAACGATTTCGCAGCGCCTTTCGGTTGCCAGATCTGGCCGAAGAAGCCGTTCTGGCATCAAGACATCCAACTGGAAGGCGACGTAAAACTAAGACTTTACGGATTGACGTCTACCTTGCTTTCAGGCATGGCCGGAAATGATGATATCGAGGGCGGTCTCTATCTGAGCCCACTACAGACGGTCCTTGACCCTGTGCCAAATACGCTCAATCTCGTTCTCTGCCACCATCCAATTAATTGGCTCGAGGACGGCGAAGCTGTCGATGACGCGTTGAACACGCGCGCTGCTTTTCACTTGTTTGGTCACAAGCACAAACAGCGTATCCAGATGGACCCAAGCTATGTTCGATTCGCCGCAGCGGCAGTCAATCCGTCCCGCGAAGAGCAGCCTTATCAGCCTGGATACAATTTGATTCGTCTCGATGTTCAAGGCTCGGGCGCCGAACGCCTCGTCAGCGTTCATGTCTACCAACGTCGTATGCAAGACGCTCCCGAACGTTTTGTCGCGGTACAGAGCACTCAAGGAAAGGACTTCTTCCACACAACGATTTCGGTTCCCGAAGAAGCTGATTTGCCGGGTGTGATGGCTGGCCCTTTAAAAGCAGTGGTGTCATCCGTGGAAACTGTTGAGTATCCAAAAAGGCCGCAGTCGGCCCCAGACGCGGAGGCGACTATGGGGGAGGAAGATACCCGGGATTTGCTCTACCGATTTTGGAGCCTCACAAGCAGCCAGCGGCGAGAAGTCATGAACGGCTTGGGGCTGCTATCAGAAGAAGGGATGAAGCTTCCGGAGCCGGAACGATATGGGCGAGCGCTAATTCTGGCCGCCGAGAGGAATTTACTGGATCAGGTTGCGGCTGAAGTCGCCAAGCGAGAGAAGTGACGATGGCTAAAACGCCCGATATGACTACTGAATTTGCACAGTGGTACGTAGATGCTTTTATGGATGATGGCGACGTCAGGACTCACCGATGGAAAGGTGTAGTGGACACTGCCCAGGCTGCCGACTATTTCATGGTAGAGGTTCTGGTTCGTTACGCATTCGCCACGAAAGCGCCCGCGGACGGAGGCAAGAACGAAGAGTTGTCAAAAAAACATCAGGAGTTCTTGGTCAGCATAGCCGGCAATGAATCGTCGATGAATCCTTCTGTGTCTCGCCGCGAATTACAAATCCTGTCGGCGGCAGTGCTGGTGAGGCTTTTCTCAAGATTGCCCGATGCTGCGATTGCTGTTTTGAATGCTTCTTGCGGAGGCAAACGACAGGTAGACCTGCCTATGGATCTGGTGGAGCGCGCGAAAAAGGCCTTGGTTGCTTTTTCACAGAAAAAGCAACTGCGCCCGTCTGAAAAAGAACTCGGAATCGTGCCCCCAGCTTTTGAGTTCCAGGTTTCTGCAGAGGCTACGGCCAGCATGACACCCGACCTGTGGAAGGTTGAACTGGAGAATCTTCACGAGGCAGCGCAGAAAGCAATAGGCAACGTTGTTGCCCAACAGAACCAAATCACCAAGCGACTTGTCCGCCAAGTTTCTTTGGGTGAAGAGGAGTTGCAAATGCTGTGGTGGTTAATTGGAGACTATAGTTGGACTCTTGATGCCCCCTTCAAAGACATCTCTGACTTAGTAAAACCGTTGGTGTTTGGTAAGGAATTGGGGAACCTAGCCCAAATATCTCCAGGGCCAGCTTCGGTAGCCGCCATGCTGTCACGCGCCGGTGTCACTGGTGATTCACTTAGCGTGTTGGATGTGGTGAATGGGGCAGACATGAAATGGGCCAAAGAGATAACAAAATCTAAAAGGTTGTCCCCTGTAACCACCCCTTTGCACTTTGCACTCGAGACGAGATGTGACATCGAATCAAACGACGCCTGGTTGCCGCTATGGGCATCCAAATCTGGGCTTCCATCTGACACATCTATGTCGGCAGTTCAGATTGCTGAACTCTTTTACCGTGAGCATCTTTTCCTGTACGTAGGCCACTGATCAAATGGCGACCCAGCAGCTAACATGCGACAACGCTGATTGTAATTTCGCGTCCGACGGTAAATGTGTGGAGGGGTACGAAATCCGTGAATGCCCCCATATGGAAAGTCTTTCCCTTGATGACATTCCTGAAGCCGAGGAATCCCGTACTCCCTTGGTAAAGCCCGAAACCACAATCGCGCTTGCCTCTGGTGAAGCGCTAGATCGAGTCGACACGTCCCTTCTGCAACGTCGGAACGTATCAAGATCTATCGGTCTAATCGGGCCGAATGATGCAGGCAAGACCAGTTTGATCGCAGGAGTTTTTGACCTCTTTCAAATGGGGGCTCAAGCGGGCGCGCAATTCGCGGGATCCTCTACCCTGATTGGTTTTGAGAGGGTCTGTCATCTTGCTAGGGTGGTTTCTCAAATTTCTGTTCCGCATACTGAACGAACCAGCCGGGGAGCAGAACCGACTTTCTTTCATCTCGATGTGCATCAAGAACAAATCGGCCTCATCTCCGTGTTTATAAGTGATCGATCGGGAGAGGATTATCTCGCCGCCAACGACCAGATTTCACAGGCCGATCAATTCTTCGAAATTCGACGTGCTGACTGCATAACCCTTCTGGTAAACGGCGCGCAGTTGGCAGACTCGAAGCTCCGCCATGAGGTGAAAGCGACAACACCACAGATCGTTGATGCGTTGATCGAAGCCGGCGCCATCCGCAGAGGCTGCCGGTTGGCAATCGTCCTCACCAAAAAAGATTCTGTGATGGCTTCTACAAATCGTGATCGGGTAGAGCGTGACTTCGATGGCTTGGTCGCATCAATTTCCAGAGCCCACTCGGCATCGCTTGGAGAGGTAAAATCATTCGTGGTTGCAGCATCACCAAAGGAGACTGAACATGTTACCAAGGGTGAGGGTGTCGCTGATTTGCTGCTGTACTGGCTGCAGCCAAATATACCAGTCGCATCGATTAGTGTCGGAGAATTCCCTGAATTTGAACGTATGATTGACTTGTTGACTGATACGGAGGGGTGGAAATGACTGGAGAGCGTCATATCTCTATCATGGGACTCCCTTCGTCGGGTAAAACGACTTTTCTTGCAGCACTCTGGCATATGATCAGAGAGACGGGAGCTAATACGGAGCTTTCTTTCGATCAGCTAAGCGAGGGAAATTATGAGCACCTCAATGCTTTGGCTAGACGTTGGCGATTCGGATTAATCCAGCAGCGTACTCAGGTCAGCGGTGCGCGAGCAGTGACAATGCGTCTGAAAGACACAGATGGTCGAAAGGCCGAGGTATCCTTTCCAGATCTGCCTGGTGAAGATTTTTCCCACATGTGGGAGCGCAGAGAACTGGACAAAGGGATGCTAGAAACACTCAAGGCGCCTTTAGTAGTTCTAATGATCAACGGTGATACGATCAGGATGCCGGCCTGGGTCGCTGAATGGACTACTCTGGCTAAAAAGATGGGTAGTAAACCTGCAAATAAAGAAATAGTTGAGTGGAAGGCTGAAGTTGCCCCTACTCAAGTCAAAGTGGTTGATCTTCTGCAGATGCTCATGTCTGGAGATTTGAAAATCGGCGGCAGACGTCTGGCGCTGCTCATCTCTGCTTGGGACAAGGTTGAAGGAGAGGGTCTGACTCCCGCTCAAGTCCTTCAAAGCAAATTACCTCTTCTAAATCAATATCTTCAAAGCGGTCGTGATCCTTGGACCTGGGAGGTCTGGGGCATTAGTGCTCAAGGTGGGCAATACGAGGATCCTGATAAGGATGAGAACTTCGCTGAGACGGAAAAGCTAAGGGATCTGGAGCGGGCATCCGATCGGATCAAGGTGATCGAAGAAGCCTGCATTAGTTCTGACATAACCAAGCCGCTGAAATGGTTGATCGGCTGATGTCGTCGATCGTGGTCCATCAAGCGCTGCACGGATATAACGACGGTCACAGGCTCATTTCCAGCTCGCTGACATTAGAAACGTCCGACGCTCGGGTTATGTTAGTGATGAGCGACTTATCAGGACCTGGCTTGAAGCCTTCGCCTGAAGGATATCTCACGGGTTATCCACTCGAGAAAACCGGAAGGTATGTGCTTGCTCGAACTTGGGCCGCGCCTGAGATGCCTCGTCCAGGTTGCGTCTGGACGCACTCTCTGATCATAGAAAACGCTGATCTCGCCAAGCTGATGTCTGCTCAATGTTTGCTTGATGCATTCCTCCGCCCCAATGATAGGAACCTCCGCATACACTATGGGGTTGAGATTCCTCTCTCCCTTAATCCCAACCCAAGCTCAATCGGGAATACAGAGAGAGCTGAGTCGGTGCTCCAGGCACTCTACACGAACCCAGCAAATCAAATATTGGTCGAAGCAGAACACCCCTCCGAAGATGAGCAAGTGGCGATTGCAATTTGGATGCAGCAATGGCCCAGACTACGTCGATCATTCGGATTTTGCACATTTTCGGGAATGGATCGTTCCGGGAAAGGGGTCTCCCTCGACCTACAATTCGTGCCAGAAAAAGAACGTCTGGCACGCTCCAAATTTAACAATGCTTTGTTCGCCAGCCCTGGCCCACTAATCAAAGATTTGCAACCTCTCTTAGCAGATCTTGTAGATCCCGCGTCGACCACGCTCCGCGAGTTTCTAAAACGTACCGGAGGTGATGTTGATGGTGGGCGGAGAGCCATGCTTGCTCTGTGCCAGCTTCATTCGAGTCTTCTGCAGCGTCATCCCCCAGATTTGACATCAGCTGTTTCTGCATTGGGTGCTCTTGATGAAGAGGGACGTAAACAAGCCAGGTCTATTCGCACACTTGTTGCCCGACAAGCACTTAAGTCGGCCCGCCAGCTCGAAGAACCTGTTTTTGAGTTTCTCCTAGAAACGCTAGAGCAGTCGGCCGACCCTATAGCTGAGGTCGAGATGGGCGATAAGCTCGGGGTTGAATTGTGGCGACGATCGCCGGACAGATTTTACGCCGCGCTGACTTCGAACGGAGTGCTAAAGCGTCTTGCATCGCATGCGCTCGCTGAAATAACAGCGGAGCAGTTGGTGTCTGGACTTAAGTTCAATACCCATCTCGCCACGGACATCGCGAAACGACGTCCTGATATTCTTACTTCGGCGACCTTCTGGAGTATTCCAGAAGTGGATGATGGCCTGGTGAATTACATATCGGATGAATATGTAAGACTCGCTGCACATGCGTTACTGAAGGCTGGCCGAGCCAATTATCCAGCGATCCTTATTGAAAAAGCGGCTCCGACTGAGCTGGTATCGGCATTGGAGTCCGACGATGCCGACCCCTACGCAGTACGGAGGTGGCTGTCAGTTTTATGTCGTGATCGGAACAAGCTCGCTGCTTTACTAGCAACAGGCCAGGTAAGAAAAAATATGACAATCGTCGCGATTGCCGCCGAAACCGATCCTGATGATGTGCCTAATAGCTACGGTGAGGATCCTTGGCTTATCGCACTTCACACGGCGTCCGGCTCAAGTAGTCCGTGGGAAAAAGATTTTCTGGCGGCCTATTTCTTGACTCGGGCGCTTGGATGGAAATCCAGATCGCAGGCTGAACTGCTGCAGTATTCCTATACACGCGTTTATACAGCGTTCCTAGAACGACGCTTCTCGTACGAAACAGATCGTCTTGCCAGATCGCGACTGGATAAGAATTCCTGGCTTGATTGGGACAACTGTTCAAGGCTTAGAGCCACGGTAACGACTAGGTTCATTGAAGCTGGCCTCGATCCGGAGTGCTTCGGCCGTCTGACCCCTGATGAGACGCTCGCCCTATCACTAATTGACGAAGCCGCACGAAGTAAGAAAGGGCGTAATTATCTAAAGCGTGTACGCAACGCCCTTCAGCATTCACATGAGATTCAAATGCAGACCAGAGCAGACTACATCTTTGAAAAATTGAACTGATCGCAAGGCGAACGGAAGAGGGAGAGCTTCGTAGCGCGTTGATCATCACCCTCTATACCACCCTCTGCCTTAGGCAACGTAAGCTCGAACAGGCCCCTCATCTGGTACTCGCCCTCTGCAACTGCGTTCATCGCCTACATTCTAGGAAGCAATTCCGCTGCCCAAAGCATTTGCGACGCTGCCGGTTGCTAGCTGTAAGATTGTAGTGGTCAACTAATCCCGGACACGACGTTAAGTTTTTTCTCGGCCTGAGCTGGGGCCAGTCCGTTGTTGAATTGGTGCGGTCTAATCCAGTTGTACCGATGCATCAGGTAATAACTGATGTCGCGGTGCGCTTCTTGAGCAGTCATGCAGCCCACAGTCGGTATCCATTCAGTTTTCAAGCTGCGGAACACACGCTCAATCGGCGCATTGTCCCAACAGTTCCCACGACGGCTCATGCTTTGGCGCATGCGGTAACGCCAGAGCCGTTGACGGAACTGGCGGCTGCCATATTGCGAGCCCTGACCCGAGTGAAACAAAAGCCCTTGAGGCCTGCCACGCTGTTCGTAAGCATGTCCATCGCCTTGATGACCAGATCCGCATCCGGCTTGTTCGACAGCGCCCAGCCCGCCACTCGGCGCGCGCAAAGATTCATAACGACAGCCAGGTAATGCCATTTCCCTTGAGCCCAGATGTAGGTGATGTCGCCGCACCAGACCTGATTCGGCGCCGGCGCATCAAACTCTCGATTCAAGATGTTCGGTATGTCAGGCCGCTCAACCCTCGCTTGTTTGTAGGCATGTGATCCAGGTTGTTTGCTGACCAACTCCAGTTCCCGCATCAGGTCGCGCACCTTTAGCCGCCCAATTTGCTCGCCGTCTTCCTACATCATCGACACGATGCTACGGCTATTAGTCGAGTGCTGACATAGCGTAGGCAGGAGAAGTACGCCTTGCCATAAATCTCCCAGGAGTGGAGCACTGATATGGCCGGCTGAGACTGGCCGATCAAGAGGCGGAGAGTTTTTTTGGGGTGGAGGTGTAGCCCGGCAGGCTCTAAGGACGCCAGAGGCGTGGGCCTGAACTCAATCGCTCTTCTTGGGCCATGCAGTGGACGGTAAGATATATCTTGTTACGAAGCAGAGGCTGAATGGCGCTGCTTCAAACGACTGTCAGAGATTAAGTCGTCAGGGCTGCATCGACTTACCTAAGGTATTGGACTGGCGTTGGGATTGACGGCCATTATTTAAATGGCAATACGCAAACCAGGCTGAAAAATTTAAGATGGTGACTCATTCCAGAATCGAACTGGACCCTTCCCCTTCACAAACGAACTGGGTGCAATTCGCTTGTGAAGGGGGACGCTCAACCACTAAGCTAATGAGTCTTAATGAGGGAAAGAATAGTTTCTGCGCGCTCAGAACTGATACCGTACGTGACAGAAAGCCAACCCTTGCGCGCATTATGAAGTCGCTCTTTGGTTTTAGGCAACTTCAAAATTTTTGCCGGCACCAGTTTGGCGAGCCTTTCGTTTCCAGGGTCGAAATCCAAGTCTATGGCTGCAGCGAGATCGAGAGATAGTCGCGCGAGATACTTTATATCATGAAAGCTGAGAGAGTCAACTTGGCTGGGGACTGATTTCATGCCGTAGCTCTCAGCGGTGCTGGCAAGTAGCTCTTTATTTTCAGTATAGAATTTTTTCGCGCACGCGTCGGCCTCCTCGCTTGGGTGAGCGATAGAGTTACGGACGAACCTATAATAATCAATAGACGCGATACGCCCCAAGCCGAGCCTGCTTTCGTGTACTTGCTTAGTCGACGGTGTGTTGCGTGCGACGCCCGCCAATGCGCTATCGCCATCAAATTGTTTCCACTCCTTATCGTGAAGGAGATAGAACTGACCTCGAGTGTCTGCAAAAAACAGATCAAGCCCGCTGTAAAGACTGACCAGGTTCAGTCGGATAGTGCTACTGAGCACTCGCTCCGATTTAAGCCCGGTTAGCTTTATTTTGTGCTTCGCAGCTACGAATTCCCAAGGGTCAGCTAATCCGAGCCCGTCTACAGAGGGTAAGACTTCCTGTATTCCTACGTATATGCCTGCGGCTACAGCTGTTAACTCGCCAACAAACGTTTTGAATGAGCGATAAGCAGCTGTCGAGAATTCTTTCACGGCGATATTCTTAGTCAGGTCACCAAATTAATTGCCTTTGTAACATCAGACAGGCGTTTATATCTAGCGGGCGGAGAGGGCTGAGTGACTTCTCATCCTAAGCTTGTGCCCTCTGGCAGACCCTGCACAACGGCACAACGGCACAACGGCACAACGGCACAACGGCACAACGGCACAACGGTGAGGGGCGATGCTTGATCTGAAGTGCCAAAGGTGAGCCGAACCTGCCCGCGCGCAGGTTGGCTCCAGTCAACACGACTCACACCCTCGATAAAACGACGGCAGCGCAGAGAACGAGTACGACAGCGGTTACAGGCTCTATGCCGACGCCACAAAGGGCGACGACTGCACCGCCGAACGCCCTAAGGCGTTGGGGTAGGGCCGCTGAACCGTTATCTGGTTTGGAAAAATGCATAGATTTCCTCCCTAGACGCCCATCCAGTCCCTTGAAGCGGCTGGTATGAATGAGCAGGTCCAGACTGCGCCACTTTAAGTGTTCGCCGGACACAGGGGGTGGCACCCAACCGGTTCAACTGACCTCGCGCTTAATGGCGAGAGGCCATCGATTGAATGCAGAGTAAATCGATATGGCGTAAAACGGAATCCCACCAGTAGCTCTTGCTGAGCAGATTCTGCGATCCAGGGGATCGGTTTCCCCGTGATGTTTACTGGGGTAGCTCCAGGAGATGCGTGGGGGAAGGCAGCCGCCGGAGGTAAAAGGGGAACCTCCGGCGAGCTTTCCCAACCATCAGTCGCAGATAGGTCTTAAGCAACCAACCGCAGCTGCTGGATGAGCTTCATGTAGTCTTTTGGAATGGTCGACAGTATTAGTGCAACCTGGTCTTCGGGCAATTTCGCGGCAAGCAGCACTTCCAGTTTTTCAACCCGCTCTTGAACAGCTTGCGCCCGAGCCCACTGAACGCTGAACTTCTTGGCCGAAACCTTTTGCTCTACAAGCGTGAGGTGGCGATGGAGGTCGTAGGTGTATCGCATGGTGACCTTGCTGGAGGTCCCATCATCATCCGACTCCAGGAAAGTAATGTCGAAAACCATTCCAGCTGAGGTCTTTCGTGCAGTCGACTCAACATAAGCGTCTTCGAACATGTTGTCGATGAGATCACTGGGTTGAACGCCACGGGTCACGTGGAGGGTGGTGAGCTCATCAACAAGCAGTTTGATGGATTCAAGACTCATTTCAGCATACCCCTCAGTTCAGCCATAATCACTTCCACATGCTCGATAGATTTGGACAGTGAGCTATTGTCGCGATCAGCGACTCTGCCGAATTTTTTCGCCAGCTTGGCGTTGATAAAGCTAACCAGTATACCGTCATTCGGCATCGTCGGTTTGGCCATGGCCAAGTGATTCTTGAATTTCGGATAGAGCGTAGATGCTTTCTCGTCAATTTTCATGTCGCTCAGAAACGTTGCCACCTCGTCCTGGGCTTTTTTGGTCAGGATGTCGCGTAGCTGCTTGCGCGCGATCTCGGGTCGCTTGGCTACGAGATTTGGATCGATTGCCTGCGCCGCTTTCTTGGTTTCGGCATTGATGAATACGTTCTTTAGTTGCGCCAGAACGTCTGCATCGTAACCTTCGATGCCAGGAAGGGCCTGTACCTTTTGAGTCGCGATGGAGTCGATTTCGGCCCTTTTGTCCGAGAAGATTTTGTTGAAATCGAGGTCGTCGAGGTACGAGTCCCGATCACTGACAAAAGCCTCAGACGAGGAGACGCCGGCCAGAGACTGTTCTTTCCTGGTGTATTCCTCATCAGTGATGGTGTATTCGCGAGTTCGCTGATGTTTGGCGCGATCGACTTCTTTTTGGAAGGCGCTCCACATGGAGTCCAAGCCTGTCTCCTCGTGATAAATCACAACGGCATTGTTGTCGATCTCAAAGGCTGTGATTTCTTCAGCTGGAATGGCTCGCAAGACACGGCCAACAATCTGGGCGAATGCATTGATGCTGCGATAGGGGCGAAATAGCGCGAGCACCGTAAGGTAGCGGTGGTCGTAGCCTTCCATCAGCATGTTTACGGAGATGACGACGTCGCATTGGTGATTGTCGATCACGCGAAACGCTGCATCGATGTCTGCCTGCTCCATATCGCTATGTACGATAGCAGCGGTCAGATTCTTGGATTGATACCATGTGCGGAGATCTTCAGCGTGAGTGATGCTGCAGCCGACCGCTAGAATCTTGTGTGGCACGCTTGGGGAGGACTTTCTCAGTTCGTTCAGGTTGCCGATGCTTTGATCTATCACATCCATCGAGCACTCTTGAGATAGTGCAACGCTTCGCTCCAGCCACTCACGATCCCTTAGTGCCAGTACCTGATCTTTGGAGAAGCGGGTGCCTGGTTCCTCGGCAAGGGTGAAGTACAGTTCGTGGGCGTTGACTGTCTCTTTTCTCAGCCACTTTACATAGCGATCTCGCATGACTTCCGACAGGGGCGTTTCGTGAATCAGCTTCCCTGGTACTTCTTGCTTGTCTCCCCGAAATGGCGTGCCTGTTACGAATATCTTCTTCGCCGCGGAAAAGTGATCCAGTGTTTTCTGCCATGTGCCCGCCGGCGCGTGATGTCCTTCGTCAATGATGATGAGATCAAAAAAGTCAGAAGGGACGCGCTTCGTCAGTGACGCGCCACGGTCGTTGTAGACCTGTTGAATGTTGGAGTAAACGAAATGACTCTGCTCCAGGCTACTCATGAGCGTCTGCGAGTTGTACTCACACGTCACAGGCAGATCGTCTGCACTGAATATCACATCGAAATTGATCCAGAAATTGTCTTCCAGCAACTCTTGGGTTTTTCGAATGCTCTGTTTCGTGACCAGGCCGGGAGTGATGATCAGTACGCGTCCCTTAGCGAGCCCAAACGGGACGATGGATATCAGTCCGCTTTTCCCCGTTCCCGTGGGGAGTACGATCAGGGCGTCTTCGTCTGAGTTTGAAAAGTGCTCCTGTGCCTTGATGTAGGCTTCAATTTGGGGTGTACGCAGCTTGCTGTTGCCTAGAATGTTGGCGGCTGTTTCAGTGAAATAATTCATAGAAAGTCTCGAGTTCTATTAGAAACGCGCGCCATGATGCTAGCTCGGATACGTAACCCGTGGCGGCAGGAAGAGGGCGGATAAGGGAGTGGCAAGGTGGTCTTGGGAATGAGCATTGAAATGTCCATATTTCGAGCTTGTTGTCGGGTGACGTAGTCATCGGGTTGACTATCGATTCACCCCAGACTGCTGCTTAGTGATATCACGGATTGCATCGGATATCTGGAGCAAATGCGACCATCTAGCGGCTGAAGCTTGCCGGAGCAAATGCTGCATCAGTAGGTTGCTTGTGAGATGTGAACTTTTTGCTCTCAATGCTGTGGGCTTGTTCCATCTGCCACAGTTTGCGCAGCCAATAGAGTAGGTGAGTCATGCACCGATTAAGCAGTAGAGCTGATCGGTGCATGACTCGATTTGCCAACATGGTGAGGGGCTGGCCACGGCGTGGTAGGCAAGCCCCATCACCCTTGTCAGCGGGCAATGCTCTTGTACTCTTCGATGAGCTTGTCGAGGAAGACAAACAGCTTCTAGTTTATGTCGTCCCAGTTGCCGCACTCGTAGTGCGTCAGGCAGCTGTACAAACCGGCGATCGGTCAGCTTGGCCAAATCGCTTTCAGAGGCTGCGATTAGCAACTCGACGACATCACTTGTGAGTTCCATGTGGCATTGGAAACCATAGGCGATGTTGCTGTACTCAACGATTTGGAGTGGGCAACCACTCACTAGTGGCAATGATTTTCGAGTCTCGAGTCTCGAGTCTCGAGTCGGGCCTGGCATGTCGTTGTGCCAGTGGCCAACTTCAGGAGTGTCACCAAAGTGTGAGAATTTTGGATTGTTTTTACCAGCTTCGGTCAGGCTGATTGGAAACTTGCCGATCTCTTTTTCAGGACTATGGCTAAACGTCGCCCCCAGGGCTTCACCGATGAGTTGCGAGCCTAGGCAGATGCCCACGGCGGCTTTGCGTGCTTCCACTGCCTTTATGATCAGCGCGCGTTCAGCAAAGGCGTCGAAGTGCGGGTATTCTTCAGTGGACGTGGCAGGATCCTGCGGGCCCCGAGGACGACCAAGAGGGCAATGTTTTCGACGCTTTTCGGAAGATCGTGATACCGAATGGCCAGTCCGCAGTAGGCATGGTTCATGCTGGTTGCTGGTTTAGCCATATGGTTTCTCCTCGGGCTGGACTGTGTGGCACGGGCAGATGAAGCTCAACAGCCTGCGGCGCAATGATGCGTCCGGGCTTAGCCGTGGAAGGGTGATACAGGCCGTTGGGGTGGTCGCCATTCTGATGTTTGCAAAGTTCGTTTACACCGCATCGCTCAGCAATTACTTCACCTTCTATTTGATCCGAAGATTTGGCGTAACCATTCAGGAAAGTCAGGTGTATCTGTTTGTGTTTCTGGCTGCCGGTGGGTATACAAATTCACGTCGTTCCTACCTCTACTTGGCTTGGCTATGGCGCTGTTGCCCAAAACGTCGATGAAGTGACGTCCTTCCGCTTTGCGCTTGAGTATGCTCAAATATTACGCTGGCATCTTGGAGATCGCCGGCGTACAAGGCGTCTGAGCAATCAGTCAGTCTATTTCTCCTGCCTGCTGGACGTTATTTACATAGTAGTCACGCCCAGCTTTTAGAATCGTATACTTCTGATGTAGCGCGCCCGGGTAGAGGTGCTTTACATACTCACGGTCAATCAGGCTGTCGAGAGCGACCTGCACTTCGATTCTAGATATTCCCAGCGCCCGGGTTATATTTTTAAGGTCAGCCTGAGCTCTATTCTCTTCCATGAAGACTATCGTATGAAGTACAGAGTTTTCTTTGTCGCTTAAATATCTTTTTTCCGAATCGTCCTGCGACTTCAAATATTCTTTGAAATCGGCTATTGCTGATTGGCTGGTTGTTGCGAAATCGAATTCAGGATATTTCGATTTGACCTTTCTGCAAAGATTGCGCATGTGCTGTTCTGCAGCGGTTACTGAGCTTAGAAAGTTTTCACGTGCTAGCCGGACATCTTCATGGAGATACATATCCCGACTACTGTCGAACTTCTGAAGCTTCTCGTTCGATGTCGGATGAAAGTAGTCTCCATGTGAAAGTGCAGAGGACATGGCGCTGCAGAGTGATTCGATTTCTGCCCGAATTTCCTCGTCGTGTATGTGGTATTCGGAAGCCTCAACAAACTCTTTTAGCCCGTAGTAATAGTAGAAAACGGGGGTGTAAGTCATTAGCAGATGACCATACTCAAAGAAGCTGTCAAATGCCGGTAAGGAAAGTTTTGAAAAAAAAGAGTTCAGTGATCTCTGGTCGGCAATCTCTTGAGGCTGCGCCGGTTTTGATTGAGTTCGGCGGTCTTCTGCAACCGTAAAAAAGTATACGCCAAGCCCAAGGGTGAGAAGAATCCAGCCTGCAATCGAGCTCTGCTCAAGAGGAACGCTGAGATCAAAATAGCGTTTCAGTGCTGCATTCAGTATCGGTGCCCAGAAAGGTCCGGTGATGATCGCGATCCCGGCACCAATCAGTATTTTCGGGATCCACTTCCTTAATTCTGGGAAGAAGATCCGCAGGAAAGGTATCAATCCCTGGAGTTTTTCGTTCATCGTTTCCATCCGAAGTGCTGTGGTCGGGGGGCATCCCAGAAGTCTTTTAGCCGGATTGATAGGGCTGAATACACGCATCTAGCTAGGGGCTTTTACCTAGCATTGTGTCAATGATCGCTCTGGCCATCAATGCGCCACGCATGCCGTTGTGATCTTGTTGTTTGAGATATCTGGTATGGCGGTCTTCGTTGCTGAGTGGTGCAGCAAGTCTCGTTCATCACACTGCCATTTAAGGCGGGTAGGCCCTGGCAGTAGCATCGTTCTGATCCTTATCGTGCGTTCTTTTCTCCTTCAACATCTCTCCAACGCTTGCTGATATGCTTTTCCGGGACGTGAAGCTCATCTATCTCTTGAGCTTGAAAACACAATAAAAAAGAGGGAAACCTATGGAAGACGATCCCCGGCGCGCGTTGAGTTACAACGCCGCTGTAGAGGCTGGGCTGGAGTCTCGTTCGTACGAGTACAAGAATGTTCCCGAGGGTGTCTGGGCAGCACGGCTCGACTTTAAAGTTTGGTCAGATCGAACAGCCGCTGGCCACCTCCGGTGCTACTTCACATCGCTTGCTGACAATTGCCGTTATCTACTATCGGCGTTCCGACCAAAGCAGCCGGGCAGCCGACGCTACTCACCTGATGATGACGGGATTGATTTCTCACAGCAGGGATTAAACGGGCAGATATTTCTATTGGAGGTGGGTAGAAATGCCAAAGGCAATGTTTCATGGATCGGTGCGGAGTTCGATGAAGATGATTAATGCACTACAGCTGGCCGCTGAGGGGCTTGCCTAGCATCTGCTCGGACGCCTTTTGGAAGGCCGGTCGAACGGTGAAGAAACATGTCCCCTTTCTTTCGCCAGCTGCAATAACCAAAAGCCCGCCACTCTGTGGAGGGCTTTTTTAGTTCTCGGCAGAGTAACTGCGACTGAGCGGTCCGCGCGGTCGGCACCAGGAGCGCTGCGCCATCAAGCACTCTGATTATCCTGGATCTGTCGGGATTGGTGGCGCAGGGACAGGAGGGGCGAGCCGCTTTCGAAAATGTGATGCTGCTTTAGAATTGAAATCATGACCTGCCATTCTTCGGGCCGGGATTTACACCAGTCTCCTTCGTCTGGAGCGGATGGCAAAAGTCATGTTCAACACTGGCAACCTCACTTAATGATAGGAGTAACGCATGACCAACCTAGGCGACATCACCCGGCAGTTTTCCATGGAAGGAGCTACCCATCTCTACTCCAGCTTCCCTGCCATGCTTACGCCAGCGGACCTTTATCGCGTCAAAGACAACCCGGCGCATAAAGAAGCACTCTCAGGATGCAACATCTATCTTATCGCTCGCCGTCCGCGGATTTATTTGAAGCCCGAAGGATTTGCCTTGAACGGCCGGACAATCTCCGGTGAGTTTTTGGTACTGCGCGAACACGGTATGACCGCAGTCCCTTTCGTTTACGAGATCTGCGGTTCGTCGATCCCTGAAGATATACCGATCGAAGATGTCGCGGTGGCTCTCAACGGTACGTCACTGATCATCATGACGCCTGCGGGAAAACAGTTCATTGCCGTGAACGCGATTATTGCCGCCGCAAAAAGCTTGCTGACGCCGCACGACACCGATCTAGAGGTGCTGTATGTGGGGCAGGCAATTGGCCGAACCTCGTCTCGCAATGCTTTGGATCGCCTGCTGTCGCACAACAAGTTGCAGCAGATCCTTGCTGAAACCTCAACGCATTTCCCCGAGCGCGAAGTTCTGCTGTTGCTATACCGATTCGAGCACGGCAAAACGATCATAAGCAATGGCGGCGACTTCAATGTGGCGGCCCAGGCTTCTGATGAGCAGGATTCGGCCCACATGGATCGTTTGCGGAACGTTCGGTTGAATAGAAAGGAGGTCGTGTCCTTGACTGAGGCAGGGTTGATCAACTACTTCAAGCCGCACTACAACACTCTGATCAAGACAAACAATTTCTCGTCGAAGGACAAGCTCAAAGTCCTGAAGCAGTTATTAAATAAAGGGATTGCCGGCCTGGTGGTGGAGCTTTGCTCGGTGAACTTACGGTCGCGGATCGGTACCGTTCACGCGGTGCCTATCGACCTAACGGAGATGATGCCAGATGAGGTTCTGGACGGGCGCAATCTTGAGGACGACGGCATGAAGGAGCAGTTGAAAGAGCAGTTGAAGCAAATGGCACACACGCACTACGCCAGGTTTCCTCTCACCACCACTGAAGAAAGGAACACGTTCCTGCATGGCACTACCTTCGTCGGCCAGACCGAGGAGCCGTTGAACTGGTAGGTCTATGGCATGCCGAGGCTAGTTCATTCGCTAGCGCCACCGAAAACGCCTCATGACCGTTCGTACATCGGGCGTTTGCCGCACACAATTCCAAACTGCCTGTTCTTTGTCCGTGAAGAGCAGGTATGTGCCCGCTAGAACGCGATTTTCTGGGTTGTCTGACCAGCTATTGAAATGCCTGTTTAGTCAAAGTTCTGAGAAATCAGTCGTTATGACTTTCGTGCCGTCAGTAGCATCTATTTCCGATTAGTTGCATCTATTTCCAAATGTCACAAATAAGCCGGATCGCCTGGTTGTCTACCCGCACCCGGACATGGTCAAAGACGATGGATGTGCAATAAACTATCAGCCGCTTAGTAGCGATCGGCATATTTTATGTCTTCCTGCGAGTGAACCAACTGGCTCAGCTTCCCCCGCGCTCGACTCAGCTATGGAGAGAAACCTGCCCTGCCTCTGCTTACTGGATTCAGATTCTAGTACCGCCCTAGCCTGTGCAACTAGCCGCGCTTTTAGGCACCATTTCGCTGTTTTAAGCTTGCGCCGTCCCTTCATATTTTCCCATAGGCCCCCGTTCCAACATCCATCTGCCTGCTAGTGCCTGGGCGAAACCCTGCCATGGCCGAGCAGGAACTCATCATGGTTGGGTCATTGATAAACTCCCGATTCTATCCGCCTGAGATATTCACCCACCACCTGAGCTCCTATCGAGTTTTCAACCATTATCAGCGGAACGTTCCCGTCCAACGACCTGCATGGTCGACCCAGCCATTCCTCGGCAGATGCCTGTGTGCCAAACACCAAAATGGAGCGCTCCAGCATCTGTGCATACCGAAAAGCCTGTGCACTTTGATGAGCACTGAGGCGGACGCCTCCTTCGGTTCTTTGATGGTGTCGGCGGGATCGGGAAGACATTCCTAACCGGTTCATCATCGTTTCTTTGGTTGACTCGCGCACACAACTGGCTAAAAAGGCTTCTACGTCTTTCTTCGCGAAGCCATCCATAATGCGCCGATAAATCATCGTCAGACTAATCTCATCAGCATCCTCACCCAGCAGGCATGCCATAGGCCTAGGGGCTGAGCCGATGCTATCTCGATCCTGTACTAGAGGTCGGATCATTGCGGATTCTCCGTGCGTCAGATCGTACAGTGGGGCAGAGGCGCTGACAGACGGCGCGATGTTGGTAACGTAGTCCTAGTGGTTCCTCGCAGACGGATCATGCCGGCGTACAGCCATGAACGCATTGTTGCCGACTGAAGAGATGTGACTCATCACTGTCATAGTCATTGCGGCGTTGTCAGTTACGTTTTAGGTGCACAGCCGCGTCAAAGAGCACGTTGACAACCCTCGCTGCCCGCAAGTCATCTGCGCCATTAAGGAAATATGAGTGACCTCCCGTAACATCCACACGTAACCCATATGCGTTCTCGGCTCCGGATAGCGCAAGCACGTCGATCTTCATTAGTGGTTCCATCATCCACCTGCTCAGGCCATTGAGATGAGGAGGGGATACGAACTGGACCTGTTCGATCCAAATCAAATTTGATTGGCGGTCAACCATCTCTCTCAATTCATGGGCGTGGTGGATCATCATCATTGATATAGAGGATTCGGTCCGGCCCCACCTTCCGATTTGCAGGTAAAACCATGAATGGATGAGTTCCTGCTCAACGCATCGCCAAATCTGCGTTTTCGGCGATTCAGGCAAGTCCTCAATCACAATCTCGGAGGAATGGTAGGTAGTAAACATAGCGTCGCCTAAAAATGAACACTTTAGATCGAATCCCTTCTGGAGGGTGCTCGTCAGAGCGGAAATCGTTCCGCAGCACCCAGTCCGTACATCCAACACTTGCCATCATTTTGGAATGAAGCTGCAGACGGCAATGGGCCGGGGTGCGAATGAGGTTTTCAATAGCTTTTGCGCAAATAAAGCAAGGCTAGTTATGCGCTACTAGTGAATGGTATGCCCCCACGATGTGACGAGTCAAAGCATGGCCTTATTCTCTCTTTTGTGAGCACGTGGAAGAGATGGAATATTTGGAGACTCTAGGCCAAGTGCTCAGAGAAACTCGGGTAGCTGCCGGATTGAGTCGTGAGGACTGCAGTCAGGTACTTAACCGAGATCATTTGGCTAAAGTAGAACAGGGTCGCCAGGCCATTTCGGTGGTTAAACTCAAGGGGTTGTGCGATTGCTTGGGCGTTTCGCACAGTCTTGTGCTGGTGGTTGTGGAGTCCCGGCTAGCTGAAATCGAACTCAAAACATACCGAACGTTTCAGAACGAGGAATTCGACCGTCACCTTGCTGATGGGATGCTGAGTAACGACGTTAATTTTGCGGCAAGGCAGGGCGTTCGAGGCAAACGAGCCAAAGATAATCGCAAAGCTGTGGAAACGCTGCAGGCGCAGAGTTTTACCAAAATGGAAGTCGTTCGTAAGCTAAATCTCAGCCGCTCTACCGTTGACCGATATTGGTTGAAGCCGTAGTTGCGATTTCATATGTCGTGCCAAAGACGGTGAAAAAATACCTAACAATACTGAAACCTACGTGCACCAGTGGATGCTTCGACACAGATGCTGCGGTTATTCTGACTCAGGTTGCGCTGGAAGGTGTGGGGATTCTACAACTTCCTGCATTCGCATTACGCAATGAGATCGCCGGCAAAGGCCTCATTCGTGTTTTGGAAAATGAGCCGATGGAGACCACCTCGATCCATGTATTACACGCGTTTGGAAGGCAGGTGCCGATGCTGCTTTGGCTCATCTCGGCCAAACGGCAGGTAACCCACCTCGTTGATCCCA
>Ga0157371_10001975_pt1 | contig 20324 bp, 15 predicted proteins | sample C45metaG_FD_113462 | JGI IMG/M metagenome (GOLD analysis project Ga0157371, IMG submission 113462) | Corn rhizosphere microbial communities from Kellogg Biological Station, Michigan, USA - C4-5 metaG | ecosystem: Host-associated > Plants > Roots > Rhizosphere > Soil | place: USA: Michigan...
AGGCAAAAAAGAAAGCTTTTTCCACTTTTGCATTTTGGAAATAGCTTTATATCTCTTATAACCTCCAAAAAATTCATCCCCCCCATCTCCTTGAAGTACAACCTTTATTGCACCTTTAAGTTCTTTTGTCAGCAGGTACAATGGTATATCTGCAGCATCTCCGAATGGCTCATCATGTGCGTTAACTAAATCTTCTATTACATCTATTTTATTAGAACCAGTAATGTGTATTTCATGATGCTCGGTATTAAATTTATTTGCCACCTCTCTCGCTAACCCTAATTCATTTGCTCCTTTGTCATAATCAAAAGAAACGCTAAACGTTTTTAGTTTACCTTGATAATGACGAGATCCAATTGCTGTTATAGCTGAAGAATCAATGCCTCCGCTCAAAAAGACACCTACTGGAACATCACTGATTAGATGACGTTTGATGCTTTTTTCAAACAGAATGTTTATGTTAGAAACAGCTTCTTCTTCTGATAATTGCACTTGCCTAGTTTCATTAATATTATAATAAAGCTTTTCTGTAAAACCATCTTTTGAAATTACCACATGACTACCTGGTTGTACTTCTTTAATTTCATTATAAATCGTATTCTCACCCAATGGATTTCCAAACCAAATATATTCAGTCAATGCCTGGCTATTTAAAGTAGTTGTTACATCAGGGTGTACTAACAATGCTTTTTTTTCTGATCCAAAAACGCAAAGTTCTTTATTGAGGTAATAATATAACGGTTTTATACCAAACTGATCCCTGGCGAGAACCAATTTATTTTCAACCTGATCATAAATCGCTAATGCAAACATACCATTGAATAAACTAAATGCTTTACAACTATAAGTTATGTACGCTTTTAATACAACCTCCGTATCAGACGAAGAATTAAATGCAATTCCTGTTTTACGAAGTTGCTCCCTGATTTCTTTAAAATTATATACTTCCCCATTATACACAATGGTAAAACGGTTATCACTACTCGACATGGGTTGATTTGCATTGGCAGATAAATCAATAATACTCAATCTTCTATGTGCTAATGCCACATTTTCAAATAATTTGACATTTCCAAAATCGGGCCCCCTGTGAATAAGAGTATTATTCATTTTTTCCATTAGTAACGGCGATATTTTTTCCCCTCTCCTGCTAAAAATGCCACTTATTCCGCACATCTGAAATTACTTTTAAAAATGAGTTTTAATTTATCAGGCTTGAATAGGCTGAAGTAACGTGTTCCTTTGAAAAAATTTTCGTAGCTCTTTGTCGATTCTGTCGCCCAATTTGTATAAAGTCTTCTGATGAAATGGTTAAAATATATTGTAATACAGTAGTAATGGAGTTGATATTGGAAGGGTCAAAAATTAATTCCTGGCTATCTTCTAATAATGATGGAATATCTGATACGTTGCTCGCCATAACAACCTTACCTAACATCATTGCTTCGCACACTGCATTTGGCAACCCCTCATAAAAACTAAAGAGGCCTACAACATCTGCCTGTTGCATTTTCTCGCGTATGTTTTTGGTAGCCGGATAAAATGAAAAAACATTTTCCAAATCGTATCGCTGCACTAATCTTATGGTATTTGTATAAGAATCATCTGAACTTTTATCTCCATACCAATGTATTTGCAGTTTACTTTTTTCATGTTTTTGCAAATTATGCACGGCTTCTATAAATCCGGCGGCATTCTTCAGGTATTGGTGATTGGAGGCTACGATGAATCTAAGTTTCCCGCCCCTCATGGGTACATAAGTATCGTCGGGTTTCCACACTTCAGCATCCAGCAAATTATAAATTACCTTGCATTTTTTCTGCGATAAAAGAGGATTAACTTTTTTTATAAGGGCTAGATTTGCATGAGAATTGGCTACTATGTAATCTGAGAAAATATGACACCACCTGTAGAATTTTAATTTAAAAGATTGTAGCATCCTGGGGTTGGCACTCCTTTCCCCGACAATTAATTTCCATTTTTTACTAGGCAATCCTGCCATTTCGGCAATAAAAGCTGCTGCTTCCAGGAAAGCGATAACCACATCGTACTCACCCCTCCTGATGAACCGGCGCATCTTAAGCAGGCGTTTCAGGTAATTCGATTCGTTTATTAAAGTTATTGGTATTCCGTTAATATCAAGAGTATCCTTAAAAAAATCGCCTTTATGATACACCAGGAAACTAACATCATGGCCTTTTTGCTTAAATGCCACTGCTATTCCTACTAACTGGCGCTGAGCACCACCGGAGCCTAATTCATCTATAACACAAACAATCCTCAAATATCAGCGATTACGACTTGCTAATGAAAGCAACATCTGATCTTTTATTTTATCAGCAAGGACAATATTTTCAGGATGAGCCATTACCTCCTTTGCCAGCGCTTTTGCTTTGGATATTCCAAACTCTTTGCCATAGAGGTACAGTACCTGAAAGTCTTCAATCCCCAAACTAAAAGCCTCCCAGCGCCGGGAAGAAATAATGGATTTGCCAGGGCCATCATACACAAGTCCGTAATCCATATCAATATCCCGAAGGACGTCTGTAACCTTTTTAATCCTGGGATCACCCGTATAACTCCAGAAACCAATACCCGTCACATCTTTTACAAAGGCATCCCAAGCCATCAAGCGGTAAAAACTATAGGGAGAAGCTGACTTTGATTTACCATTGTTTTCATATACCCATATTTGTCCGGAATGCTTTGGCAATTTCGGCAACACAATGGGCGAACCCGAGGCGATTTGAGCTACATTCAGTAAAGGGAGCAAGTCGTTAAACTCATCAGTGCTATCAATTGTAGCTTTTGTTAATGTGGCATATAAGTTTAATTCTGGAACTGAACTTTTTGTCCATCTGGCAAAATCTATGAAATCGCGAATGTTTTTACCTCTCACTTCATCATACGGATAAAAGTACACCTGCGATGATGTAAATCCCTGCTTTGTGATTAGATGCAATAAACTATCATACCATGTAATAAACTGCTTTTTCCAGGTTTCAGAAAGAAAAGGTGCCGTCGGATCAGGTTGCCTGACAAGCGGATTTGAAAAACCTGTTGATACAAGTAATTTGCCGGCAAAATGTACTTCCGAAAGAAAGAAAGCTAATTTCGGAAATGATGGATTATTTAGTGGAGATAGATAACCGGGACCAATTAAAAGAGTATTTATATGATGATCTTGCAGGTCCTTAAAGGCAATTTCTCTCCTGTCCACAACCATAGGATGAAAATCGTTAAACCATACATTTGCATTCAACCGTAACTCGTTGAAATTCTCTAAATGTACAGTTGTGATTAATAGATGTAAGATCTTTTTATACTTACCTGAATGCACCAGAATTCCCGCACTAGTATTTCCCGCTTTGCTACCTTTAATTTTAAAGAAAATTACTTTTTGATTTCCACTTAATACCTGTACCGATGAACCATTTAGTTGTTGTAACGCATCCGGAATCATGGAATACCCTGGAGCAGGAACAAACGTCGCATTGTACAATTGCAGCGAATCCATATTGGTGCGTGAGAATGGACTATTAATATCAAAATCTTTTTTTAATCCAGTTGTATTTATTATTTCTAAAGCTCCATATACTACCCCTCCTTGGGGTATTATAAAATGCATACTGTCAGGTCCATTTTGTTTTGAATCAGTAACAGGGTAAGGCCCTGTTGTATCCCACGGAGAAATAAACCTGGCATCAATATAGGGTGACCGGTAACTATTTTTAGTATTTCTGGACCTGATCTGCGATGAATATTTATTCCTAAAATCCAAGGCAAGCAATGAATCAACCGTGCTATCGACCGAATTTGCCTGCAAAGAAAAGTTTCGTTCCTTATTTCCCTGTTTTTTTTCAACTGTTATTTCATCACAGAATAGAAAAGAGCCATGAGGAATGACTACAAATTTTACGTATCTCGCTTTAGCATCAATAGTATCCAATATGAATTTATGAATGGTATACGAACCTGGGACGTTTGTGAAACCGTGAGTTGCATCTCCCGCGTACGAAAAATTTACACTATCGTCGCTTAGGAAAATATAGATGTGGTCTGGAAAATGTATATTGAAGATAGAATCTACCTCTTGGGTGGTATTGAATGATACGGAGCCTACCTCATCGATGTCACCTAAATCAACCGTAATATTTACCTGAGGCGTCTTTACCCAGCCTAATGTTGTGGGACGCGTCCAAAAATAGGATCCGTTCCAATACTTACCATCAGTTAATACCGAATATATTCGCGGATTACTGCTAAAGTTCGCTACAGGAAACAAGGTATATTTTTTATTTAAGGCAATATCCTGCCCTTTAAGGCATAAACAGCCAACGAAAAGAAAAAGAATAACTGTACTTAAAATAGATTTAATGAAACGAGTTAGATCTTTCATGAAACTGTATGAATACGTCGTAAAAAATTGGTTTTGTTTCTTGAGAATGTTTTCTTTGAAACGCTCTTCCGGCTTATTTTTTTTCTAATTACAAAAATACTTGAAATACTATTCGCGAATATGATATAACAAACTTTAACTGTTAAAATTTGTGCGCTAAACAGCAGTCCGGCTATTGGTATCAAAAGCAGTATCGGCATTAAAGCACCATATAATCGCCATTTTTTGAAGCTTATCCAGAATATCCTGTAAAGAAATAAAAGATAAAGAAATAATCCAATAATTCCCGTATAACAAAGAACTTCGAGTATAACATTGTGTGGACTTTCAAATGCGCCAGTTAGGTTTGTAATATATTCTGTATAGCCAGATTCTCCCTTCCCGAAAATCAAATTTTTCTCCATGAAAGGTACTACTACATCCCAAATTCTGTCTCTTCCACCTATATCATGTTTATGTTCGGTCATTTGTAATCTTTGGTAAAGAATGCTTGTTTTTGAAAGATATTGCCAAGTAACCAATCCGATCAACAAACCTAAAATTAAAATAAAGCCCTTTATATATTTCCTTTTTGTCTGATAGAGTAACAAACCAACAATAAACATGAGGCCAAAAGACAAGAAGGCAACCCGGGAACCTGTTTGTGCCATCAATAACAACATCATTGGAACAAATAAAAGAAGTACAAATCTCCACCGCTTCAGTTTAAGTGGATTTTGCATTAAAGTTAATAAGAGTACCATGCATCCAATAGCTTCCTTAATTCCTATAACATTTTGATTGTCTCCAAATAAAGTTACCCTGTCTGCATATGAGGATACACCGAAACCCAATATAAAACAAATCGATAAAACTACAGCCCCAATTGCCAAACTTAGCATACCTTTTTCCAAAATACCCGGATCTTTTCTCTCATGATTTACCAAAAGAATAAAGAGGATAATATCCTGAAGAATGGTGAAATCAATGAATATTGAAGAGGTAGCATTTAAATTTAAAAAGTTTATGATAGAGAGATATATAAAAAATAGAACTAAAGGAATTGCGTATTTTTTAAAAGAACGAATTCTTATAAAAGCAGGAATTTCATTTATTATGGTTGTTAGATAAAAGTATCCCGCAAGTGCTGATAACGAAAATACTCCCCCGCTACTCAAAGGATCCCACATTTCAAAGTTAATAGAAAAGAATAAAAAGAACAGTGCTATCCGACGCAAGCTTCTAATTTTCATTTTTCAATTATTTCGTTTTGGAGATTATCTGCTGTTTTTGTGTCTCGAAAAAATCCAAACTCCCTATACCATCGTGATAAAACATATAATTTCCAAATAGCGAAAGTGTTATCTTCATCGCCGGCAAGATGTTTCTCAAGTTTCGTTGTAAACAAAGAAACATTTAGATTGGGAACAATACATAAAAATTCGTGTGAAAGATTGTCCAGGATATCATTTTTTAATTCTTTCCTGATCCATTTTCCAATCGGTACTGCAAAACCTCTTTTAGGTTGGTTGAATACATTTTCAGGAATATAATTTTTTAAGATATCACGCAATATTTTTTTGCGTACCCCCGTACGGTAGCGATAGGAAACGGGAAGAGTTCTAGCAAATTCTATCACTCTGTAATCAAGAAAAGGACTCCTGACCTCAACAGAATTGGCCATACTAGCCCTGTCCACTTTTACATTACTATCATTCTCCAACCATAATTTAATATTAAGATCCGCTGCTTGCTGTAACGGTTCTTTAGAAAGACTTTCATATTCTCTATAATTGTTTAACCAATCTTTTTTTCTGACTTTTTGCAAAGAATCATATCCTATAAAAATAGCTTCCAGAAAATCCGCCCTCTCCCCCATTTTCAAAATTGTAGAAAGGTTCGAATATTTTTCATGATTTATTTTATGTAAAAGAGATGCTAATGCCTTCCTAAAGGGAAAGGGCGTTTTTTCTATTAAGGCAAAACGGCTCACAGAATCAAAATGATTATAGCCTAAAAAACTTTCATCACCGCCATCCCCCGACAAAGCCACTGTTACCTCGTTTTTCGCCAATGAATTCACCAGGAGAGAGGGCAGGGCAGAACTGTCTGCAAATGGTTCATCATATACCTTTATCAATTCTGGTATCAGACCTATGACGTCTTCAGCGGTGCAAATTACCTCGCTATGCCTCGAGGCAATGATTTGAGCATACTCTTTAGCGATATGACTTTCATTATAAGTTGAATCTTCGAAACCGATAGTAAAAGTTTTTATGGGATTTTTTGAAACGCTTGCCGCAATTGCAGATACTAAAGCAGAATCAATTCCACCTGAAAGAAATGTTCCTAATGGAACATCAGATTGCATTCGAATGGATACCGCGTTTTTTAATAGATCGTGCAGTTGGCTTTTGGCATCCTCGTAAGATATGTTGTTAGAGTTTACTGCCTGCAAATCCCAGTAAACTTCCATTTTCGTTGACCTGGTGTTCAGATCAATTTCCATAAAATTACCCGGAGGGAGTTTGTAAATATCCTTAATAATAGTATAGGGGCTGGGAATGTATCCGCAATCCAAATAGATAGAGACGCCTTCTTCACATATCTCATTTGCGCTATTGATTATAGGCCTCAGCTGGCTGCATATTTCAAAATAGCCGTCTTTCCAAAAATAATAAAAAGGTTTAACTCCCAGGCGGTCTCTCGCACAAAAAATTTTATTCGTATGATTATTGTAAATAGCAAAAGAAAACATACCATTCAATTTCTGCAAGACTGCAGTTCCCCATTGTTTATATCCGTTTAATATTACCTCTGTGTCTCCTACAGTAGTAAACCGGTAACCGAGACTAATCAATTCCTTCCTGATGTCTCTAAAATTATAAATCTCACCATTATAGACTATAGTTAGCTCTTCTCTCGTCATCGGCTGATTTGACCTCTCTTCCAAATCAATTATAGCCAAGCGCAAATGAGCTAAAGTGATCCCTTCCAGCTTTAAAATTCCTAAGTTATCTGGCCCTCTGAACTTAATGCTATTTAACTTCGTCTCAACTTGCTCTTTTCGATAAGCAATATTTGTCATGTAAATGCCGCACATATGAGGTTAATATTTACCGCCAAAATTTATGTTGAAAGAATACCGCAACTCGTACAATTTTTTGATCCACCAATTTTTATTAACTCTTTATAAATACGAATTCATTGCAACCCATGCTTGTCGTAGTTTTAATATTATATAGCGAAAATCCTTGTGCTTTAAAATAAGAAAATACCTCTTCAATTTTAGCTACCTCAAACGGGAACCCACCAAGCCAGTCCTTCCAATCATGCACAATAGACATCCCTCTGTTTTTTTTGTAAGCTATAAATATGTTCTCTCTATTCTTCAAACTACTTAGAATTCCAACAAAAAAAAATAATGGTAAAAAAATAGCGGAAATCAGCCACTTGCCAATTATTGAGGAACAATATGTTTTTTTAACTTTCCACCAAAATTTAGATTTGTAAGCCTGATCATTGTATAATGCAATAAATAATATGCCACCGTTTTTTACCAATGGACAAACATTTTCCAGGGCTTCCCACATTTTACCTGTGTGGTGTAATACTCCCCACGAGTACACAATATCAAATTGACCGAGAGTGTTCAAGTATTCTTTGTCTAAGACGGATCCCTGCTCAATAACCCAGTCGCTATCACCGGGAAGATACTTATCTTTCAACATTTTCGTTGATTTAACAGAGTTCGGATCATAGTCAATAGACTTCACTTTTGCACCCATCTGCCTGGCAACAAGAGAAGATAAGCCGCTGCCGGAACCAATATCCAAAAAGGTCTTAGAGGGTAATTGATACGCTCCAAGAAGCTGATTCATGGAAGTTTTTGCGGAGACAATTCCATGCGTATCTAATGTTTTTAAAAAATTGATCCAATTCTTACCAAATTGAAATCTTTTACCCTCTTTAATTTCCTGATCAAATGTTTCCATGTTTTGCTTTACTAAATGAACTTTGGGACCATATTAGTGTAATTAGCCCCAAAATTTGTTGATTTATGAAGATAACTAAGTCTTCAATAGAAGCTTTCCAGCACTATTTATGTATTATCATGAGAAGTGTATGAGTGAAGTTCTAATTAATTATCTTTTTAAATTATTAATTACCTGCATTTCAAGTTCATGTGCAAATTTAGCTGCACTTCTCATCTTTGCCTCTTTAAGTGCTGATAACACAAGCGCGCTACTTAATTCTGCATCATTTACCAATTTTTGTATCGATAAAGATAAAAATTCTGGATCATCTTGATCTATGACATAACCCCATCCATTCGCAGTTGCACTTTTCGAATGAAAGGAGTTGGCTGGTGAAAATACAATAATAGGAACACCAGAAACCAAGTAATCAAGCGTTTTAGTTGCAAAAACAGTACGTACTTCTTCCATTGCTGCATTTTTAAAGCTTAAAGGCAAAAAGACAGCATTAGCTTGTTTTACCTCTTCAAATACCTGGTCCATCGGAAGCCAACCATAATGTATTCTACTTGAATAAATTTGCTTGTCCTTGCATATCTTCTCGTCCCAGGAAATAAACATTTTTATGATATAATTATCCGGAAGATAATCTACAGCCTTAACAAATTGTCTTATAGCATCAAGATTCATTGCGTCACTTACATTACCTGAATAAACAATAGTTTTTCCCGTTTGGTCTGTTTTTGATTTTTCAAAAGAGATTGGAGTTAATAGCTTGGTTGAAGGAATTGTGTGGGGTAGAAGGGTACAATTGATATTGTATTTAAGGTCTAAATATTCTTTCTGAACATCTGTCATTGCAAAAACAGTTGCGGCATCATGCAGTAATATTTCTTCCCATTTATCGGCGAATAAACGATTTTTAGTATTTGCTGGTAAATTATCCGACCATAAATCATGCATGTGAACCATAAATGGAATTCCTAAATCTTTGCAGGCAAGACAAGATGCAACAAAAAAACCTCCTCCAGGACAAATTGTGAGGACAATATCGGGCTTATGCTTTTTGAGATACTTTTTTATAATGTACCGGTTAAATGGTAGCAATTGGCGGTTGAGATGATCATAGACTCGTTGTAGAAAAGGAATGGGCATTCGTATGTAGCTCGTAGAACAAGGAGGCAGAAATCCCTCGCTTTCTTTGGCTCCGTATACCCATCCGGCAATTGCGGTGACTGAACCAGTGTATTCTTTCAGAAGATTGCTTAATAAAACTGTCGAACCAATTACCAATGGTGGAAAAGCCTTGCATATTACTGTCAGCTTATACTTTTTAGCTGTCATTTCAGTAACCCCATTTTATTTAATTCATTGTATGAGTCTTTTGTCGATCTTATTTCAGTTTGCGACGTTAACCATTTAACCAATGTTCCAATCCCATTTTCAAAATTATATTTAGGTTCCCACCCCAGCTTTTCCTTTAGCAATGAAATATCTGCAAAACAATGTCTGATATCCCCGTCACGATATTTACCGGTTATGATTGGTTCTATATCCCTTCCTATAATATTTGCAAGCGTTTTGGCGATTTCTAAAACTGAAATAGATTTACCACTTCCGACATTTATTGCCAAGCCATCTGCAGCATCACTTTCCAACGCTAGCAAATAAGCGCGGGCTACATCTTCAACATGAACAAAGTCTCTCTTTTGATTGCCGTCCTCAAAAACCATTGGTTGCTGATTTTGAAGAAGTTTATTGCTGAAAATCGCAACCACTCCTGTATACGGATTATTTAACGCTTGTCGGGCACCAAAAACATTAAACATTCGAAAGGCAACCGTTGGAATTTCATAAGCTCTACCGAATGCCAGGCACATTTCTTCCTGATCTCGTTTATTTACAGCATAAATAGAATCCGGTTTTAATGGTTTGTTTTCCTGGACAGGGACGGGTCTTAAAGTACCACCTTCCGCACTTGTAAGTTCCCATTGCCCACGTTTTAATTGAGATAAAGGTCGTGACGGAGGATAAACAATTTTCCCGTCAGCTTTTACGTATTCGCCTTCACCATAAATTGACATTGATGAGGCTACGATAATTTTTTTAATTCGAGCTTTTTGTGCCAGGATTTCTTCGAGCAGAATAGCTGTACCCAATACACTTACCGAACAATAATGCTCAATCTTATACATGGATTGACCAACACCAACCGCAGCTGCTAAGTGGATAACAGCATCGGTTTTTCCAAGCAATTCCCTCAACAATTGGTGATCCCGAACATCGCCAATGTAATTTTCGGTCCCTTTTGGCATGTAAGCTGGCCATTGGGCGTTTTCGCCATGTATTTGCGGGTCTAAATTATCAAGTACTATAACATGATAGTTCGCTTTAAGCAGCTGCTCACAGATATATGAACCGATAAATCCGGCCCCGCCAGTAACTAAAACATTCTTCATTTAGATAAATTATTAATTTTTAAAAATTTCCGTTTAAAAAATCTATTTCTTCCTTAATCTTTGCCTCATCCCAATTCCACCATTCTATTTCTAAAAGTCTTTTTATTTTGTCATCCGTAAACCGGTATTTTATAATTTTTGCCGGATTCCCCCCAATAAGTGCGTACGCTGGCACGTCTTTAGTAACCACGCTTCCCGCCGCAATAATGGCACCATTTCCAATATGAATGCCTGATAAAATTATTGTCCCTGTACCAATCCACACATCGTTATCTATAATTACATCTCCTTTTGAAAAAGGCATTCCATCCTGAAATTTTCCTGGAAGATTCCATTTAATTCTAAAAGGATAGGTACTAACCCAGTCGATAGGATGATTACCTCCAGTTATAATGCGAATGTCAGGTGCAAGGGAACAATACTTTCCAATGATGACTTTTGCCTCACTTCCTGAATAAACATCGACGATGAGATCATTCTTTCCGTATGTATGTTTGCCTACGATCAGTTGGTTTTGGTCAATAAGGGTTTTTACCTTATTAAATTGACTGACCTTAACTAATTTTTTAATGAGTATATAAACCAGCTTTTGAATAAATCTTTTCATATATTAATTTCGAAATTTTATTTTTTGATTCCCTGCCGGTAGAGTAATAGATCTTTGTATTTTTCAATTTTATTTCGCTGGCGTCTCTCAAAATTCCGAAATCAGAAACCTTTTTTAGTAAGGGGACGTTAAAATATTTGTGTAATTCCAACCCATTGCCAGGTGAAATAGAAAGTATATCCAGAATACCAACTCTAATTCCAAAATAAAATGCTTCTGTTGCTATGCCACTCGAGTGTACCAATAATATATCAACCAAATTCATGAAATCGACCTGCTCCATGCTGTTTGGTAAAATAGCAAAACCAAAATTTTTAGTTATCCATTTATAATCCTCTGGGTTGCGGGCGGGATGCAACTTAACTAGAAAATTATCATTTTCATCACGATAAAGCTTTTGAATATCATGTAGAAATCGAACTAATAGTCTATCGTTATTAATATCAGGATAGCTTAATGCCAAAACCACATTATTCCCCTTTTTTAAATGCAAGCAATTGAATAAGCCCTGTCTTCTAGTTTTACTAATTTCGATATCCTGAATAATGGGAGTACCAACAAGTCTAATATCTTTTTTGGATACTCCCAAACTAAGTAACTGTTCTTTTGCCATATCTCCCCAAACCCATATCTCGTTTGCAATCAGTGGATGATATCCGTACGGAGGATTAATAACACCATGCTGCAAGGTAAATGATAAGATATCTAACGATTTTGCTGCCGCAAACAAAGGCGCGGTGTCGTGTCCCCGATCATAATCACCGCCAATCAAGGATAATTTTTTCTGATTTTTTAAGAAATTTAATATGGCTAATGTTTTTATTAGCTGAATAAACAAATTAAGGAACAAAAACATCCTGGTCCTAAAATTAAAATCCTTCCATTTAAGTAAATTATTGATATGCTTAAAGTTTCGCTTCATAAAAACCCAAACCGTTATAATATCCTTTAGTTTATAACCCCGAGAAATATCCTTGAAGGGTATGCCACCAATATCATCCGATTCAATTATTAAAGTGGCCTGTTTGATTTTAGAGTTGTATAAGACCGCCGATTTTAAATTTTGCAAATGTGGAGTATTTCCTGTTTTGATATAAACAAAAGGTTTTTCAAAATCTTTAGTTTTACTGTTTTGGAAAAGGCTTTTTAGGTGAATATAAATAATGCTCAGAAAAAGACGAGGTGTGACAGCATGGGGTCTCTGACCATACAATATGCCCCAATAAACGGCCATTATTGAGCCTATTTGAACGTTTTCAAATGTTACTTTATTAAGTGATCTTTCAAGCTCTACTAATTGATGTGCCCTCAGCTCCTCATTACTCATCTATATGCCTTATTGAAAAGTTAATAAGTATTAAACTTAATATCTGCTGAACTGCAACTCCCAGAAAAAGTCCTTGAGAAAATATTTCTAATAAAAACCCGTGTTTTAACCTGATATATGTGTATAAAGAACCGACAATTGCCCCTGAACATAAAGAAATGAAGTACCAAAATTGCTTTTTTACCACATTATAGATATTATTTAAAGCGCCCAATGATTGGGCAACTGGTACGAAAAGCATCCACTGGGCTGCGCGAATTCCATCAACGTACTTAGGTAAAATAATTGGTACAATAAAAGGTAAAAGCCAGCAGCCCAAAGACGCAATAACCAACATTACCAGAAATTGAAAGCTTACTGCTTTATAATTACTGCTTAATATTTTTTTTACTGGTTTTCCTTCTCCAAGCATAATAGCCATACGTGGGTAGATAATACTGCTAAATGAAGCAGGTATTATACCAATTGCTCCCTGGACAATAGTACTAAGTGAAAACAACCCAAAACTGGCTGCGCTTCCTACAGAGAATATAATATTGTTCATTACTGTAGCCCATAAGGGGTTAACTTGACCAACCATAAAAATGGGCAGCCCTGTTTTAAAAAGCTTTTTAAAATGGCTAAAGTGAAACTTTATTTTTAAAGGGTAAGGCTTGTTTCGAAATAACAAGACAAACTGATATATTGCTAAAAAAATTCCCCGTGCAATTAACCCGTATAAACCAAAGTAATATACTAATAAGACAGAAGCAAGATTCCCTATTCCAAATCGAATATCCTGTTTTGATAAGGAGTCAAAATCTTTATTGGTTCGGTAAAGTACCGGCAAAAATTGCTGATTAAGCAGATTGAGCCCTCCAATAATGACATATGAGAGGCAAATTGCCGCAAGAATTGTGTGATTATATATAAAATAATACAACGAAAGCCCAACGAAAAATAACGCAAATAACATGCTTAGTCCAATTGAAAGAGAGTATACAGAGGACGCTAATTCTTTTGCGTACGAGTCATTCTTTTTCCCAAGTTCAAAAGGAAGTTCTCGACCCAATCCATTAATAATGCCACCGTGACCTAACAATAGATAACCCATATAAATACCGATTCCAGTAAATCTACCGTACATTTCGGGATCAATGGCGCGGACAACTAAAAAACCTGAAATAAGACGTAGAAAGTTTGATACAATTTGTGCTGATGCGAATCTTAATAGCACTTTCCCAAACTCACTGAGCTGAATTTTTTTCACTGTCACACTGATAGACATTGCCTCAGAATTGCTTAGACATATTTTTGATGATGGAAGTTATCTTTAACAATTCTTATTGGTTGAATTTGGAGCCGTCGTCTAAATACTTTTTTAGAACGGTATCCATCAAATTATTTTCCACTAAAATATGTTCTATAAAAGCTCTAAATGCGCCTTCGCCACCTTTCTTATCGATAACTACATTTGTTATTTTTTTTATGTAATCAGGCGCATTGGATGGCGACCCTGAATATCCAACTTCATTGAAAAGAAGTATATCATTAATGTCATCTCCTATATATGCCGCCTCTTTTAATGAAATACCCATTTCTTGGCAAAGTCTTCTGGCGACACCAATTTTGTCCCTAATTCCCATATATAGGTAATCTACTTTTAACTTTTGAGCCCTTCTTCTTAATATCTCGGTGTCCTCTCCTGTTATAATCGCCAAAGGGATCTCCAATATTTTAAGAAACAAAACACCGGCGCTATCTGAAGTATTAAATTTCTTCCATTCATTACCAAGGTTATCGTAATACATTCCTCCGTCAGTCCACACGCCATCAATATCAGTGATTAATAATTTTGGTAACGTCATCTAATTGATATTCTCCTTATAAATTATTTCATTTTTATCCACAGCATGAATTATCTTTTTGCCAATAACTTCATTTCTTTCACTCCATTTGAATCCATCTCCTGGGCTTAGTAACTGTAAATCTTCAATCTTTAATATATGGCCGGCCGACAAGCTTTTATTGGTTGCAAGTGACCTTTCTAATTTTTCTTTCGAGGACTTAACACTTTCCGAAATAAACACATCCTCTATTCCGAAAGAAATTTCTAAATTACGAATGTCTCTAACCATCCTATTTATACCATCTACTCCCAAGGAACCAGCCTGATCTGTTCCCTTCATCCTTCTGTCTAAAGTAATGTGTTTCTCAATAATTTGCGCGCCCATAGCCACAGCTGCGATCGGAGTTGCAATACCGATCGTGTGATCGGAATAGCCGATTGTAAATTGAGGATAATTATTCTTCAGATACGCAATAGAGTTCAAATTAACATTTTCATATTGAGTTGGGTATTCAGAAACACAATGAAGAATAGATATATTATTGTGGTATCTTGTAATAATTTCCAGCGCATCGTCTATTTCCTTTTTACCTCCCATTCCGGTAGAAAGAATCATAGGGATCTTTGTTTCAGCCATAGCTTGTAGTAAAGGCAGGTTCGTTAAATCTCGAGATGCAACCTTTAATTTATCTGGTTGGAAAAATTTCAATAGGCCTAAGCAATTAATAGCGCATAACGTCTCGACAAATTCCAAATTATATTGTTTCGCATATTTATATAACTCAAAATGCTGCTCCTCATTTAATTCCAAATAAGCCCGGTGTTCTCCATAAGTTTTCCCAAAGGAATGAATACTGTTATATGGTCTATCCATTTGAGATTTAGATAGTTCTGCAGACAAATCGCGCTTTGTCAATTTCACTGCATTCATTGATTGTAAGTCTCTTTGAAATAATTCATCACTTACCGGCCTGGCCACAAAATCAATTATAAGTTTGGCGATATCTACAGAGCCGTTATGATTTTGCCCGATTTCACCTATTATATAGACCGGTTGCATAATTATTTTGAATTTAAGGTTATTTGCATTTCCATTTTTTTTACCCAATCATCATTTTTCCAAACAAAAGAAGCCAATTTAGAAACGTCCTCGATATTCTTATTTTCACATATCGCATTATAAATTGCCTTGCATACCTCAAAATCCATTACTGTATCAACCGTTAGTCTTAATTTCTTTTGCTCTATAGTTTCCGGTATAGGTAGATATTTTTGCTTAAAAAGAAGCCGATTAGTATATATATAATTTGTGACATGTTCCAAAAATTGACCATCTTTTGTCAGATTGCTAATCTTTTTCAGGGCATTAAGTGTTACACCCTCTGCCCACAAGCCATAGTGGGTTTTAATAGTAGGAACATTGTTACTGGTCTCAAAACCGATATAATCAACTTCTTCGTTTTCAAAATCATCTATAAGATATTTCAAATCATTCATATTAAGTAAAGGATTATCGGCACAAACTCGTATTATCTTCTGGATGCCACTTTTTTCTGCTGCCATTATAAATCGTTCCAGAACGTTATTTTCATCTCCTCTAAAAACAATGATGCCCAACTTTTTTCCTATTTCAACTAATTTATTATCAATTGGATTTGTGGTTGTCGCAATTATTAACGGATATTGATTGAAATTCATCCTTAAATTTTCCAATAATAACTCAACTATTCCTTTTTCTTTATAAAAGGGTAAAATGATTTTTTTAGGAAGTCTCGATGACTGAAGTCTAGCTTGAACTATTATGCCTAACATGATGATTTTTTATCACTCATTCCTTCTTAATAAATTTATTTCCCGGTTCCGAAAATTTTCCACCACTTTCTAATGTTGTCTTCCTGTGTATAACCATAACCGTATGCATCCCCATACCCATATTTATTAACCCCTTTTCCCCGAATACCATTATAAACTATTGCAGGATTTTTAAGGCTACTTATTTTATGCTGTTGCTCCAATTTTTGGAGGAATATCTTAGGAGTATAATCATGCCTGATAACAAAGAGCGTTACATTCGCTAACGGTGAAATGATATACGCATCTGTTACTGGGTTTACAGGAGCGGTATCGATAATGATGTAATCAAAAGTTTTTTCTAAGTAGGTAAGCAATTCGGCCAACCTTCCATTTGAAATCAATTCCGATGGATTGGGTGGAATAGGACCCGCAGGTATCAAAAAAAGATTGTCTACAGAGGTAGCTTTAATTATTTCACCTGCAGCCATTTTTCCTATCAAATAAGTGGAAAGCCCTTCTTGTCTGGAGATTTTAAATTGCTCGCTTACTTTTGGTTTGCGTAGGTCCAACTCGAGCAACGCTACTTTTTTGCCCATTAATGCTAGGCTGATACCTAGATTAATAGCGATAAAGCTTTTCCCTTCTCCAGAAATACTGGAAGTAAGCAGAATCCTTTTATGCGCTTCATCAATTCCCATATACCCTAGCGAAGTTCTCAATTGCCTGAATTGCTCTGCGATGAAGCTTCGCTTTCCTTCCGAGATCACAAACGGTGTTTTTGAGCGGTCGTAATTTACCTCTCCTAGGAATGGAATGTCTGTATATTTTTCAATGTCATCGCGCTGCTGGACGGTGCGGGTAAGCAGGTCTTTAATATAAATAATAGCGATTCCGAGTACAATAGCCCCGAGGAATGCCGCGAGGTAAATCAGTTTTTTCTTTGGACTCACAGGGTTATTCGTTGTTTCAGCATGATCAAGCACCCTGCTATCTGCAACAGCAGAAGCGAACGACAATGCCGTTTCCTCTTTTTTTTGTAGCAGGAAGGTATATATGTTGTTTTTAATTTCCTGCTGCCGGGTAATATTTAGCAACTCCTTTTCCTTTTCAGGGATTGTTGAAAGCATAGATCCATAAGAGTTGCTGGTGGCAGTAAGTTTATCCTTTCCTGCTAAGAGATTCTTCCTTTGGCTCTCTATATGGTCAAGTACCTGTGGTCGTAAGCGGTTGATTCCGTCGACGAGTGCCACTATAGCCGGGTTATTTTCAGGAACGATCTTTTTGGTTTGGGTGTATTGCAATTCCAGGTCGGACAATTTCTGTAAGAGACCAGTAAGAACCGGATCAGCGGCTCCGGTAGTGCCAATATCAGCAGGGGCAATACCCCCTAATTCTCCTTTACCCTGAACGTATTTTTCCACCTGATCCAACATTGCCAATTGCACGTTGATATCACTGATCTGCTGGTCATTGGAGGCTACGGTTTGCAAATAGATCTGCCCCTGGGCACTGATATCTGTAATTTTATTTTTCGCTTTAAAGTTTTGGAGTACATTCTCTACAGAATCGAGGTCATTGGACACAATCGCAAGCCGTTCATTGACAAATTTAAGCGTATTTGCCGCCAGCTGGTTTTTGTCAAGGATGGACGCTTCTTTGTATACGTTTAACAACTCATTCAATATATCTTCTCCTCTTTTGGGCACTTCATCATTTATACTTAAATCGATTACAGTCGACTCTTTACTGGATGGGGAAATAGTTACATTACTGAGCACTTGGTTGGCAGCAAGTTTAACAGGGATTAATGAAAAGTAGTAATTGCCCTTTTCTTTTGCGGGGTTATTGGAAGGATGATAATATCGATTGGGCAAAAAACGAAGAATGCCATAAGAAGTAGCTTCCCATTGATTCAGAGGGTAGGTTGTATCATGGATCAATACTATACCTGCCCGGTTATCAAAAGTAAAAGCAATTTTCTTCAAGGGTCGCAAAGAATCGGGGTATTTGGCCTCCACTACCACAGGTGATAATACATAAGCCGATTGATTTATTACCCTGCCGGCAACAAATACCGGCGCGTACAGATGCAGGTTCTCCACCACTTCATTCATCAGCGTTTTGGATTCTAATACTTCTACCTCGTTTTCTACGTTCTTTTTTGCGCCAAACATATCAAAGGCGCTTGCCAGTTCCGACGCCGGTGTTGCATTTTTATCGTCTTTAATTAAAAGGGTTGCAGTAGATTGGTACACCGGCATTTTATAGCGCAAATAGATCCAGGCGCCGGTCATAGTGAGGAACAAAAGCAGGATAAAATAGGGCCAGTACGGAATAAACTTGTATAACAGGTCGCCCAGTGAAACTTCTTCCGTTTCTTCAGATTCAGGTTGATTGGCTGATGGTTTCATTAAGTATTAAATAGTTTGAGAGGAGGGTTCCTTATAATTTAAAAACGTTAACTAATAAGATAATGAGTAACGAAAGACCACTTAAGATAACAGGTAGCCTCTGTTGGGTAATGCTTGTGCTGGCAACTTTGTTCTTTCCGGGTTCTACATATACCACATCATTGGATTTGAGAAAATAATAAGGTGATTGCAATATTTTTGAAGAATTCAGGTCCAGCCTTTTAATGATCTTATCCGGCCCTTCCTGTCTGATAAGCATTACACTATTGCGAACTCCATAAATCGTCAGGTCACCTGCCTGACCTATCGCCTCGAGGATACTGATCTGCTCACTGGGAACAGTGATTACCCCCGGATGGTTCACTTCACCCAGAACCGTAACGCGAAAATTTAAAAACCTTGAACTGACAATTGGATCGAACAATAATTTCTTATCAACCAATTGTTTCGTAATGTTATTTTCTAATTGTTTTTGGGTGAGCCCCAGTGCGTGAATATTCCCCAGAATCGGGAATTTTATAGTCCCGTCGTCACCTACCAGGTAACCGGCCGTTTGAGGGGAATTAGGATTAGTGCCGGCACTCGGGGTAATCGGTAAATTTGGAGTATTAAAGATAACGGTCGCTTCATTGCTGAGGCTGCTTACAGTGATGCTTAAAATATCTTTCTTCTGGATTACAGGTTCAAGGCTTGCCATTGATTGGATCCGCGCTGAATCTGTTACATCGTTGAAGTAAGTAACCTTTTTTGTATCCACACAGGAAGAAAAGATGCCCCAGAAGGCAACAGCAGTAAACAAATAAATTCGTTGAGTTTTAAATAACATGGCTTATTACAAAGTGAAGAAAGTTGCGCAAATATATTCTATTCCGGTAATTCGTGCTTTTATTGAAAAAATCCGCCGAACTGAATCAGAAAGTTTATAAAAGGAAGATGGCTTCGCCTTTCCCTGGTTACAGGAAAAATCTGTGAAATGCATCCAATAGGATTTTGCAACTATAGGATTTTTTACCCTTGCATGAAAAAAATACATCAGCCAAAAGACAATCTTTCAAATATTTTCAGCAGGCGGCGAAATTAATTCATTTGAATTAATTGCATCAGAATTGCGTCATTATTAGCAGTAATTTTCACTCATCTCCGTATGATTTTGACAAATTTTAAGAAGTAAGCCGTTTACCAAATTCTATACCAATCTTTGCATTTTATAAAACTCGAATATAGAATTAAATGGCTTATTTTTTGCTTGCTGATTAACCGGAAATAAAAATTCATAAAAAAATTTGTCTTACATCTTGTTTATGAATAGCTTTACACTTTAAAATTTGTTTTTTTTATTTGACTAAACCCTAATTACTAAATTATGTTACACATTAGAAAAATTGTACTCCTCTTTTTGATGGCCGGCTTTTTCGGAGCTGGATTTGCGCAAACCACCCCGGAAGATTACAATAACATTCAGCCATTTTCAGGCACGAGCGCATTCAGAAAGTTTACTATAGGAGTGAATGTAGGTGTTATGACCCCCTCCGCATTATTTGGC
>Ga0157371_10001984_pt1 | contig 20266 bp, 19 predicted proteins | sample C45metaG_FD_113462 | JGI IMG/M metagenome (GOLD analysis project Ga0157371, IMG submission 113462) | Corn rhizosphere microbial communities from Kellogg Biological Station, Michigan, USA - C4-5 metaG | ecosystem: Host-associated > Plants > Roots > Rhizosphere > Soil | place: USA: Michigan...
GCCGAGCCCTACACCACCGACGTCGACGAACTCATCCAGACCGGTCGGCGGGTGCTGCGGCAGAAATTCTTCGAGGCCGACATCGGCATCTCCGGGGTCAACTTCGCCGTGGCCGAGACCGGCACCCTGCTGCTGGTGGAAAACGAGGGCAACGGGCGGATGTCCACCACGGTACCCCCGGTGCACATCGCCGTGACCGGCATCGAGAAGGTGGTGGAGAACCTCAGGGACGTGGTGCCGCTGCTGTCGCTGCTGACCCGCTCGGCACTGGGCCAGCCCATCACCACCTACGTCAACCTGATCTCCGGCCCGCGCAAGGCGGAGGAACTGGACGGGCCGCGCGAGGTGCACCTGGTGCTGCTCGACAACGGTCGCAGCCAGGCCTTCGCCGACAGCGAATTGCGCCAGACCCTCAACTGCATCCGCTGCGGCGCCTGCATGAACCATTGCCCGGTCTATACCCGTATCGGTGGCCACGCCTACGGCGAGGTCTATCCGGGCCCCATCGGCGCCATCATCACCCCGCACCTGGTGGGCCTGGAGCGGGCGCCCGACCACCCCAGCGCCTCCTCGCTGTGCGGCGCCTGCGGCGAGGTCTGCCCGGTGAAGATCCCGATTCCGGCGCTCTTGCGGCGGCTGCGGGAAGAGAACGTCAAGGCGCCTGATGCCAAGCCGCACCTCCTGCGCGGCCAGGGCAGCAAGTTTTCCGCACGGGAACGCTGGACCTGGCACGCCTGGCAGAATCTCTACACCTCGCCCCTGCTCTACCGCAGCTTCAGCTACCTGGCCACTCGCTTCGGCCGCTTCACCCCCGGCCAGTTGGGGCCCTGGACGGAGCACCACAGCGCACCCAGGCCCGCGGCGCGCTCGCTCCACGAACTGGCCCGCGAACACCTGGAGAAACGCCCATGAGTGCCCGTGACAACATCCTCGCCAAGCTGCGCGGCAGTCTCCAGGGCACCCAGCCGCTGGCCGACGACTTCGACGAAGCCCTGGTGACCGAGCCCTGGCGCTATCCGCCCGAGGAACGCGTTGCCCGACTGCGGACCCTGATGGAAATGGTGCACACCGAGACGCACCTGACCACCGCCGCGGACTGGCCGGCGGTGGTCGAACGCATCCTCGCCGAGCGCGGGCTGGAGCTGTTGCTCATAGCCCCTGGCACGGCCCACGGCGCGCGGTTGGTAGAACGTTGGCAAGGTGACGGCCAGCCGCGCTGGAAAGCCTATGACCGCCCGGTGGAAGAGTGGAAGGCCGAGTTGTTCAACGACACCCCGGCCAGCCTCACCGGTACCCTTGGCGCCCTGGCCTCCACCGGCAGCCTGGTGCTCTGGCCGGACCGCCAGGAACCGCGCCTGATGAGCCTGGTGCCGCCGTTGCATATCGCCCTGCTCCGGGCCAGCACCGTGGTGGACAACTTCTACGAGTTGCAACAACAGCACCGCTGGCAGGACGGCCTGCCGACCAACGCCCTGCTGATCTCCGGGCCGTCCAAGACCGCCGATATCGAGCAGGTACTGGCCTATGGCGCCCATGGGCCGAAGGATCTGGTGGTGCTGATCATCGAGGACGAGTGAGGGTTTTGCCCCCTCACCCCAGCCCTCTCCCCAAGGGAGAGGGCGCGGTCCAGTTCTCGGCGTAGGTTGGGCTGAGCGCAGCGAAGCCCAACGATCTCTACCTCACTCCAGCTGCCCAACCCGCTGCGGATCCGGCCAGAACAACGCCGCCTGCCCCAACCGCTGCCCGTCGACATCGACCAGATTCCACACCACGCCGGCATGGATCCGGAAGGCCTCACCGGCTCGATCGACCCGCCAGCCTTCATAGCCGCTGGCATAACCCTGGCACCCTACCGCCTCCATCAACCGCTGGCGCTCGTCTCTATCCTTTGGCGAGGCGCTGAAGCGCGAAGGCATGCCGATGAATTCGGCGCGGGGATAGCCAAAGCAACGTAGCGCCTGCGCATTGGCGTAGCAGAACAGGGGATCGCTTTCGGTGCCGTGGGCCAACAGGGCATAGGGTGCCCTTTCATCCAGCCAGACCAGGACGTCGGCCTCGCGCAAGCCGGCAGGATGGGGCAGCGGCTGGCCAAGCCAGTGGCGGTAGGAGGCTTCCAGGAGGGAAAGCAGACTGAGATCGGTAGCGGACAACTCGGCAGCTCCTTGGCGATGGGACTCGCCCATTCAAGAGCACACCGGCAGGCTTGGGAAGCCCAGGGCTGCCACGGCAGGACGCCGTGGCAGCCGACCGGTTTACTTCACCGCGGAGAGGTCGATGCGCACCACGCTTTCCGGCGCGGTGTTCATGTATTCCTTGTCGAAGGGCGTCTTCACCGTCGCGTACAAGGTCTGGCCATCCGGGCTGACCAGCAGGCTGTTGGGATTGGGCTTGAGGTCGTAGGCCTTCTTCTCGGCGTAGGTGGTGGCGTCGAGGATCAGCAGTCGACCGGTCTCGCGCTGGGTGATGTACAGCTCGTTACGCTTGGTATTGAGCTTGATGGCCAGGGCATCGCCCACCGGCAGGCGCTTGATCACCTTGCCGCTGCGGAGATCGAAGACCAGTACGGTCTTGGCTTCGGAATTGTCGGTGACGAACAACTGGTGGTTCGCGCGATCTTCGGCCAGGTTCAGCAACAGGTACTTGCCGCCGTCACCCGGGGTCCAGCGCTGCTCGATCTTGCGGGTGCGCGGATTGATCACCAGCACTTCACCACTGCCATTGGCGGCGTAGAGGCGCCCGGTATCCTCGGAGTACAGCAGACCGGTCACCCACTTGCCGGCATTGGGAATGCGCGCCTTGAGGGTCAGGGTCTTGGCGTCCACCACCCAGATCACGCCCGGATCGCCAACGCCACCCACGTACAGCATGCCGTCATGCAGGATGACCTGGCGTGGATTGACCGGATGGCCGTCGCGGCCCATCTCGTTGAATTTCAGCCGCTTCTCCACCTTGCCGGTGCGCAGATCGATACGGCTGAGGCCGCCGTCCAGGGAGTTGGTGACGAACAGCGTCTCGCCACTGGCATCGGTGGTCAGGGCGAAGTTCTTCAGATCGGTATGGATCTGGCCGGTGATGGCCAGGGTGGCCGGATCCAGCTGGTAGATCACCCCGCCGGTGACGCCCTTGGTCAACTGGGCGGTCGCCGCATAGACCGACTGCTTGGCCGGGCTGTAGGCCAGTTCATAGACGCCATAACCCAGCTCGATGCGCTTGAGTTCGGCGGGCGCCTGGGGCGCGGCCGGTTGCGCAGCCACGGGAGCCGGCGCGGGTGGCGGTGGCGTCGGTGCCTCCGGGCGATTGGAACAGGCCGCCACTGCCAGGGACAGTAGCGCCATGGCGCCCAGCGTCGAGACCTTGTTGAAAGACACCGCCATTTGCTTCTCCTAGGAACGAGGTGCGAGGGATCGAAACGATCCTGAAATGATAAACGTTCGCACTATGCCCAAGGAGAACAGGTCAGACAAGACTGAAACGTAACGGTCTCTTGCCTAGCCAGGGTCGGCATCCCCTGCCCCACCGCTCTGGTCCAGGGCTTTCAGCCGCCCCTGACGATCCAGACGAAAACGCGAGAAATCCTCCGCCAGGTGCAAGTCACCGCCATAGTGGACAGCGGCCTCGTCACGCAGGTCGCCAATGGCTGGCGAACGTCCCCCAGCGACCTGATAGCGCGGGCTGAAATGGGTGAGCAGCAGCGCCGGCAGCCCCCGTGCCTCGGCGAAGCGGGCGACCGCGGCCGCACTGCTGTGGCCCCAGCTCTGGCCGGTCTTGTCGATCTGCGCCTGGGCATAGGTGGCCTCATGGACCAGCACCTGAGCGCCCTGGCAGGCCTCGGTCAGCAAGGCGGGATCGTCGTTGTCCCCCGCCACCACCAGCCGCCGCTCCCCATGGGCCGCCTGCAGGAAGTCAGAGCTGCGCAGCAGGCGGCCCTCGTGCAGCACCTCCTCTCCCGCATGCAGCCGCCCCCACAGCGGACCGCGCGGCACCTGTGCGGCAGCCAGGGCCGCGGGATCGAGTCGCTGCGGCCGACGGGTCTCGCAGAAGCGAAAGGCGTGACTGGGCACGCGATGGGACAGCGCGAAGGCGTCGATATCCCAGGCCCCCAGGGAGACGCCAGCAAAGCCTTCCAGGGCATGGGGCTGCAACTCGAAGGGCAGCTGCAGCGCGGTCAGCGCCTGGGTGGCCGCGAGCCAGTCATGGACCGCCTGGGGTGCGATCAGTACCAGTGGCTGGCGGCGTCCGGTCATGGCGGCGCTGGCCAGCAGTCCCGGCAGGCCATAGCAGTGGTCCCCGTGCACATGGGTGATGCAGATGGCGCGCAGGTCCGCTGCCGAGAGTGGGGTGCGCAGCAACTGGTGCTGGGTGGCCTCGCCGCAGTCGACGAGAAACCAGCCCTTGCCCTGGTCCTCGATCAGGGCAAGGGCCGAGACATTGCGCCGCCGGGTCGGCACCCCGGCGGAGGTGCCGAGAAAGAGAAGATCCATGGGCGCTCCGTGCAAAAGCCAAGTCTAGCGTGGCTGTCCCTGTGTCGCCTGGGCAACAGCGACTGGGCATCCCTGCTGCTGGCCGAGCAGCCCGGGCCTGGCCAGCCCCGGTAAAACCGCGCTTTTCGCGCTGGCAACGCTCTTGCAAAGGCCTTGGTGTCACCTTTCATCCGCCGAGGATCACCATGAATCTGCCTGCTCGCCACCTGCCGCCCACCCACGCGGAAAGCGCCGACTACGAACAACTGGCCGCGCGCTTCCGTCCGATCTTTACCCGCATCGCCGAAGGCGCCCTGGAGCGGGAGCGCACCCGTACCCTGCCCCATGCCCCTATCGCCTGGCTCAAGGAGGCCGGTTTCGGCGCCGTGCGGGTGCCCCGGGAATTCGGCGGTGGCGGCGCCAGCCTGCCGCAGCTGGTGCACCTGCTGATCGAACTGGCAACCGCCGACAGCAATCTGCCCCAGGCCCTGCGCGGCCACTTCGCCTTCGTCGAGGATCGCCTGAACGCCCACGCCAGCGCCTCCCAGCAGGTCTGGTTCGAACGCTTCGTCGCTGGCGAGCTGGTGGGCAATGCCTGGACCGAGATCGGCACGGTCAAGCTCGGTGAGGTCATCACCCGGGTCAGCCGGAAGGACGGCGAATGGCGCCTCAACGGGACCAAGTACTACAGCACCGGCAGCCTGTTCGCCGACTGGATCGACGTCTACGCCCAGCGCGACGACACCGGTGGGGACGTCATCGCCGCCATCCGCACCGATCAGCCAGGCGTGCGCCGGTCCGACGACTGGGACGGCTTCGGCCAGCGCACCACGGCCAGCGGCACCTCGGTGTTCGAGGAGGTCGTCGTGGAAGCTGACAACCTCATCGACTTCGCCACCCGCTTCAAATACCAGACCGCCTTCTATCAGTTGGTGCTGCTCGCCGTGATCACCGGCAGCGGTCAGGCGGCGGTGCGCGACTTCGCCCAGGAAGTCAGGGCGCGTACGCGGGTCTACAGCCACGGCAACGCCAGTTCGGCCAGTGCCGATCCGCAGGTGCAGCAGGTGGTAGGCAAGGCCTCGGCCTTCGTCTATGCCGCCAAGGCCGCGACCCTGGCCGCCGCCGCCGCGGCCCAGGGCGCCTTCGAGGCACGCCATGGCGGGGATGCCACCGCCGAGCACAGCGCCAACGTGGCGGCGGAACTGGAATCGGCCCAGGCGCAATCGGCGGTCGCCGACCTGGTGCTGCGCGCCACCAGCGAGCTGTTCAATGCCCTGGGCGCCTCGGCCACCAGCACCCGCAAGGGGCTTGATCGCCACTGGCGCAATGCCCGCACCGCCGCCTCGCACAATCCGCTGATCTATAAGGAACGTATCGTCGGCGCCTGGGAGATCGACGGCAGCGAGCCGCCCTTCGTCTGGCAGATCGGCGGTGGCAGCAAGCAGGGCTGACGCCTCTTCTAGCGCTGGATGCAAAACGGCAACCCTGGGGTTGCCGTTTTTTTCCGAGGCGCGCCGGAGATCAGGTCGACAACTGGCGGGCGAAACGCCCCACGGCCCCGACGACCCGCTGGGCGCCGTCCTGGATCTCCACGATCACCTGTCCGGCCTGCCCGGCCAGCTCCAATCCCTGCTCGGCCTGGCGCCGTCCGTTTTCGATCACCGTCACCGCCTCGCCGGCCAGTTGCTGGTTCTGCTGGACCACTCCGACGATCTCCTCGGTGGCCTTGCTGGTCCGCGACGCCAGTTGCCGGACCTCGTCGGCCACCACGGCGAATCCCCGGCCCTGCTCGCCGGCCCGGGCCGCTTCGATGGCGGCGTTGAGTGCCAACAGGTTGGTCTGTTCGGCGATGCCGCTGATGGTCTTGATGATGGTGCCGATCACCTGGGACTGGTTGTCCAGCGCCTCGATCCCCTTCACCGCCTCCTGCATCTGGCTGGCCAGGGCGCGCATGACGTCCACCGTCTGCTGCGCCACCACCGCGCCCTTGCGGGCGGTGTCGTCGGTCTGCTGGGAGGTTTCGAAGGCCACGCCGGCCGCTTCGGACACGGCCTGCTCGCGCTGGACCTGCTCGGTGATCACCGTGGCGAACTTGACGATCTTGTACAGTCGGTCATGGGCATCGATCACCGGATTGTAGGACGCTTCCAGCCAGACATCCCGGCCATGGGCGTCCAATCGCTTGAAGCGGTCGACGACGAATTCACCGCGACGCAGGCGTGCCCAGAATTGCCCATAGGCCTCGGAATTGACCTCGGCCGGTTCGCAGAACAGGCGGTGATGCTTGCCCTTGATCTGCGCCAGGGAATAGCCCATGGCCTGCAGGAATCTATCGTTGGCATCGAGCACCTCGCCGTCCAGGTTGAATTCGATGACCGCCGTGGAGCGGCGCAGGGCCTTGAGCAGGCTTTCATGCTCACGCGAGGTTTCGATGGTTCTAGTCAGGTTATTGCAGAACAGCCTAAAGCGCGTCACCTGGCCCTGGCTGTCATGGAACGGATGCAGGATGCCTCGCAGCCAGGCTTCGCGCCCGTCCCCACGCAGGAGATGCAAGGCGCCGCTGTAGGGCTCGCCGCGGCTCAGGCTCTGCTGCAGACGGCGGCTGTATTCCTGGTTCCGGACATGGGCCGGAATCAGCTCTACCAGGGGACGCCCCAGCAGTTCCGCAGCGCGTACGCCCATCTCCTTTTCGAAGTTAGCGTTCACGGAGGTGACGCACCCCCTGCCATCCAGCTCCACCCCGATCATCTCCACGTCGAGCTCGGCCTTCAGTCGCTTGAAGGAGTCCACCTGCTCGCGGAGGTGCTGCAGTTCTTGTTTTAGTCCTTTGTTGAACATGGCACGCCTCTGGTCGGGAGATGGAGTTCCCGCTGTATCGACAGGAATTAGTCTGGCCTTTAATTCCAGCAGCGGCGCAGTGACCAGACGTCCCGAATGAAAGATGGATGGTGCTGAGCCATTAACTAATAACAAAAAAATATTTCGAACCATGCCTTTTTAGGCATTACGTTCTAATGACTGCCAGCCTCTCAACGACAAGAGTCCACCATGCCCGATTCCCTACTGGATCCTCTCATGCCTCTGCTGGACCGCTTCGCCGCCACGGCGGCGGAACGCGATCGCCAGGGCGGCACTCCCAAGACCGAGCGGGACGCCCTGCGCCAGAGCGGCCTGCTGGCCTTGAGCATTCCCAAGGAACTGGGCGGCCTGGGCGCCCAATGGGATCAGACGCTGGAGGCGGTGCGCCGGCTGGCCCGGGTCGACAGCTCCCTGGCCCATGTCTTCGGATTCCATCATCTGCTACTCGCCACCGCCCAGTTATTCGGCCAGCCCGCGCAATGGCGTCCGTGGCTGGAACGCACCGCGCGCGACGCCCTGTTCTGGGGGAATGCCCTCAATCCCCTGGATCGCCGCACCCTTGCCCGCCGTACCGGCGACGCCTGGCAGGTGGATGGCCAGAAGAGCTTTTGCAGCGGCGCCCTGGACTCCGACCTGCTACTGCTTTCGGCGCTGGAAAACGACGACAGCGGGCGCCTGCTGATCGCCGTGGTGCCCACCGCCCGCGCCGGCATCCAGCTGTTCGAAGACTGGGACAACAACGGTCAGCGCCAGACCGACAGCGGCAGCGCCCGCTTCACGGCCGTGCGTGTCGAACAGCAGGAATGGCTGCTCGAGCCGGGCCCCCTGAGCACCCCCTTCGCCTGCCTGCGGCCACTGTTGGCCCAGTTGATCTTCGCCAACATCTTCCTCGGCCTGGCCGAAGGCGCCTTCGCCGAGGCGCGCCGCTACACCACTACCCAGGCCCGCCCCTGGTTCAAGTCGCCGGCCGCCAGCGCCAGCGAAGACCCCTACATCCTACGCCACTACGGGGAATTCTGGGTGGCCCTGGAAAGCAGCCGCCTGCTGGTCGAGCGGGCCAATGGCGCCTTCGCCCAGGCCTGGCACCAGGGGCAGGCCCTCACCGAACAGGCACGTGGCGAATTGGCCATCGCCATCGCCACGGCCAAGGTCGCCGCTGGTCGCCACGGCCTCGACCTCGCCAGCCGCCTGTTCGAAGTCGGTGGCGCCCGGGCCACCGCTGGCGCCCTGCGCCTGGATCGCTACTGGCGCAACCTGCGCACCCAGACCCTGCACGATCCGGTCGACTACAAGCTGCACGAGTTGGGCGATTGGGCCCTCAACGATACCCTGCCCACCCCCAGTTTCTATTCCTGAGGAGCCCGCGATGACCCTGCTCACCCTGACGCGCACGCCCGAGGTGCCCCGCTACCGGGCGACCGCCCAGGTTTTCGCCGATCCGCAATCACGCGATCTGCTCGCCCACCTGGAAAAGATCGCGCCGAGCGAGGCCAGCGTGCTGGTGATCGGCGAGACCGGCACCGGCAAGGAGCTGATCGCCCGGCATATCCACGCGCTCAGTCACCGCCATGCCGGCCCCTTCATCGCCGTCAACTGCGGCGCCTTCGCCGAAAGCCTGGTCGAGGCCGAATTGTTCGGTCATGAAAAGGGCGCCTTCACCGGCGCTCTGACCGCCCGCGCCGGTTGGTTCGAGGAAGCCAATGGCGGCACCCTGTTTCTCGACGAGATCGGCGATCTGCCGCTATCGGTACAGGTCAAGCTGCTGCGGGTGCTGCAGGAGCGCGAGGTGGTGCGGCTGGGCTCGCGACGCAGCGTGCCGCTGAACGTGCGCATCATCGCCGCGACCAACGTCCCGCTGGAACGGGCAGTGGCCGAAGGAAGCTTTCGCGAAGACCTCTGGTATCGCCTCAATGTGGTCAGCCTGCCGCTGCTGCCCCTGCGCCAACGCCAGGGCGACATCCTGCCGCTGGCCCGGCATTTCCTCCACGCCTATGCCCAGGCCCCCGTCTCCCTGAGCCCGGCCGCCGAGCGGCGCCTGCTGGAGCACCCCTGGCCAGGTAATATCCGCGAGCTGGAAAACACCCTGCAACACGCCCTGCTGCTCAAGCCCCAGGGCCTGCTGGACGCCAGCGATCTGACCTTCGTCCAGCGCCCCTGCCGCGTTCCAGACGCGCCGAGGCCGACCGCGTCGGCGCCGGTGGACAGCTTGCTGAACGAGGCCTTCGCCCAGTTGTTCGAAGAGCAACCGGACGCCCTGCACGAGCGCGTCGAAGACGCCCTGGTACGCGCCGCCTACCGCTTCTGCCACCGGAATCAGGTCCATACCGCACGCCTGCTGGGGCTGAGCCGGAACGTCACCCGCGCCCATCTGATCCGCATCGGCGAACTGGTGGTCAATCACCGGCGTCCGCTGCTGAGCCGACCGGAACGCGAGGTGCGCTTCTCCATCTGAACGGCGATCCTCCCCCGTGGGGTACCCGCCCGCCCAGGCGCCCCTTACACTGGGGTTTTGCCCCCGTGAGGCCCGCATGACCGCCCGAACCCTGCTGCACCGCCATCCCGCCCGGCGCGACGACATCGGCGACCTCCAGACCCGTCGTCCCGTACCGGGTCCCGGCCTGCCCCACCTGGATCCCTTTCTCTTCCTCAATCACCACGGCCCCCAGGTCTATCCGCCGCACAATGCCGGCCTGCCCTTCGGCCCCCACCCCCACCGCGGTTTCGAGACGGTGACCTTCATTCTCGCCGGCGCCCTCGCCCATCGCGACAGCGGCGGCCACGAGAGCGTCATCGAAGCCGGTGGTATCCAGTGGATGACCGCTGGCAGCGGATTGGTCCATGCCGAGCTGTCGCCCGCCGCCTTCAAGCGCGAGGGCGGCGACCTGGAGATCCTGCAACTCTGGGTCAATCTCCCCGCTCGCCTCAAATTCACCCCGCCGGCCTACCACGGCGTCCCGGCTGCGGACCTGCCGCTGATCGAGGCGGACAGTGGCCAGGTACGCATCCGCCTGGCCTCCGGCACCCACCAGGGTATCCAGGGCGCTGTGGCCACACCGACCCCCATCACCCTGATGACCGTCGAGATCGCCCCGGGCGGCCGCGCGATCCTGCCTGCACCGGAGGGCGCCACGGTGTTCTGCTATGGCGTCCGCGGCACCCTGCAGATCGCCGGCCAGGACGAAGCCCCCTGGCAGTTGTTCGAATTCGCCGGCGATGGCGACCACGTCGAAGTCGCCAGCCGCGACGGCGCCGTGCTGCTCTATGGCCATGGGGTGCCCTTCGCCGAACCCATCGTCGCCCACGGCCCCTTCGTCATGAACAGCGCCGAAGAGATCCGCCAGGCGATCCGCGACTACCAGGCCGGCTTGTTCGGCGAGGTGCCGGAGTGAGACGGCCAGCCAGCACCCCATGCAGCGGCGCTCAGGCTAGACTGCGGCTTTTGGCGGGAGCGCAGCGATGAGCGAAGATTTGCGGATCGAGGATCTGGTGGTGGGCGACGGCAAGGCCACGGTCAAGGGTGCCCTGATCACCACCCACTACGAGGGCTGGCTGGACGACGGCACCCTGTTCGATTCCTCCCGCGCCAAAGGTCGCCCCTTCCAGTGCGTCATCGGCACCGGGCGCGTGATCAAGGGGTGGGACCAGGGGCTGATGGGCATGCGGGTGGGTGGCAAACGGCGCCTGGAAGTGCCGGCGGCCCTCGCCTACGGCGAACGCCAGGTCGGTGCGCTAATCAAGCCACATGCCAACCTGACGTTCGAAATCGAACTGCTGGAAGTCCTGACGCGAGATGATTGAGGCTTGATCGGTTTCAGCTCGGTGTCTTGATGTTGCGGCGCACCAACTCGAGCTGGGCTTCGAGCACATTCAGCCGGGCAAACTCTCGAGTGTAGATGACGAATTGCTCTTGGAAGTTCTGTCGGCTCCGTGCAAGGTCCTGTCGATGACTACGAATCTGCTCTTCGAGATTCTGCAGCCGCTCCTGGGTGGTTTGAGTCATGGCACCTACTCCTTGTGCTTGTGGTGTCAATTGGACTCTAACCGTGCGCCGACAAGTCGAGCTATAGCCGTTCGTCGTCCCTTAAACCGCCGCTACAGAGCCGTTTCGCCTTACGGATGCGCTTTTATCGTGGACGAAAAGCGGGTTTTCCCATACCGCTCGAACAAGAAAAAAGGCGACGAACCTTGGCGGGTTCGTCGCCTTCAGGACAGACTCAGCGAAAGCTAGCGAGGTCCTATCGACGTGCAGCTGTTGCTGGCATCGACGTACTTCTTCAGCGTCGGCCACTGCGGGCGCTCCACCCCGTTCACCGGCTCCACCGCCAGCGCGGAAGTCCCCCAGCCCGGGCCGGCCGCCCAGTAGGTCAGCGGCATGCAGTTCTGCTGCAGATAGGCCAGCAGGTTGTCGGTGGCCGTCAGCCAGCGGCTGTCACCCACGGGAACGCCGAACTCGGCGATCATGCCACGCTTGCCGTTGCGCTTGAGCCACTCGACGAAGGGCTTGACGCGGTTGACGCCCACCTGCGGATCGAAGCCATTCATGTTCTGCGCCGCATAGCTGCCGCTACCGTCCTGATCGAGGTAGACGTTGGCCGCGTAGATGATGTTGTTGGCCGGATCCTTCAGATTGAGCAAGGCGTTGCTCACCCCAGGCCAGTTGGCCGCGCTGCCAAAGGCATTGCCCTGGACGATCACCGGGTGGGTACGGTCCATGGTGCGCACCCCGTCGATGCCGGACTGGGCCGTCACCGGCCAACTGCTGTCGGTGCCATTGGGCTTGCCCATGATGTCATAGCCATAGAGCGCGGCATGGTTGCCCCATTGGTAGGCCAGGCGATACATCAGGTCCCAGTAGTTGAAGTTGGTGACGGTACCGGTGCCGATCAGGGTGCCCTTGTAGCGCCCGCCGTTGTCCAGCGCCAGGATCACCTTCATGTTGTACTTCTTGGCCAGCTCCAGCACCTGGGTGACCTGCTGGGTGTACGCCCCCTCCAGACTGCCGAAGAAGCGCGTCTGCAGGCGCTCCCAGATCACCGGGAAGCGGATCAACCGCACTCCCTTGGCACTCCACTGCTGGAAATGCGCCTCGCTGGGCATGACGTAATTGACGTTGAGCACACCGGGCAGGTTCTGGGGCGCGAAGGCGGCGCCCGAGAAGTTCAGGCCGACCAGATTGAGCTTGGCGCTGTTGGCGGGGGTACCGGTCGCCCCTGTCGGCGTCGCCGTCGACCCGGACGAGGGCGTGACGGAACCCGTGGACCCCGTGCTGCCCGTGCCGGTCGCGGGCTTGGCTTCCGTCGTCGGAATCGCCACGGCCGGGGCAGCGTTGCCTGAACTGCTACCCGAGCTGGAGCTGCCCGTACTCCCTGTGCTGCCCGTCGAGCCCGTCGTGGTACCCGGTACCGTAGCCGAGGTGCCGGAGGTGGTGGTGCCAGTGCGCAGCGTCTTGGGATAGCCATAGGCGTTGCCATCGAGCTGCGGACTCTCGATGAAGACGCTCATGTTGCTACCGACGACCTGGGCATAGGTCACCTTGTAGCTCTTGCCATCGGCCGGCGTGATCTGGGCGCCTACCTTGAAGGCGCCCACGTTCGCGGCCGAGGCCGGAATGGAGAAGCCGGCGGCCTTGCGATAGACGCCATGCAGCCAGTCTTCGTTGGTGAAATCGTTGATCGAGGTGGTCACCCCGGTGGTGGTCGAGGCGCCCGTGCCGCCGGTACTGCTGGTGCCTGCTGCGGCGCCCGTACCCGCTGTACCACCGCTGCCTGAACCGGCATTGCTGCTGGATCCGCCGCCGCTGCCGCTGGAGCCGCCCGTGGCACCCGTGCCGCTGGCCGGAGTGCTGCCTGCGCCGCTGGCGATGGGACCGATGGCGGTGCAGCTGCTGTCATCGATGTACTTGCGCAGAGTCGGCCACTGCGGCCGGTCGACGCCATTGATCGGTTCCACCGACAGGAAATAGTTGCCCCATCCCGGACCCGCCGCCCAGTAGGTGGCAGGAATGCAGTTCTGCTTGAGATAGGCCAGCATCCGATCCATCAACGGCAGCCAGCGGGGATCGTTATCCGGTACGCCGAATTCGCCGATCATGCCCTTCTTGTTGTTCTTCTTCAGCCATTCGACGAAGGGGCGTACCCGCTCCACCCCATAATCCTGGCTCAGCTTGCCGACATCGATCCCGGTGTAGTTGCCGCCGGCGCTTTCGTCGAAATAGGAATGCGCCTGGAAGATCAGGTTGTCGGACGGATCCTTCAGTGCCAGCAGGGAGTCGTTCCACCACGGCCAGCGGGTCGCCTCTGACCAACCGTTGCCTTCGATCATGATGGGCTTGGTCTTGTCGACCGCGCGGACTCCGTTGATGCCGTACTGGGCGGCGATCGGCCACTGGGCCATGGAGTCGTGCGGCTCGTTCATGATGTCGTAGGCATAGAGCGAAGGCTGGCTGCTCCAACGCTGGGCGATACGGGTCATGATCTCCTGGTAGCGGTCATAGGGCACCGCCGCGCTGCCGATCACCGATCCGCGATAGAAGGTGTAGTTGTGCAGATCGAGGATGATGCGCATGCCGTACTTCTGCGCATTGGCGAAGGTCTGGTCCACCAGCGCCGCATAGGTCGGGTCCAGCGGGCCGCCCAGCACCGGCTGCAGGCGCTCCCAGATGATCGGGAAGCGAATCAGCTTGATGCCCTTGCCACTCCACTGCTTGAAGTAGGCTTCGACGGGAAAGATGTAGTGGGTACCGTTGACGCCCGGCAGTACCTGGCCGGCGAAACCGGCACCGGACAGATTCAGGCCGACCAGGTTGACCTGCTCGGCCTTGGCACCGGTAGCCAGGGTCAGGGCGGCGACGAAGGGCAGCACCTGGGCTGTCCTGCGGGAAAACTTCAGGAAGGATGGTTTCATCATCACCAACTGCGCTAAATCGACAGCGCGCTCCCTGAACACTGGCCGATATGAAGTGAGAGAAGAGTCGCGAAAGATGCCTGACGCGACGTTGCCTCCAGGCATATTGGGCTATACAAGCCACGTGCCAACTTCATAACCTTTTATCCTGGCCACTCATTTGCCATCATTGCCTGATTATAAAACTGATTGATTCAAAAGGCTTTTTTCGAGATCTCCTTTATCGGCTTAAATAGATGAATCCATTCATCACCGGTTTATGACCGCCAGCCCCCAGCTCTCCGTCAAATTTCTCGTCTGAACAATCAGACAAACGCCCAAAAGTTCCCGAAGGTGCCAAAAAAAGTAAGTCGCAAAATAACGCGAAACAGATCACATAATATTGTAAGAGGAACCCTCTGCATCTGGATCGGGTCATGGCTATATCCGACTCGGGAGCGCCTATGACCGCCCTTACCCTTGCGACCTACAACGTCAATGGCATTCGTGCCCGGCTGCCCATCCTCCTGCAGTGGCTGGCGCAGGAGCAGCCCGACATCGTTTGCCTGCAGGAGCTGAAGGCGAAGTCTGTCGACTTCCCCCAGGCGGAACTGGAAGCCGCGGGCTATGGTGCGCTGTGGGATGGACAGCCGTCCTGGAATGGGGTCGCCATCCTGGCGCGCGATGACCAGCCGCTGGAGGTTCGACGGGGGCTGCCCGGAATGGGGGACGATCCGCAACGCCGCTATCTGGAGGCGGCGGTACAGGGCGTGGTCGTCGCCAGCCTCTATCTACCCAACGGCAACCCCTGGCCGGGTCCCAAGTTCGACTACAAGCTGGCCTGGCTCGAGTGCTTCATCGACCATGCCCGGGGGCTGATGGAGAGTGGCCATCCGGTGGTATTGGCGGGCGACTACAACGTGGTGCCGACCGATCGCGACATCTACGATCCCAAATCCTGGCGCAAGGACGCCTTGCTGCAACCCGAGAGTCGCGCCGGCTTTCAACGCCTGCTGGAGCAAGGCTGGCTGGACGCCCTGAGGGCCTGCCATCCGGATGAGGTGATCTACACCTACTGGGATTATTTCCGCCAACGTTGGCAGCGCAACGCGGGCCTGCGCATCGATCATCTGCTGCTGAGCCCGACGCTACGGGGCTCGCTGCAGGACGCCGGCGTACATCGTTGGGTGCGTGACCTGGAAAAGACCAGCGACCATGCCCCCACCTGGATCCGCTTCAAGGCACCTGGCTGAGCGCATTCAAGCATCGCGCAGCAGATCGTTGGCATTGAGCAGGGCGAAGAGGAGTTCCGGACGCTGGTTCAGACCACGGCGCACGGCCGCCGGTATCGACTGATGGAGCTTGCGACACAGGCCGGGGCGCGGCTGCAATTCGATGCGCATTCCGCGGGCACTGCGTACCTCTCCCAGCCCTGGCGCGATCTCCAGACGGATACCCAGTTGCTCTTCCAGGCGCTGCTGCAGACGATGCAATTCGGCCACGCTGGCGACATTTTCCAGTCGCTCCAGCAGCCGCTGCTCTTCCTGGCGATTGAGCAGCAGCGCCCGGGCATCAGCACCTGGATCCGCCAGCACGGCTTCGCGATCACAGGTGCAGACGCCAGGCGGACAGGGAGCGCGCAGGGAAGCCATCTGACCTCAATTCCTCTTTTTCAGCGACGAGAAGTCCAGCCACTCCACCCTAGCGAGGGTGGCAGCCGTCGCGCAATCCAGTATCCATGCGTACGAGCGGCAACGGGCCCTCCAACGGTACTCGGGCCAATGCGCGGACTCCTAGAGTACCCTTGACCAACAGGCAATCGACCCAAGAATAACCAAAAGCGCTAAAGGCATAGCAAAAGCTTATTTTTTGGCATAACTACCAGCGGGTAGCATGGGGCTTTGATTGCCTGTGACCTCCCCATGCCCACGCTCTCCTCGGACCTGCTGATCGTTCCTGCGGATCAGCAAAGTAGCCTGACCATCCGCGCCAAGGCGCTGGCCTTCGCCGATCCTCGCTCTCGACAATTGCTCGAACAGCTGGATGAGCGGGCACCCCTGGCCAGCCCCGTGGTGCTTGCTGGCGAATGGGGGACCGGGCGCGAGCTCCTGGCGCGGCGGCTGCACGAACGTAGCGGCAGGACCGGCCTGTTCAGCAGTCTCAATTGCGCATCGCTCAGTCGCCGTCATGGCGCTGCCGAGTTGTTTGGCTATGTCCCCCGCGCCTATGCCGGCACCTCGGGCAGCCGGGTGGGCTGGCTGGGTACCGCCCAGGAGGGCAGTCTCTATCTCGACGAGATCGCCGACCTGGCAGGCGAGCTGCAAGAGGAACTGGTCGAGGTCCTGCGGGATGGCAGCATCTTGCGCCTGGGCAGCAGCACACGAACGCCCGTGGACGTCCGCCTGATCGCCGGCTCCAGCGTCGACCTGGCACAGGTGGTCGAGGCGGGCCATTTCTCCGCGCGCCTCTGGGCGCTCCTCGCACCCGGCCTGGTGCCAGTGCCGCCGCTTCGCGAGCGACCGGCTGATCTGCTGCCGCTGGCCCGGCATTTCCTCCAGCAGCATGCGGACCGCCTCGACCGCGTGGCACCCGAGCTGACGCCGCAAGACGAAGCCGCGCTGATCGCCTACCCATGGCCGGGAAACATCCGCGAACTTGAACAGGTTCTCCATACCGCCCTGCTAACCGCCTCGACGTCAGGGCTCCAGCTTGGCAAGCTGCTGCCATCGTCTTCCGGCACCCGCTGAACTCCGCCGACAGACGGCAGTCCTAGCCGCGTACCCTCCTTCGTTCGAGTCTTCTCATGACTGTCATGCCCTTCCAATCGATGCTCACTCCGCCATAGCCTGCGACTGCCATCTTTCCCCGGAAAGATGACCGGAACCCGCTATTTGTCGCCCAGTGCGGCAGATGCTGGCTCGTGCGGGAAAAGCCCAGGGCTTTTCAGGAATCGATCGATAGGACACGCGCCTCTCCATGAAGGCGCTCAGGCATGGTTTCATGAATATTGTGATCACTGGTCGTTCCGGCCAAGTTTCGCGCGCCTTGCAGCGCGAGTTCGGTAGCACCCATCAATTGACCGTCCTCGGCCAGGCGGATCTCGACCTCGCCCAGACCGGGCAACTGCGAGCAGCCTTCGAGCGACTGGCACCCGACCTCATCCTCAACGCCGCGGCCTATACCGCGGTGGATCAGGCGGAAGAAGAAGCCGAGCGCGCCGAAGCCATCAACGCCAAGGCGCCACAGATCCTCGCCGAGTTGGCGCGCGAAAGGGACATCCCGTTCGTGCACTATTCCTCCGACTACGTCTTCGATGGCAGCGGTCGCCAGCCCTACACCGAAACCTGCACCCCGGCCCCCCTGAGCGTCTATGGCCGCTCCAAGCTGGCGGGCGAGCAGGCGGTACTGGCCACGGGCGGTCGAGCGCTGGTACTACGCACCTCCTGGGTCTACTCCCATGACGGCCAGTGCTTTTTCAACACCATGCGCCAGTTGCTGGCCGAGCGCGACGAACTGCATGTGGTGGAGGATCAGCTCGGCGCCCCCACCTGGGCCCCCATGATCGCCACGGCCACCCGTCAACTGGTCGAACGCCTGCTGGAGCATGGCGATGTCGGCGGCCTCTATCACCTGACCAACAGCGGCCAGACCTCCTGGTATGGCTTCGCCGCCGCCATCGCCGAACGCCTGGAGCAACGCGGCGAGCTGCGCGCCCGCCTCTATCCCACCACGACCGAACACTATCCCACCCCGGCAACGCGACCACTCTACTCCTGCCTGGACTGCAGCAAGATCGAAGCCGTCCTGCCGGTCGCCTTGCCGGACTGGCAGGCCGATTTCGAGCGCTGCTGGACGCTATTCGAACGCGACGAAAGGGCGAGCTGAGCAGCATGCTTCCGGCGGAGGTTGGCCGCTGGGTCGTCTTGGATTGGCGGTGCTGAGGAGGCGCCCTGCCTTCTCAGCACCGCCTCAGCTCGCCGCCTTGGTCGGTGGGCCCAGCCATATCCCGGTTGGGCCCAGGATGTTCGGCCAGATTCGGTAGTGACCTGGCGTTTTCCAGGTCGATGCTGGCGTCCTGAGCCACCTGGGTATCATCGCCCGGACCGCAAGGTCCGTTTTCGCTGACCGCCCACGGCTCCAGTCGATGCTTCTCGTCCGCTCGGCGGAAAAATCGCTGATCGCGCTATCGATTCCATCCAGACTGTTCATCATCAGTCGATAAGAATCACGGTGATACTTTCCTACAAGAACAGCAGCCGGAGCCTCCCATGTCAGACGATTACGAAAACGATCCGCATCCCTGCCCGGAATCGGCGCCTGAATCAGACTTCAACGAAATGGCCGCTGCTGTGGCTGCCGCCATCTGCATGTGGGCGCTGGCAACCCTGAGCGCCGTGATCGCCGGCTATCACGGCAGTGGTCCGACCAACGCCATCAACCTACTGGTGGTGGTTGCGGGAGCCCTGGGTTTCGTCGGGCGACGCTGGCAGCTGGGACGTCGACATCGCGGCGGAAGCCGTACTAGACCGCTCGCGTAACGTCCACACACCGCCTACTGGTTCTCATCCAGAGCGGAACTGGTTATCATCAGATTCTTGAAATCATGGCAAGGATGCTCATGTCTTATCTGGTGTTGACCCGTCGCAACAACGAAATCATCAATCTATCCCTGAAGCCAGGGGCCGATGAAGAGCAGGTGCTGAATCAGCTGTTCAATGGCGGAATCAACATCTGCATCCTCAAGGTGCAGGGCAACCGGGTACAGGTGGGCATCCAGGCTCCGTCCGATATCAGCATCATGCGCCAGGAACTGCTGCCGTTCTGAGCCCGCTCGCGGCCTATCAGAGCGCCTTGCGATTACGCACGTACTCGAAGCGCCCTTCCAGCCCACGCCACTCCACCCCCTGCCAGAGTTCGGGAGCCAGCGTCCCCTCCGCCTGCAAATCTGCTCGATAGTGGGCGAAGAACGGCTGGCCATCACGCAACACGATGACGTTGTGGCGCTCCTCGATCTGGGCGATGAGATCCAGCACCGCCTCGGCCGAGCGTCCACCGCTCAGGCAATAGCAACTGCCATACTGGTGCAGCATGCTTTCAAAGCGGTAGCGATAGAGGGTGCAGCGATCGGTTTCGAGATGCACGTTCTGCCCCTTGGCGTCTTGCAGGGCGTGATGAACACAGTGATCGCAGTCTTCGAACTCCTGACGCGACTCCACCCATTCACCCAGAAACTGCTTCTTCCACCGCCACACCAGCAGCCCACGATCTTCAGGCCGTGAATACACGCTGACCTTGTAGAACATCGCTCGACTCCTCTTTTATTGTTATGCGCCGAACCTGCCTCCAACGACTCACGCCCAGCGCCCTGCCGGTAGAAGGCTGCACGCTCAGCGGCGTACATTTTCAGCATCGCTCCATTTGCCCGAGGCGTCCAGCCATTACCGGGCGCCGGTCACTACCGTTCGACGGCGGCTCGGCGCGGATCGATGCAAGCAAAAAGTCACCGCTTCTTCGATAGCCATCGACGCCCGGCCAATTGAACAACTCCTTGTCTACCCAAGGACTTCTTCCTGGGCTGGATTGACCCTCACCCGCGGCTGTAGGAGTTCCAGTCAACACCAGGCCAGCACGGAAGCTGAATCGACGCCTGCGGCCAGAACTCCGGTCATCTGCATAAGCAAAACTGGCTAGCCACATTCCAGGCAATAAAAAACCCCGAGGTGCCTGGCACGCTCGGGGTTTTCAGATATGGCGGAGAGATAGGGATTTGAACCCTAGGAGCCATTGCTGACTCAACGGATTTCGAATCCGTTTTCGGGGCGCATATTTTCTGAAGCCCACTTCGCAAACCCGCGCCACACAAGGGATTTGCTACCGCATAACCCCACCTCACCCCACAGCATTCGGGGGACTCATTCCCCCAAAATTCCCCCAACACCCCGATGATGCAGCAGTAGTTGTGTCTAGGCGCTGGATGCCGCGCTGCTGCTGGCTTCGCTTCGAATGCTGTCTAATCCGGTTTCGCCGTTTTGGCCGACTTTGCTCCAGTATTGGTGCGGTTTGCC
>Ga0157371_10001985_pt1 | contig 20258 bp, 15 predicted proteins | sample C45metaG_FD_113462 | JGI IMG/M metagenome (GOLD analysis project Ga0157371, IMG submission 113462) | Corn rhizosphere microbial communities from Kellogg Biological Station, Michigan, USA - C4-5 metaG | ecosystem: Host-associated > Plants > Roots > Rhizosphere > Soil | place: USA: Michigan...
AATGTAAAAGAAAAATATTCAAATTGCCTGCATGCAGTAGTCACATTTAATAGCATCGTGAAAAAACATCTTAGCCACTAAACTTTTGGATCCATTTTTTCATTCTTTCATAATGCGATCCCTTCCAATATATTTTTCTGCATGAAGGGCATTGCCAAAACTCAGAAAAACTTTTTTTGGTTTCGGGCAAAAGAATATTTTCCACTTCGCTTTTCTCCTTTTTTTCAAGAATTTCATTACAATAAAGACAGCGTGTAAATGGATTAAATAATTCGTGGAGATGAAAATGTTCTACTACCTCTTTCAATTGCTGATCCGGATCAAAATTTTTTATCTTGAAAAAATCAATGTCAGAAAATTTTGAAAAATAATCCGATTTAGAAAGAAGTGAACGATGTTCACTCCTGGCAATTTCATGCAATTCTTCTTTGAAAAAATTGTTTTGATAAGCCGTATCAAAACCAAGCATTCTCAATAGCCGTGCAAGTTTTCCAAGATGAACATCGGCACAAAATCGAATTGTTGACATGGATACAAGTTAACTTTTTTGCAGCAATCATGTCAATGATTTTATTCTTTATGAAACACAGTAAAGCAATAAATAAATGAAATTAATTTTCCCGTGTTTACTTATCCTACATCAAGACTATTTATTATCATGAATCAATGGTCATGGAAAAAAGACAGGTTAATTTTGTGTTCTAAAATAAAGGCTATGAATACAAAAAACGTTGAAACAATAGTTGCTCCCGCCGCTCCTCATTTTGTTGGAGATGGTTTTAGAGTACATAATTTTATTCCCGGTAATGGCCGGTTAAGCATGCAAAGAATGAATCCATTTATCATGCTCGATTATAATTCTAAATTTTATTTTACTCCGACTGACGTTCCGAGAGGTGTGGGCGTGCATCCTCACAAAGGCTTTGAAACCGTTACTGTTGCTTACAAAGGAAAAGTAGCGCATCACGACAGCAGCGGTAACAGCGGTGTTATTGGAGAAGGCGATGTACAATGGATGACAGCCGCTTCAGGAATTTTGCACAAAGAATATCATGAAAAAAATTTTGCAAAAACGGGTGGCGATTTTCAAATGGTTCAGCTTTGGGTAAACCTGCCGGCAGAAGCTAAAAAGAGCAAGCCAAAATACCAGGAAGTTTCTCATGAAAAGGTTGGAAAATATGAGCTTCCGGAACATGATGGTACAATTGAAGTAATCGCCGGCAAATATAAAAATGTAGATGGCGCAGCTTCTACTTTCACGCCACTGCACTTATATAATCTTCGCTTTAAGAAAGGAGCAAAAGCTGATTTTTCTTTTCCTGCTGATTTCAATACCGCATTATTGGTAATTGAAGGAAGCATCAGGATCAACGAAAATCAAATTGTTCCTACAGATCACTTGGCACTGTTTGAAAACAAAGGTGAAATGTTTACTGTTGAAGCACTGGAAAACACTGTGGTGTTGGTGTTGAGCGGCAAGCCAATCAATGAACCGATTGCAGCACATGGCCCTTTTGTGATGAACACAAAAGAAGAATTAAGGGAAGCTTTTCATGAATTTAATGAAGGTAAATTTGGTTATTTGGAAGATTAAATTTTTAAAATTCATGTTGAGTTGGCTCTATGAGATCATTCTATATCTTTTAGACTCAATTCATAGGAAGACAGTAAAACAAACAAATAGATCGAATTTGATTTTTGACGGTATTCTTGCTATCTAAGATTGGATTTTCATAGATTACATTATTTACTTTCGTTGTTCTGCTTAAAGAATAAGAAAGACCAGTTATGAAAACAGTAAATAAAAAACTTACGATGGCTTTTGTCAGTCTATTGTTTTTTGGATTGATGTCTTGTGTTTCAGGTCCGCAACCGATTAAGCTTGGACAGGATGCTTGCAGTTTCTGCAAAATGAGCATTGCTAATAATCATTTCGGTGCGGAAATTATAACCAAAAAAGGAAAAGTTTATAAGTTTGACGACATGCATTGTATTGCAGGATTTATCAAATCAAATGAAGTTGCAAGCAGTGATATCAGTGAAATCTGGTTGGTAAATTATGCAGAGCCTCACAATTTTATTCTGGCTCAAAAAGCTTTTCTTTTAAGAAGCGCTGAATTACATTCGCCAATGGGCGCCAACATTGCCAACTTCGATGATGAAAACAAATTAAAAGACGCTATGAAAAATATCAAAGGTAAAGAGCTTACTTGGGAACAATTTATTAGTGAAAAATAAATGAAAATTACTTAAACCAGCAGAAGCTGTATTTCCAACTCTCAATACAAATTTACCTCTTCCCTATCCCACTCTACTTTTACTTTTTGTGAGATAATGGAATCAATTGATTTGCCGCAATAATCGGGTTGAATAGGAAGTTGTCTGCTGTAGCGCCGGTTGATCAAAACGCACAGTTCCACTTTTTTAGGACGGCCGAAAGATAATAACGCGTCTAATGCTGCACGGATAGTTCGTCCTGTATAAAGCACATCATCAATCAGAATTACATTTTTATCTTCCAAAGAAAAAGTTATGTCAGTTTGATTCGGCGTATGCAATTCCTTGCGGATGTCATCACGGTAAAAAGTGATATCCAATTTTCCATAAAGAAAATGCTGGTCCGGCTTGATTTTTTTTAATTGCTCATAAATTTTATCAGCCAAAAAAATTCCGCGTGGCTGAAGACCAATTAAAGCCACTGATGAAAGATCAACATAATTCTCTATCACCTGGCAGGCAAGCCGCTCAATCGTAATTTGAAGCTGATGTTGATTAAGAATTGTGTTCATCCGGATTTATAAAATAAGAATAATGATTATTGGTTTGTTTACTCCAATCTTTTAATGCTAACTTCTTTATTTTTCATTTAAAAAAGAATATCTCCAATCGGTTGGCGGTACAAATGTTTCTTTGATGGTTCTTGCGCTCAGCCAGCGATACAAATTCAAAATACTACCTGCTTTGTCATTCGTTCCGCTTGCTCTGGCTCCTCCAAATGGCTGCTGTCCCACAACGGCGCCGGTCGGCTTGTCATTGATATAAAAATTGCCGGCGGTGTTTTGCAATTTTTTTGTTGCCAGCTCAATTGCGTACCTGTCTTTTGCAATAATAGAACCGGTAAGTGCATAAGGAGAAGTGGTATCTACCAGTTTCAAAGTTTCTTCATATTTATTTTCATCATAAACATGGATGGTGAGCACCGGGCCAAAAAGCTCATTGCACATCGTTACATATTTTGGATCAGACACTTCAATAACTGTTGGCTCTACAAAATAACCTTTTGACTTATCGCATTTTCCTCCAATAATAATTTTAGCGTCTTTATCTTTTTTTGCCTGGTTGATATAGCCTTCCAGTTTATCAAAACTTTTTTCATCAATCACCGCATTTATAAAATTGGAAAAATCTTCAACCGGCCCCATCTTCATGCTTTTAATTTCGGCAGCCATTTTCTTTTTCACTTCTGCTGCAATGTTTGAAGGAATATAAGCTCTTGAAACGGCAGAACATTTTTGTCCCTGGTATTCAAAAGCGCCACGACAAAGCGCCGTTACCAACACATCCACATCAGCACTTTTATGCGCAATTACATAATCTTTTCCGCCGGTTTCGCCTACAATTCTTGGATAAGTTTTGTAGATGTTGCTGTTTTGGCCAATGTGTTTCCAAATCTGGTTGAAAACGCCTGTGCTTCCGGTAAAATGAACTCCTGCAAAATCAGGAGAATTAAAACAAACATCACCAAGTGTGGGTCCGTCAACATAAACCAGGTTGATCACGCCATCAGGCAAACCCGCTTCTTTCAACACTTTCATGATCATCTGTGCACTGTAAATCTCTGTATTCGCGCATTTCCAAACAACCACATTTCCACACATTGCGGGAGCAGTAGGAAGATTTCCGGCAATAGAAGTAAAATTAAAAGGCGTGATTGCCAAAACAAATCCTTCCAGCGGACGATATTCCAAACGGTTATGTATTCCCGGGCTGCTGATAGGTTGCTGGTTATAAATTTCACTTAAAAAGTGAACATTGAATCTGAAAAAATCAATCAGCTCGCAAGCGGCATCAATTTCTGCCTGGAAAGGATTTTTGCTTTGTCCGAGCATGGTTGCCGCGCAAATGCCTGCACGGTATTTGGTAGCCAAAAGATCAGCAGCTTTCAGAAAAACATTTGCACGGTTTTCCCAGCTAAGGTCGGCCCATTTTTCTTTTGCTTTTAATGCCGCGCTAATCGCTTTTTTCACATGAGAAGCATCGCCTTCATTGTATGTTCCCAGAACAAATTTTCTTTCGTGCGGCGGATTCATGTTCACTTTTTTGTCAGTAAACACTTCGTCGGCACCGATGTACATTGGCACATCAATCTTTTTACTTTTAAGGTCTTTTAAAGCTTTCTTTAAAAATTCTCTTTCTTTGGTTCCGGGCGCATAGCTCAGCACTGGTTCGTTTGCCGGCAGTGGATATGAAAAGCTTCCAATATTCATGGTGAAATTATTTTAGCCGCATTTCAAACGCGACTTTTATGATAAAGTAAGAAGCCGGAGTGATCCGGCTTTGAATTATTTTTTCAAATACATTACTTCTTTTACAAGATTCACTGTTCTGGGCACGTCGGGCAAATAAGCGGCCACAAGATTGGGCGCGTAATGCATTGGCGCATCCAAAGAAGTGATCCTGCGAACAGGCGCATCGAGGTAGTCAAATCCTTCCTTTTGAATCCGGTAAGCTATCTCAGAAGAGACAGAAGCGAAAGGCCATTGTTCTTCAACGATCACCAAACGGTTGGTCTTTTTTACAGATTCCAAAATGGTTTCCCAATCCAGCGGGCGAATGGTTCTGAGATCAATCACTTCGGCGCTGATGTTTTCTTTTTGCAATTCATCGGCAGCAGCCAAAGCCACTTTCATCATTTTATTAAAAGAAACGATGGTTACATCATTTCCTTCCCGTGCTACATTTGCTTTTCCTATTGGAATTAAATATTCTTCTTCAGGAATCATTCCTTTGTCTCCGTACATGACTTCGCTTTCCATAAAGATCACAGGATCGTTGTCGCGAATAGCGCTTTTCAATAACCCTTTTGCATCATACGGGTTGCTTACAGAAATCACTTTCAATCCCGGGATGTTCGCATACATCGATTCGTAAGCGGTGGAATGTTGTGCACCCAACTGGCCGGCACTTCCATTTGGTCCGCGGAAAACGATGGGGCAACCAACCTGTCCGCCACTCATCGCGAGCATTTTAGAAGCTGTATTTAATATCTGATCAAGTGCAAGGTTGGCAAAGTTCCAGGTCATATATTCCACAATGGGACGAAGGCCGTTCTGAGCCGCACCGACCGCAACGCCTGTAAAACCAAGCTCGGCAATCGGAGTGTCGATCACTCTTTTTTCTCCAAATTCCTGCAACATTCCCTGGCTTACTTTATAGGCACCCTGGTATTCGGCGACTTCTTCTCCCATCAAAAACACCCTTTCATCTCTTCTCATTTCTTCCTGCATTGCCTCGCGCAACGCTTCTCTGAATGCAACTTCTTTCATCAATTTATTTTATTTTTAAATGCTTTGAAAATGATGATAATTCATTTCCAAAAAATGAGATGCAAAATTATCAGTAAAAGGGCAAATAATCAAAAGTAAATAGTTAATTGGGAGGTTGGTTATTTCGGCTGATTGATTTATTCATTTATTAAAAACAAAACCTACCCAATCTGGTTTAAGAAATCATTCAGCGTTTGACCGGATGGTATTTGTAGTTTTTTTCGTAAGCGATACCGGCTTATTTCTACGCCACGAACAGAAATGTTCATCAGTTGGGCAATTTCTTTTGTAGAAAGATTCAATTTAAGATAAGTGCAAACTTTAATGTCAGTGCTGGAAACAGATGGATATGCGGCCTTTAATTTCTTCAAAAAATCATTATTTACTTCATTAAAATGAGTAACAAATTGCTCCCAGTTAGAACTGTTTTGTTCCACATCTTTTAAAAGCAACAAAGTTTTTTTAACATCGTGGTTATTACCCGTTTTCTTATATAATTTCTGCAATTCATCTTTCACTTTTATCAACGCACTGTCTCTTTCCACCAAAGTCATTGTTGCATCTGCCAGTTCCTTGCTTTTAAATTTTACTTCATTCGCCAGTTTTTCATTTTGAAGCTTCATGATTTCCTTCTCCCTTTTTTCAAGTTTCAACTGGTGCAATTCTTCCAGTCTTTTTTGTTCCAGCTCAAATTTTAATTGCTGCTTCTTTAAGCTTCGTTCCTGCCATTTGTATAAAAAATAAAGCATCAGCATAAAAAGTACAACGTACACAACATAAGCCGAGACTGTATTATACCACGACGGCTTTACATAAAATTCATAAGAAACCACCTCTGATTCATGACCAAGATTATCATGAGCTTTTACAAAAAAAGTATATTTCCCTTCGGGAAGATTGGTATAATCTTTTTCGCTTTTTGGTGACCATTCGCTCCATCTGGCATCATAACCTTTCAATCTGTAACTGTATTCAATATTTTTTTGCAATCCATAGTTGGGCGAACTATATTCAAAATGAAATGAATTGTAGCTGGCAGGAAGATGAAAGATGTCTCTTTCATTTTGTTTAAAGGCCGAAGTGGCGTTTTGAAAATAAAAGCCGCCAAATATCAGGCTATCTTTTTTACCGATAGCTTTCACCTGGCCCAGCAAAACTTTTATTTGTAATTTGGTAGCGGCATATTTTACATAATTAAGATGAATAATTCCCTGCTCAGAAGAAATAAAAATATTTTCTTTATTGTAAGGATAAATATTCTCAAAGCCGGACAATATTTGCCCGGTCAGTTCCGGAAAATACGTTATCCGGAAAGGTTTCTTATCAGAAGCATAACTAAAATCGACAACGCCAATCTTTTTGCCGCTGCAAAACCAGATATTTCCATCAGCATCTTCTTTCAGATAACGGATGTCGATTTTATGAAAAACGTCCGACAAAAAAGACGAATGCGAGAAAGAATCTTTATCCGGATTGTATTCATAAATTCCTTTGGTGGTTGCGAAAACAACTTTGTTTCTTATTTTAAAAACATAATTTTCGAGCGTGGAAGGAAGTCCGTCTTTTTCGGTGTACAATTGGTAGGTAAAGTTTTTATGATCCGGTGACAAGATCAGCCGGTAAATACCGCGATACGGATGCGATGCCCAGATCGTATTGTCATTGTCAATGGCAATAAAACGGAATGATTCATACAATCCGTTGATACTTCCCTCATCAGTAAAACGATCTTTGTCATAGCCAAGCATTTTTAAACCCGTGTAAGTTCCAACAAGAATATTTTTCGAAGGCATTAAGGCTGACATCGGAGCAAATAGCCATGAGCCTGTTCCTTCCGCAACAGGAACACTCACATTATCTTTCACTATAAAAGTTCCTGCATTAAGGCCAAGCAATAAATGCTGGTTTACTTCTTCCACCTTCCATGTTTCGCCGGAAGTATTTTTGATACGGGTAAAATCACTTTTGCAAAAACTAAAATCAGGATTTGAATGATACAAAGGAGCTGCATAAGCGCCATCTGAGGTTCCGATATATAATTGATCATTAAAAATCACCGACGAATAACCTGAAAGTTCGTTGGATTTGTTCGGCTTTATATATTTTATGGCAGAATTATAAGCAATGAAACTGATGCCGTTGTTTAAACCGGCCCACAAATTATTATCCTTATCCAAAAACACACAAAGGACATTGTTGTTTTGCAAACCTTCTGCGCGCGAAATTTTTTGAATGATCGTTCCTTTAAAATCCATAAATAAGCAACCATCCGAAAGAGTTCCGGCAACCATTTCTGACTCATTCATTTTGATTGACATGGAAATTTCGCTCGAAATATGACCGCTTTCGATATTGTATTTGCTGATGGAATCCCGATGCAAAAGATAATATCCCTTTTTCTTCCCTGTTAATAAAAAACTATCGCGGCTTATATTGATAATTCCTGAAAGAACAACTTTATCCAGTATCCTATTGCTGCTCAAAGGTCGCCATTCATTATTTTTATATTCCATCAAACCGCTTGATTTTTCCTGGCAAAAAAGCCGTTCCCCTGCTTTCGCTAATAACAACCACTCACCCCTGGCAGGAAAAACTTTGATGGAATTATTTTGATATTCAAATATTCTGTCAGAGGTCTGAAAGAAAACATGGTCTTTTACTGCAATGATTTTCCATACATCTGCAAATCGTTTGTATTCTTCCGGAATCATCGTTTTTAAAGACGTATAATGAAGTACTCCCTGTATATCTGGCGAGAAGTATCCGATTTCACCCTGACCGCCAACATAAATTCTATTATTCGATCCGATTGCCAACGAGCGAACAATGGTATTGTTGGGCAACGGATACACTTTCCAATAGTTACCATCGAAGGAAATCAATCCTTCGTTGTTGGCAAAATACATTTTGCCCGTTGAATCCTGGCTGATATTCCAGGTTTGGCTACCGCCGTTATAATCGTCTTTGCTGTAATTAATGATTTGAGGAAGTCCCCAGGTGTTTTGGGAAATGGCAGTTTTAAAAACTCCTCCCAATAAAACAACAAATAAGGAGAAAATTTTCATGGCATAAAGATATTCCTTTTTATGATGTAGTAATGATGTAGATGATTTTGCTCATCTGCAAGTACAAAAACGTAAAATGATGTAGTAGTGATGTATTGGTTTTTATGGGTTCAGGTATTTGTTCTCCTATATTTGCGACTCAAAATTTAAAAGCTTTATTTTCTAAAACAAAAAAACCTGCGTATGAAACAAGTCTTTCAACGATTTTGTATTTTTTCCCTCTGCTTGTTCTTTACCTCAGTTTCGATGGCCCAAAACAAAACGGTTCATGGAAAAGTGGTGGATGAAAAAGGAGAACCTGTTGTAAAAGCAACGGTTATTGGAAAAGGAACTACAACCGGAACCTCAACAAATGTAGATGGAACTTTTAGCCTTTCAGTTCCGGAATCAGTAACAACATTAGTAATTTCTGCTATTGGATATGTTCAGCAGGAAGTACCGGCAAATTCAGCATCTGATATTACTTTAAAAAGCAGCTCTGCCACTAATTTAGATGAAGTAGTGGTAGTTGGTTACGGCTCTCAGAAAAAAAGCGTAGTAACCGGCGCTATTTCCAGTGTAAAGGCAAAAGATCTTGAAAACGTTCCAAACGGAAGAATTGAACAGGCTCTCCAGGGACGTGTTTCAGGTGTAACGATCTTACAAAACTCAGGGCAACCCGGTTCTACATCAACTATTCGCGTTCGTGGTATCACTACGTTTGGCGGAGGAAACAACCCACTTTGGGTGGTGGATGGTGTGGTAGTGGATGCCGGCGGCATCGGTTATCTGAATCAATCAGATATCGAATCAATTGAAGTTTTGAAAGATGCTGCTTCTGCTGCCATTTATGGAACAAGAGCAGCAACAGGCGTTATCCTGGTAACAACTAAAAAAGGTAAATCCGGAAAATTAACGGTTAGCTACAACGGAACCTATGGTACATCCGCTCCTGCCAAATTACTTGATCTTCTGAATGCAACTGAATATGCTACCTTGATGAATGAAAGAGCTGTTGCCGGTGGAGATCCGATCATGTTCACCAATGTAAGTTCTCTTGGAAAAGGCACTGATTGGCAAAAAGTGATCTTCAATAATGACGCAAGAAGGTATTCCCACGAAGTCAGCGTAAGCGGCGGTGGAGAAAAATCTACTTTCTATCTGTCTGCAGGTATCGAAAACCAGCAGGGGATCGTAGCAACAGACATCTCTAACTATAACAAAAAGAATTTCCGTTTAAACTCAACTCATAAGATTTCCAAAATATTCACTTTCGGTCAAACACTCGGATATGCACACCAGGAAAGCACAGGACTTGGAAATACCAATAGTGAATTTGGCGGACCTCTCAGCTCTGCCATCAACCTGGACCCAATCACTCCGGTAGTGATCACAGATGCTGATGTTGCAGCCGGAGCGCCTTACAGCGTTAATCCTGTAGTAAAAGACGTACTCGGAAGACCATATGGAATTTCTTCAATCGTTGGCCAGGAAATGACCAACCCATTGGCATACATTCAAACCCGCCTTGGTGGTTTCAACTGGTCTGATGACATTATCGGAAATGCATACCTGGAAGCCGGAATAACAAAAGACATTAAAGTTCGTTCCACTGTAGGTGCGAAGCTTTCTTATTGGGGAAATGAAGGTTATACTCCTGTTTTTTACCTGAATGCAACCAATCAGACATTGAACAACAGCTATGGTCGCGGTACCAACAAAGGTTTTGAATGGAATGTTGAAAACACCATCACTTATCACAAATTATTTGGTGATCACAACCTGACTGTTTTAGCAGGACAAGGAAGTTATGTTGAAAATATTGGCAACAGTACCTACATCACCATTCATAATTTACCAATTACAAGTTATAAAGACGCTTCTTTCAATTTCGACATTCCTACTTCTGACAGGGAAGTTGGTGGTTCAGACTTTACGCTTCATAAGATCACTTCTTTGTTTGCAAGACTAAACTACTCCTACATGGATAAATACTTATTCACCGGAATCGTCCGTCAGGATGGAAGCACCCGCTTCGGGCCCAACAAAAAATATGGATATTTCCCTTCATTCTCAGTAGGTTGGAATATCAACAAAGAAGATTTCTGGGGATATAACCAGATCGTAAATACTTTAAAACTTCGTGGCGGTTATGGTGTGGTCGGTAATGATAATCTTGCTGATTTCAGGTATATCTCTACCATCAGCGGTGGTTATAATTATCCTGTTGGCACATCAGGTGCGGTTACAACCGGATATGCACAAACAACTTTGGATAATCCATCCCTTCACTGGGAACAAACTGCGCAAACCAATGTTGGTTTTGATGCGGTGATCTTAAATAACTTCAATCTTACTGTTGATTATTACATCAAAAAAACCTCCGGCATTTTACGTCCTGTTACCATTCCAGGTTATGTCGGCGTTTCTAATCAGCCTTATGCAAATATTGCTGATATGAAAAACAATGGTGTTGAAGTAGAATTAGGTTATCACAAACGTTTGGGAGAGTTTAACCTGGCAGTTAATGGAAACTTCAGTTATCTCAAAAATGAAGTAACCTATGTTGCAGCCGATGCAAATTATATTACCGGCGATGCAGCATTTCAATCAATGGGTGCTACTACCAGAATCCAGGTAGGACAGCCTTATAATGTTTTCTATGGGTACAAAACACAGGGAATATTCCAAAATGAAGCAGAGATCACGGCTTACAACAAAGACGGAAAAGCTATTCAGCCAAATGCACGCCCCGGAGATTTCCGCTGGCAAGACACTAACGGAGATGGCGCTATCACAGAAGCTGATAAAACTTTTTTAGGAAGCAATATTCCAAAATACACTTTTGGTCTTACAGTAAATCTTTCTTATAAAAACTTTGACTTCATGGCCTTTGGGCAGGGAGCCGCCGGAAATAAGATTTTCCAGGGACTGCGTCGTTTAGATATCAGCAACTCTAACTTCCAGACAAAAGCAATGGGCCGCTGGACAGGTGAAGGAACTTCAAACGATTATCCAAGACTGGTAAGCAACGATCCTAACGGAAATTTTTCCAACATGTCTGATTTTTATCTTGAAAAAGGCGACTACGTGAGAATGAAATTGGTTCAGATCGGCTACACTTTGCCAAATAACATGTTTAAAAACATCGGCTTGTCAAGATTGCGTGTGTATGTCACAGCCGAAAACCTGTTTACTCTTACCAAATATGATGGTTACGATCCTGAAGTGGGAGGCGGTGTTTTTGGAATAGACAAAGGACAGTATCCGCAGGCACGTTCATTTATAGGTGGTATTCAAATTCAATTTTAAATTATTAAACTATCAGATTATGAAAAATATGCGAATAAAAGTTGCTTTACTGGCTTTCGGTTCGGTAGTCGTTCTGGGATCCTGTAAAAAAGACTTTATCACTTTACAGCCGCAAGGACAATTTCTTTCTCAAAACTATTATTCTACTCCTGAGCAGGCATACAGTGCGTTAGTGGGCGTGTACGACGTGTTGCGCAAAAACGCAGGAGGTTTTGAAAACATGATCACCATGATGAACGCCGGTTCCGATGATAACTATGCCGGTGGCGGTGGTGCTTCAGACGGTGCGGGCATCCAGGGATTTTCAAATTATACTTTGAATGCCAACATTATGCCGGCAAGTTTTTGGAACGATCATTACCAGGGAATTTTCAGGGCAAATGTGTTGCTTTCAAAATTACCGGATATTAAAATGGATGATGCGTTGAAAGCACGTTTTACTGCTGAAGCAAAAGCTTTACGTGCCACTTATTACTTCAATCTCGTGAGAATGTTCAGAAATGTTCCATTGATATTGGAACCACTGAATACTTCCAATATGTATGATGTCGTGCAGGCAAAACCTGAAGAAGTGTATGCGCAAATCGAGAAAGACCTTACAGAAGCAATTCCGGATCTTCCGGGCGTTTTAGCCAACACAGCAACCGAAGAAGGCCGCTTTACAAAAGGTGCCGGTCAGGCAATGCTTGGTAAAGTTTATTTGTATGAAAATAAAAATGCGCTTGCTGCCGCACAATTTGCTGAAGTAAACGGTACACCTGGGGAAACAAACCAATATGGCAATCACCTGTTGGATAATTTTGCTGATTTGTGGGTATTTACCAACAAACCAAATGCCGAAGGAATTTTGGTTGCCCGACATACAGATAAATCAAATGCAGACTGGGGTTTCTGGGGAAGCGGCGCAGATGAAGGAAATTCAGTAAATCAAATGGTAGGTCCGCGTAGTTATTCTAAAACTGCAGGCTCTGATGCGCCGGATATTCCTTCAGGATGGAGTTTCAATGTATTCACCCAGGATTTTATTGATCTGATCAAAAATGATCCACGTTACAGCGCTACTGTTTTGGATATGAATTCATTAAAAGCTGATGGCAAAGCCGATTACATTGCCGGTTATCAGAATACAGGTTATTTCCTCAATAAATTTATTCCAAGAGCTTCTGACATCCGCAAAGGTGGTGGTGCAGTAGAATTAAATTATCAGCAGGATGATTATATCATTCGCCTCGCAGATACTTACCTGATGGAAGCAGAAGCGCTGGGTGCTACCGGTTCAAGAGCACAAGCTTTGCTGGATGCTGTTCGTGCAAGAGTAGGATTGCAGTCTGTTCCGGTTTCTATGTCTGCCATCAAAACTGAAAGAAGACTGGAGCTTGCAGGTGAAGGACATCGTTTCTTTGATCTGGTTCGCTGGGGAGATGCAGCCGCTAAACTGGGCAGCAGAGGTTTTGTTGCCGGCAAAAATGAAGTTTTCCCGATTCCATTCAGGGAATTACAGGGAACCAAATTGGTTCAAAATCCTAACTACTAAAAATTAATTTGTTATGAAGAAATTTAGTTTAATATACGCTCTGGCAGCTTTAATAATTGGCACGGTAGGGTGTTCCAAAAAAGATGGAATAGACCAGGATCTGTCATTCTTAAAGTCTGCTGTTACCAACAATCCTGATAAGATCTTTGATATCAGCAATGACAATTCAGGTAATGTTACTATTACTCCAACTGCTGAAGGAGCTTCAGCCTTCACCATCAACTTTGGTGATGGCACAGGCGCCGATGCAACTGCTGATGTAAAGCCCGGCCACTATGCTACCCATGCTTATCCTGAAGGAAAATATACTGTTACCATTACAGCAAAAAGCCTTTCAGGAAAAGAAACATCTACGACTTATCCTTTGGAAGTGACTTACAGAGCGCCGGAAAATATTGTTGTCACTACTTCTTCCACAGTACATGATTTAAAAGTAAAAGCTACTGCTCAATACGCAGCAGGTTACCTCGTGTATTTTGGAGATGTAGCTAATGAAACAGGAACAAAGCTTGCTTCCGGGGCGGAAATAACACATACTTACGCCACTTCTGGTGATTATAATGTAAAAGTAGTTGCTTTAAGCGGTGGCGCTGCTACTTCCGAAAAAGTTACTCCTGTAACCATCTTTGATGCTTTTGGTTTGCCAATCACTTTCGAAGAGAAATATATCAATTATTTCTTTGGAACTTTTGGTGATAATCAAAAATTTGAAACAGTGGATAATCCTAAAGCAGCAGGATTAAATACAACTGCAAAAGTTGGAAAATTTACCCGTGGCTTTCAAGGCTGGAGTGGCACTTACAGCCCTTTGAATAATCCAATTGATATGTCTGTAGGAAAGAAAATAAAAGTATGGGTTTACAATCCCGATACTGCTTTTATTGGTAAAAAGCTGAATGTAGAATTGGAAAACGGAAGCAGTATTGCAAATGGCATTGCAGTTTTAAAGGCGCCGATTACAAAAGTAGGTGAATGGGAAGAACTAACTTTTGATTACGGTACTATCGCCGCAATTCCTGAAAATGAAACCTTTAAACAACTTGTTTTAAGATTCAATGACGCTTACGAAGGAACAGGAACCGGGGGACAGGGTGCAGTGATCTATCTTGACAATTTTAGATTAACCAATTAATCCAACAATTAAAAACAAATACTTTATATGACACGCTTTTTAAAATATTTTTTCTACCTCGTCCTTTTTACCGGAGTGATGAGCAGTTGTAAAAAACAGGAAATTCACATGGGAGATCTTACTGCCCCTTCTGACATTGTAATTAACGCTACTATTGTTGGTCAGGATGCCACACATCCTGATGGTGATGGATCAGGTGATGTGGACATTAAGCTCTCCGGAAAAAATGTATTAGCTTATTATATTGATTATAATGCAGCGGATGGTGTTTCACCTGAATTAATTACAACCGGTGAGACAACCAAAAAATATACTTCAATTGGAGTCAACAAATACAGGATCACTGTGGTTGCTTATGGAAAAGGCGCTTCTGCAACTACCGTTACGAAAGACATCCAGGTAAGAAGTGATTTTACTCCCGACGCTGAGATCGTAGATGATCTTGTAGGAACAGGTTCTAAAACATGGAGTGTGAACAAAGATGTTCCCGCTCATTTCGGTGTTGGACCTTGGACCACTACTTCCGTTACACCTGAATGGTGGTCTGCTGCACCGAATGAAAAAGTAAGTTGCTGTAATTGCTTTTATACTGCCACTTTCACATTTTCTAAAGATGCTGCTTCCGGAACGTATTCACTGAAAGTAGCCACACCTACCGGAGCTTTCACAAAAACAGGCGCTCTTGCCGGCGGCCTTCCGGGGATTCCGGCTTCAGGAGATGAAGGTTGTTATGATTATGCAGGCGGAACTTCTACTTTTAGTTTTGTTCCGTCCAGTTCAGGAATTGCGGCTTCCACTCCATCTACTAAAACTGCCATACTGTTGGCAGGAAACAATACATATATTGGCTATGGTGCCGTTCAGAAAGAATATGAAATTTTATCAATTACTCCAACCAGCATGAAGCTGAGAGTTCGTGGAACTGAAACCGGAAACGCATGGTATCTAACTCTCAAAGCAGATTAATTAGTACTTTTAGAATCTCCTAATTTTGGAAAGATTATAATAATGGGCAGGAGGTTTAAGACTCCTGCTCTTTATGTTTTAGGACGAAAAATAAAATTGAAACTATGAGAAGAATAAAAGGAATTTTAGCAACTGGCAGAGATCTTTTAATCCTTGCGGCTTTAATTTTTTTGATAAGTTGCAAAGACAAAAAAGGCCCCGATTCTCCAACACCTCCCGTCAATCCTCCTGCAAAAAATGATGTAGATTTCTGGCTTACGAAAGCTGATGAAAGTGTAAAACTGCAAAAGCAATCTACCACTCTTTCTTTTGGCACTTCTATCAATCAATATCCCGTAATTGATGTGGATGAAACTTCAACTTTTCAAACCATTGACGGATTTGGATTTACACTAACCGGCGGAAGCGCGGAAGTAATCAATTCTTTAAATTCTGCGACAAAAGAAAAACTACTGAATGAATTATTCGGAAATCAGGAAGGATCCATTTCCATTAGTTATTTGCGTTTAAGCATTGGTGCCTCCGATCTGAACAACGCTCCTTTTTCTTATGACGATATGCCCTCAGGACAAACCGATGTGAATCTTTCCAACTTCAGTCTTCAGCCGGATATGACGAATCTGGTTCCTTTACTAAAAGAGATATTAGCAATCAATCCGAATATTAAATTACTCGCAACTCCGTGGTCTGCTCCGGTTTGGATGAAAGACAACAACAGTTTTATCGGCGGAAGTTTGCTGCCGCAATATTACCCGGTTTATGCCCAATATTTTGTAAAATACATCCAGACGATGAAAGCTCAGGGACTTACTATTGACGCCATCACTCCTCAAAATGAACCGTTAAATCCCAACAATAATCCGAGCCTCGTAATGACTGCTGCAGAGGAAACGGATTTTATCAAAAACAATTTAGGTCCTGCTTTCCAGAAAGCCGGCTTGAATACGAAAATCATCATCTATGATCATAATTGCGACAGACCTGATTATCCTATTTCTGTTCTAAATGATGCCACCGCGAGAACTTTCATTAATGGTTCTGCTTTCCATTTGTATGCCGGCGACATTAGTGCATTATCGCAGGTAAAAGCCGCCTATCCTGATAAAGATTTGTATTTCACCGAACAATATACACCCAGCACAGGCACTTTTGCCGGAGATTTGAAATGGCATCTCAAAAATGTGATCATCGGTTCGATGCGCAACTGGAGCCGCGTTGCGTTGGAATGGAACCTTGCCAACAATGGTTCTTTTGGACCTCACACCGATGGAGGCTGCACCACCTGCAAAGGCGCAATTACCGTTCAATCCGGAAGTTCTTACCAACAAAATGTGGGTTATTATATCATTGCTCATGTTTCTAAATTTGTTCCCGCAGGTTCTGTTCGCATTTCAAGTACCACCGCAGGAGACATCAACAATGTAGCTTTCAAAACACCAAATGGAAAGAAAGTTTTGGTGGTAGAAAATGATGGCAGCTCAACCGCTACTTTTAATATCCGTTACCATGATAAATGGGTAGTTACTTCTTTGCCTTCCGGAGCAGCAGGAACTTATGTCTGGTAAAACTTTAAAAAATAAAATCAAAAATAAAAACATGGTTAAAATGAATTTGTTTCTATACATCTGTACGCTGATGTTATGCAGTGCCTGTGGCAAAAACCACGGCGATCCTGCGCCGGCAGATCAGCCTTCACTCAGAATCAATAATGTGCAGCAGTTGAGAGATAACGTTTCTCCTACCACTTTTCATTTTGTAGTAAATGTCGACAAAACTTCTACCAAAGAGATCAAAGTAGATTATACAACCATTGATGGAAACACAAGCGGTGCTGAATACACAAAAAAATCCGGAACCCTCACGATTCCTGCCAACAGCCAAAGCGGCGCGATAGATGTAACCGTAAAAGGAGACAGCCTGCGGGAAGAAAATAAAACGTTCTATGTGCAATTGAGCAATCCTGTCAATGCTACAATCGGTACAGCAAAAGGAACCGGCACCATCGTTTGCGCCGGAAATTATATCGTTGTTGACAGCTCCGGATATACAAGTCCTTCTTCTTATCCCGGCTACTCACTTACCTGGTCCGACGAATTCAATGGTTCAGCTCTGGATAAAAATTCATGGAATTATGAAACCGGTGCCAACGGTTGGGGAAATAATGAACTGGAAAATTATACCAACAGCACCAACAATTCTTTTATCACCAATGGCCGCTACCTTGTAATTGAAGCGCGCCAGGAAGCGCCCAATTCCTACACATCTGCACGATTAACGACGATGGGCAAAAGAGAATTTACTCATGGAAGAATGGACATCAGGGCGAAACTTCCTAAAGGCAAAGGCATCTGGCCGGCAATCTGGATGCTCGGAAGTGACATCGCTACCACTCCATGGCCGGCTTGTGGCGAAATTGATATTATGGAATTGCTTGGTCATGAACCAAACAAAGTTTACGGAACCATGCACTGGGGCAATGTTGGACAAGGCAGTTCAAACGTTGGCGGAAATTATTCTTTATCGGGCGAAGATTTTTCCCAAAAATTTCATGTGTTCAGCATCGTTTGGGATTCTACAAAAATTGAATGGTATGTTGACAATCAAAAATTTTTTACCGGCAACAAAACCGATGTCAATGGAAATTACCCTTTTGACAAACCGTTCTTCTTTATTTTAAATGTTGCAGTTGGCGGCAACTGGCCCGGAAATCCGGATGGCACTACCACTTTTCCACAAAGAATGATCGTGGATTATGTGAGAGTGTTTCAATAAGATTTGATTGCAGTAAATAAAGAAATAACGGGGATTTTTATTGTGATTCTTACGATTAAACATTGTAATTGCTTAAAAAAGAAAATACTTATTTTAGCAAATTGCTTCACACCAAATTATTGACATGAAAAAAATGAAATTAACTGCGGTCACTGCCTTTTTATTACTGGCAAATATTTCTATAGCCCAAAAAGTAGATTCTACCATCATCAATAACATCATTAGTGAGGAAACCAATCATTCTCAATTGCAAACACTCGCCCATGAACTGCTTGATCAAATTGGCCCAAGATTGATCGGAAGTCCTAAAATGCAGGAAGCCAACAATTGGGCTGTGAACAAATACAAAACCTGGGGCATCGACGCCAAAAATGAAAAATGGGGCGAATGGCGCGGATGGGAAAGAGGAATTACTCATATAGACATGGTGGCGCCCTGGACCAAAACACTGGAAGGCACACAACTTGCATGGAGCCCATCCACCAAAGGAAAAACAATGACGGGCGAAGTGATCGTTCTTCCTGACGTAGCTGATTCCGTTGCTTTTCAAAAATGGCTTCCTTCTGTAAAAGGAAAATTTGTGATGATCTCGATGAATCAGCCAACAGGAAGGCCTGACAATAATTGGGAAGAATTTGGCACCAAAGAATCGATTCAGAAAATGAAAGACAACAGGGAACAGCAAACTTCAGAATGGCGCAAAAGAATTTCAAATACAGGATTTACCAGTCGCACGCTTCCGGTTGCATTGGAAAATGCAGGCGCGATCGGAATTGTTGAAAATCTTTGGTCTAAAGGTTTTGGAGTAGATAAAATTTTTGGTGCCTATACTAAGAAAATTCCAACCATCGATATTGCGCTGGAAGATTATGGATTGCTTTACCGCGTTGCAGAATCGGGTCCGGCACCAAAAATAAGTGTGCGTGCAGATTCTAAGGAAACCGGCATAGTTCCTACATTTAACACGATTGCAGAAATAAAGGGAACTGAAAAACCAAATGAATATGTGATTCTTTCTGCTCATTTTGATTCATGGGATGGAGGCACTGGCGCTACCGATAACGGAACCGGAACATTGGTAATGATGGAGGCAATGCGTTTGCTGAAAAAAATCTATCCGCATCCAAAAAGAACCATTCTTGTTGGTCATTGGAGCAGTGAGGAACAGGGCTTGAACGGTTCAAGAGCTTTTGTAGAAGATCATCCGGAGATCGTTAAAAACATACAGGCAGTTTTCAACCAGGACAATGGAACCGGAAGAATTGTAAATATTTCAGGGCAGGGTTTTTTAAATGCTTACGATTATCTGGGCCGCTGGCTCTCTCCAATTCCTGACAGCATTGGCGGCCAGATTGAAACCAGCTTTCCCGGCGCTCCCGGGCGTGGCGGATCCGATTTCGCTTCTTTTGTAGCAGCAGGCGCACCGGCATTTTCATTAAGTTCGAACAGTTGGGATTACGGAATTTATACATGGCATACCAACCGCGACACTTACGACAAAATCGTTTTTGATGATGTCAAAAAGAATGTAATCATTGCAGCAATCTTAACGTACATGGCAAGTGAAGATCCGGCCACAAGCTCAAGAGAAAAAGCAGTGCTTCCATTAAATAAAAGAACCGGCGAACCCGCTAAATGGCCGGAGCCAAAATCTCCTACGCGTCGGGGTGGGTTGGATTAAAGAATTATTTGTTGAATAATTCTTTTACAAAGCAATTTCGTAGCTACAAAAAAAAGAGGCCGTCTTAAAAATGTAGAGACAGCCTCTTTTTTTACAACTCAATTTTTATTTCTCCTAAGAAAAATTTCTGCTACCTTTTTCATCCTCTTCAGTAAATCAACCAATACTTCCTTTTTTCTTTTTACCAAATCCTCACCCTCGCGCTATCAGCAATAAACATTTTATCGCCCGGTTTTACATGAAAGGTTGAATAAAATTCGTCGATATCGCT
>Ga0157371_10001986_pt1 | contig 20256 bp, 19 predicted proteins | sample C45metaG_FD_113462 | JGI IMG/M metagenome (GOLD analysis project Ga0157371, IMG submission 113462) | Corn rhizosphere microbial communities from Kellogg Biological Station, Michigan, USA - C4-5 metaG | ecosystem: Host-associated > Plants > Roots > Rhizosphere > Soil | place: USA: Michigan...
CAGGACCGTGAAACGACTCCGCGCCGATGATAGTGCGGATTCCCGTGTGAAAGTAGGTCATCGCCAGGCTCTCCCATCTACACCCCAGCTCTGCCTCAGAGCTGGGGTGTTTGCTTTGCGCGAACGCTTCGCGATCGCAACCATCCCTCCAGCCATCCCCCAAACTCCTCACCTCCTGATCTCTCGCCCAAAGCATAAAGTGATTTATGTGGCTCTTTATTGATCTGGCCTCCCCTAATATTTGGGCGATGCCTACTTCAAAGCCCTTCTAATCTGGGCTTTGAGGTTGCTATCGTCGTCTTGCAACGCACATGCAAAACTGGGCTCGTGTTGAAGGAAAGCTGTGATACTGTATATTCATACAGTGTTCATTGGCTTGCTTTGGCGTTTCCATGTTTGCGTTGTCCCCGTCTCTTTTCATCGCCGAAGATGTGGCGGAATGCCCCGTCCCCACTGGACGCGCGGGGTCTGGATTGCGGCCGTCCGCCCCGAAAGCCCCGACGGTGCCTTTGCCGGAAACGCTGCATCCGGCATTGTGGAGCGCAGGCCGTCTGGCGCGAAGCAACGGGCGCGTTTTGGCCACTGGGTATGACTCGCTGAATGCCGAGTTGCCCGGTGGTGGCTGGCCCCTCGGCGGCTTGATCGAGCTGCTGTGCTCACAATCCGGTATTGGGGAATGCAGACTGCTGCGCCCGGCGTTGTCTGCGCTATGCACGGGCGCCGGGCGCATTGCGTTGATTGCTCCGCCGCATCTGCCGAATGCAGTGAGGCTGGTAGGCTGGGATTTCTCTCCTGAACAAATCGTCTGGGTGCGCGCTGACAAGCCGGCTGATCTTCTGTGGGCAGCCGAGCAGGTTTTACGCTGCAAGGCTTTCGATGGTGTGCTGATCTGGCTGAACCGGGCACGCCCAGGAGAGTTGCGCAGGCTGCAAGTGTTGGCCCAGGCGGGAGAGAGCGCCATCTGGGTGTTCCGGCCGGCTCAGGCGCAGCGTGAGTCGTCGCCGGCGGTGCTGCGGCTTGGGCTGGAGCCAGTTGGCGCCGATGCGCTGTCCATCTTCTTCCACAAGCGGCGTGGGCCGTTGCGTGAATCTCCGTTGCTGCTGCCGTTGGCGGATCCGCTTCGGGCCGGTCGCGCTTCCGTGCGTCCGTTGCCTGTGCCATCGGTCGAGCCGTTCATCATGGATCCGGCCACGGCGAAATTGCTGGCCGCGCTTTCGTCTTCTTCGTCTTCTGTGGCGTTCGACGCTTTGTCGGACTTTTCCGATCAAAACACTTCCGATCATGCCGTTCTGGATCGCGGTGCATCTGCCCCGTCTCCCACTCGACGCGCTTCGACCCCGGTGGTCTGATCCGGCCGCGCTGCCTTTGCCGGTCGTGGTGCTGGAGCAGGAGCGCGTAGTGTCGGGCAACCGTTTGGCGATGCGCGAAGGTGTACATGCAGGCCTGCGCCGAGCGGGCGCGCAGGCGTTGGTACCGCACGCTATACAACTTGACCGTGATGTGGCGGCCGAGGCACGGTTGCTGCAATCGCTGGCGCTGGCGCTACTGGCATTCACGCCGCATGTCACGTTGGACGTAGTCGATGAAGCGACGGTGTTGTTGGAGGTCGAGGCCAGCTTGCGCCTGTTCGGCGGGCATCGCGCGCTGTGTCGGGCAGTGAAGTATTGCGCGGTTCGGTTGGGCGCCATGCCGCAGCTGGGCACCGGACCGACGGCACGCGGTGCGGCATGGCTTGCCAGCGCACAGCCGGCGCCGGTGCGTGGCCGTCGTCGCACGGCAGCGCGTCAAAGGTGCGCGCGAAGGGCGGTTCGGCAGGAGCGGCTGTCGGCGTTGCTTGATCAATTGCCGATCGATGCGGTGGCGCGACTCACGCGGCCCGATTGGCTTGAGGGCCTCGGCTGCCGCACGCTGGCCGATTTGCGGGAGTTACCACGTAGCGGCCTGCGGCGGCGCTGCGGGCCGTTGCTCGTGGATACGCTCGATGCGGCGTATGGCAACGGGCACGAAAGCTTCACCTGGTTTACCGCGCCGTTGCGCTTCGATGTGCAGCTGGAATTGCCCGGCCGCATTGATAACGCGGAAGGGGTGTTGGTTGCCTCGGAGCAATTGTTGTTGCAATTGGTCGGCTGGCTGTCGGCGCTTCAGTTGGGCGCCAAGACGTATCGACTGACGCTGGAGCACGAACGCCGGCGTGGCCGGAGCAGTGAGGATGCCGCTTCGTCCACGCCGGTGGAGATTGCGCTGGCGCAGCCGGTTCGCACGCTGGCGCACTTGTCGCGGGTGCTGCATGAACGCGTGCATCGGCTCACGCTGATCGCCCCGGTGGTCGAACTGCGCCTGACGGTGACCGACGCTACGCCGCTCGCGCCGCCTACGGAATCGTTGTTCCCTGAGCCCGGTGGTCGCGCTGAAGACGCTGCACGCCTGATCGACACGCTGATCGCTCGGCTGGGTGCCGAGAGCGTACTTCACCCGCAGCCGTGTGCCGACCATCGCCCCGAGCGCGCCAACCACTGGGTCGAGGTGAATGCCGCAACCACCGTGCAGAGCCGTGCCGCCGCGCGTCAGGCATTAGCGCAATGGCACGCGCAGCAGCCGGAGCGTCCGCTGTGGCTGCTGGAGAAGCCGATCCCGCTGCTGACACGTCAGAATTATCCGTATTACCGCGGGCTGTTGCGGCTGGTGTCGATGCCCGAACGCATCGAATCCGGCTGGTGGGACGACGACCTCATCAAGCGCGATTACTTCATCGTCGAGGGAGAAAAAGGCGAGCGTTACTGGGTATATCGCGAGCGCGTTTCCGCAGGCAAAGCCAACGCGGGAGATGAGGACGCCCGTTGGTATCTGCACGGCTTGTTCGGCTAGGCACGTCATGACTTCGGCCACGCCACTTCCCACTCTGCCCGACTATGCCGAGCTGCATTGCATCAGCAACTTCACGTTCCTGACCGGCGCGTCGCACCCACATGAACTGGTGGAGCGCGCCAAGCTGTATGGTTATCAAGCGCTGGCGTTGACCGACGAATGCTCTGTAGCGGGCACCGCGCGAGCGCTTGTGGCCTCCAAGGAACACGAACTGAAGCTCATCATCGGCAGCCGCTTTACGGTGCGCAATGCTGATGGTGAGCCCTGGCTGCGGCTGGTGCTGCTGGCGCAGAACATCGAGGGTTACGGCAACCTGAGCGAGATCATCACGCACGCGCGGCTGGCAGCCCCCAAGGGTGAGTACCGCTTGCTGGCTGACGATTTGGCTAAGCCCCAAGGTGAACTTGCTCACCTGCGCGGTGTGCCCGATTGCGTGGCGATTCTGCTGCCTGATTACGATCCCGACCCACAGCAACTGCTGGCTCAGGCGTGGTGGTGCCAGCGCGTGTTTGGTGATCGGCTATCGATTGCGCTGGAGTTGCCGCTACGGCATGCAGATGACCGCCATCGCGGTACGGTCGTGGCGGTATCGGAGCAGATCGATGTGCCCATGGTCGCGACCGGCGGCGTGCAGATGCACACGCGCCAACGCAAGCCGCTGCACGACGTGCTGACCGCCATCCGTTTGTCCAAGCCGCTTGCTGAATGCGGGTTGGAACTTGCCCCCAGCGCTGAACAAGCGATGCGCACGCGCATGCAGTTCGCGTTTCTCTATCAAGGTGAGCGCGGTGCCAAGATCCTGCGTCGGACGGTGGAATTGGCGGCGTTGTGCAATTTTTCCCTCGACGAGATCGAGTACGAATATCCGAGCGAAGTCGTGCCGGAAGGCATGACGCCGGCCGAATACCTGCACGCCGAAACGCTCGCTGGTGCCGCGCGACGCTATCCGAATGGTGTTTCGGAGAAGGTGCACGCGCAGATTCAGGAGGAACTCGGACTCATTGCCGAGCTGGGGTACGAGCCGTTCTTCCTGACCGTCTATGACGTGGTGAAGTTCGCGCGCAGCCAGGAGATTCTCTGCCAGGGGCGTGGCTCGGCGGCCAACTCGGCGGTGTGCTATTGCCTGGGGATTACCGAGGTGAACCCCGACAGCGGCAACACGCTGTTCGCGCGCTTTCTTTCGCGTGCACGCAATGAGCCGCCCGACATCGATGTTGATTTCGAGCATCAGCGCCGCGAAGAGGTCATCCAGTACATCTACAAAAAATACGGTGTGACACGCACCGCGCTGGCAGCTGCGCTCATCACCTACCGCACGCGTAGCGCACTGCGTGACGTAGGCCGCGCGCTGGGCATTGATCTCGGGATCATCGAGCAGGTGGCCAAGGGGCAGGCGTGGTGGGATAGTCGCAAGGAATTTGCGCAGCGCGCAGGCCAGCAGGGTCTGGATCCGGAATCGCCGTTGGTGCTGCGCTGGGCGCAACTGGTGGATCAGTTGCGTGGTTTTCCGCGTCATCTGTCGCAACACGTGGGCGGGTTCGTGATTGCGCAGGGCAAGCTTTCACGCCTGGTGCCAATCGAGAATGCGGCGATGGAAAACCGCCGTGTCATCCAGTGGGATAAAGATGATCTCGAATCGCTACGCCTGCTGAAGGTGGACGTGCTGGCGCTGGGCATGCTGACGGCCATTCGCCGCACGCTCGATATGGTGGACGCGTTGCCCGGACGGCGCGAGCACTACGGCGCAACCGGCAAGCTCGCCATGCAGCACCTGCACGATGATGACGAGAAAACCTACAACATGATTTGCCGCGCCGAGACCATCGGCGTGTTCCAGATCGAATCGCGCGCGCAGCAATCGATGCTGCCGCGTCTGCGTCCGCGCAAGTATTACGACTTGGTGATCCAGGTAGCCATCGTGCGCCCGGGGCCGATCCAGGGCGGCATGGTCCACCCGTATCTGCAGCGGCGCGAGGCAAAGCGCAATGGCAACACCGATTGCGTGACTTACCCCGGTCCCGAGGTGAAAGCGGTGCTCGAACGCACGCTGGGTGTGCCGATCTTCCAGGAGCAGGTGATGGAGATCGCCATGAAGGCCGGCGATTTCACTCCGGATGATGCTGACCAATTACGTCGCGACATGGCCGCCTGGAAGCGCAAGGGCAATCTCACGCAGCATCAGGAGCGACTGGTGCATGCGATGGTCGTCAAGAGGCGCTACGACCCTGCTTTTGTCGAAGCGCTGTGCAAACAAATGGAAGGCTTTGCCGAATACGGCTTCCCCGAAAGCCACGCAGCAGGCTTTGCCAAGCTGGCTTACGTCAGCAGCTTCCTGAAATGCCACGAGCCGGCGGCGTTTTTTGCGGCGTTGCTCAACAGTCAGCCGATGGGGTTTTATTCACCGTCGCAACTGGTGCAGGAGGCGCGGCGCAATCATGTGCGCGTGCTGCCGGCGGACGTGACTGCCAGCGTATGGGATAGCACGCTGCATCCCCGTGCCGATGGCGATGCTGGTGAAGGTGGCCTGGTGCAGCCCGACATCCGCCTTGGGTTGAATCGCATTCGGGGCATGCGCAAGCCGGCCGCCGAACGCATCGAAGCGGCTCGCGCTCAGGCTCCTTTTACCAGCGTGGAAGATCTCGCCCATCGCGCCGCACTCGATCGCCACGACCTGAACGTGCTGGCCGCTGCCAATGCACTCAAGCCGCTGGCCGGCCACCGTCGCCAGGCGCTATGGCAAACGCTCGCACTGCAGGAGCCCGGCCAGGATCACGCGCTGCTACGCCAGGCCCGTCCGGTGGAAGCGCCGCTCGTGCTGCCCGCACCGCCCATTGGTGAAGAAGTGATGGCCGATTACGGCAGCCTGGGGTTGTCGCTGCAGAGTCATCCGGTAGGGCTGCTGCGCGCACGGCTCGAACGCATGCGTTTTGCCACCGCCGCCACGCTGGCCGGCTATCGCAACGGGCAACTGGCGCGCGCTTGCGGCATTGTCACGGTGCGGCAGCGACCGGGCACCGCCAACGGCACCATCTTCGTTTCCATTGAAGACGAGACGGGCGCCATCAACGTCATCCTCTGGCCGCACTTGATCGAGCGTCAGCGACGCGAAGTGCTGAACGCGCAGTTGCTGGGCGTCTACGGCAAATGGCAATGTGAGCGCGAGACCCGACACCTTGTCGCCCAGCATCTGGTGGATCTGACCCCACTTCTGGGACGCCTCGCCACTTCCAGCCGCGATTTCCATTAATCCGGGCCATCCCACAACTGTCCGTCGCATCACCTCCGGCACGGCAATTGCGTGACGAGAGGCACGCGCAGTCGCCCGACGACGACCCAGGAGGCTTAGGCGGTTCTCTCCCGCAGAGCAGCCTCCGATTGGTGGATAGGGCAAGCGCGGATCGACGAAGTGTGGTGCGGGTGCAAGGATTTGCGCTTGAGGCGTCACAAAAAGAGCCTGACAAGCGAAGTAAACGGCATCTACGAGGGAACCGACCCTCGGGATGTCTTGTCACCATAAACAGGGTTGATGAGATGCGCTTTCATCACGCGTCGATATTGGGTGCAGTCGAAATTACGTCTACTCTGTAGAAAACACATCACGGAGGCCGCCCCAAAAAACGTGTGCAACGGCGTGCATAGATGAACCGCCGCTGTTGCCGTGTTGTGCATGACCGCGGATGAAGGTGCAGCCACCGGACCCGCATATTTTCAGCCCATCGTTCGGGTCCAGACCCGGCGGTGTTTCCCATCTCAGGTGCAGGAGCGAACAGATGGAACAGCCTTTCAAGCAGTTACACAGTCTGCGCAAGTCGCGCAAGCTCAAACAGGAAGATGTCGCCAAGATGGCCGGTATCTCTCGCGAAGCGTATTTGCGCGCGGAATCCGGTCGTGCCGATCCCCGCCTGTCGACGCTGATGGCCGTGGCCGGCGCGCTGGGGCTGGAGGTCGTTCTGGCGCCGCGCGAAGCCGTGGCCGAGATCGAGCGCGTGATCGCCAATCACCCGGCGCAGCCGACGCAAGGCGGCGGGGCGGAAGCCAGCCACGAACGTTCAGAGCACGGCTCGATGGGCGGCACCGGTGGCGGTCATGGCCTGGCAGGCCAGTATCGCGGGCCGGAGCGCCATCCGCAGTCGGCTTACCATCCGGGTGCCTCGCATAGCCAAGCTGGCCAGCAAGGCGCACCGCATGCCGGCGGCGGCACCGAAGACCGCTCTCGCATGACGTCTTCAGACCGCCCAGGTGCTGGAGGTTCGTCGGGCGGCTCAGACCGTCCGGGCGGTTCGGGTTCGCGCGAATCGTAAGCTGGCCCCTCTGATACAGGCCGGGCACGCAAACGCGCGCCCGGTTTGCGATTGAGTGCAGGAGGCAGCCGCACTACAATCGGCCGGGCAAACCGCGCCCGGCTGGTTTGTGCGCGTTTGCGCTAACGTTTCCTTTCCCTTTTGTATGAACGGCGATCCGCCACGCACGCATATGGCGCAAGCCGTGTCGCAACACCCGCCGTTCTGGCACAGCCTTAAACAAGACGTTTTCTTCTGGTCGCTGTTGGCCATCTGCGGCGCGCTGACGCTCGCGGCACCCCGGCGCATCGTTGAATATCCGGTGCTGATTGATTGGCACACCATTGCCGCGTTGGCCGGTTTGCTCATCTTGACCAAGGCGGTTGAGGCTAGCGGCATGCTGCAGTTGCTCGGCCAGCGCCTCGTCGACGTGGTTAGCAGCGAACGTGTGCTGGCACTCAGCCTGGTAGCGGCTTCGGCGGCGCTGTCGACCATCTTGACCAACGATGTGGCGTTGTTCGTGATCGTGCCGCTCACCGTCGGTTTGCGGCAGGTCGCCCGCTTGCCGGTGGCACGGCTGGTGATATTCGAGGCGCTGGCGGTGAACGCGGGTTCCGCGCTCACGCCGATTGGCAATCCACAGAATCTCTTCCTGTGGCATCAATCCGGGCTGTCATTTGGCGCGTTTGCCTGGCAGATGACGCCGATGGTCGTGTTGCTGATGGTCTTGCTCCTGCTGGTAACGTGGCTGGCGTTTGCGTCGCACGAAATCCATCTGCACGCTGAAACCGGCGACGTGGAATTGCACAAGCGCCTGCTCGTGCCGGCGCTCGTGCTGTACGTGCCGTTCCTGGTGCTGACCGATCTGGGCCATCCGCTGGTGGCGGCGGCCGGGTTGATCGTGCTGTACCTGATCGGCGCGCGCTATGTGCTGGCCCGGGTGGACTGGGGCCTCCTGCTCGTGTTCATGCTGATGTTCATTGATCTGCGACTGGTAGCGCAGCTTGGCATCGTGCGGCAGGCGCTGGATGCGCTGGCGTTGAACAATCCCATGCATCTGTACTGGGTGGGCATTGGCGTGTCGCAAATCATCAGCAACGTGCCGGCGGCGATCCTGCTGGCCGAGTATTCGCACGACTGGCCGATGATCGCCTTTGCGGTCAGCGTGGGCGGATTTGGCACGCTGATTGGGTCATTGGCCAACCTGATTGCGTTACGCATGCTGGGTGACCGTCGTGCCTGGTGGGTGTTTCACGCGTACTCGATGCCGTTTCTCTTGGCTGCGGCGGGCATCGTGTACGCGTGGCTGATGTGGCTGCGTTAGGCTGGCACGGCATCCCAATCGGGCGCGAAGGCTGGCCGTACGTAACGCAGCGTCTTCGGCAAGGCGGCAATGGCGACACGGTCTGCGTCATCCAGGCGCAGACGCAGCGCGTCAAGGTTCGCCTGCTGGCTTTCACGCCGCTGGGCCTTGGGGATGGCGATCACGTCAGGTTGCTCCAGCAACCATGCAATGGCCACCTGTGATGCCGAAGCGCCATGCTTGCGGCCAATCGCCTGCAGCGTGGCATCTTCGGCCGTGCGCCCTTGTGCCAGCGGCGCGTAGGCGGTAAGCGGAATGCCCTTGCCGCGCAGGTAGCGCAGCAGCGCCGATTGGTCCAAAAACGGGTGGTATTCCACCTGCACGCACGCGAGGGGTGTGCCGATCGTGTCGATGGCGGTCTTGAGCATCGGCAGGTTGAAATTACACACGCCAATGGCCCGCACGCGACCGCTTTCACGCAGCGCCATCATCGCTTCCATCGTTGCCGCCATGTCCATGCCGGGCGCGGGCCAGTGGACGAGATACAAGTCGACGTAATCGAGTTTCAGCTTGGCAAGGCTTTGCTCCAACGCCAGAGGAACGGCGCGCGGCGCAAGCTGGTCATGCCAGACCTTGGTGGTGACGAACACCTCTTCACGCGGCAGGCCCGAGGCGGCGATGGCCGCGCCGACGGCATCTTCGTTGGCATACATCGCCGCGGTGTCGATGTGCCGATAACCCAGCGCCAGCGCGCTCTCGACGACGGGTTGGCATACGTTGTTCGCCACGCGAAATGTGCCGAGGCCCAGCCTGGGAATGGAAACACCCTGCGTCTTCAATGTTTGTTGCATGTGTGGCTCCTTCGGTTGCCATGAACGATGGACGGCCATGGTGCCGATTGCCGATCTTTGAATAAAGTGCGTACCATGCAAATTATTCGTGAAAAAACTCCCGCAATAACCACGGAAGGGAAGGGATTGCATGACGTTCGATGGGCAATTGTTCTCGGGCATTACGCTGCTGGCGGCCGTGGCGGAAAGCGGTAGCTTCGTGCGCGCGGCCGATGCGCTGGGGTTGTCGCCATCCGGAGTAAGCCGCGCGGTCAGCCGGTTGGAAGCGCGCATCGGCGTGCGCCTGATTGAGCGGACGACGCGTTCGCTTACGCTCACCGACGAAGGCCGCCGTTTTTACGAACAGGTCAGCCCACACCTGACGGGCATCGCCGATGCCGCAGCGATGGCCTCGGGTGCAGTTGGCGCGGTGCAGGGGCGTTTGCGGGTGAATGTCGATCCGTTTTTCTCGCGGATGGCACTGGCGACACCGGTGGCGGGTTTTCTCGAGCGCCACCCGGACTTGTCGCTCGAACTGATCATGCGGGACGACGTAGGCGATCTGGTGGCCGACGGGTTTGATCTGGCTATCCGTTTCGGGCCGCCGCCCGTGGGTTCGTTCGTGGCGCGCAAGCTGGTCGAGACGCGCATCGTGACAGTGGCATCGCCGGATTACATCGCACGGCGCGGCAAGCCCGCGCACCCGCGCGATGTGCCCTCACACGAGCGCATCCTGTTCTACAACCCGGTGACGGGGCGCCCGTACGAGTGGGAGTTCTGGCGCCAGAACGAGCGCATTGAGATCCGGCCCGCCGGGCGGTTGATGGTGTCAGACGTGCGCACGATGCACGCGGCCTGCGTGGCCGGCGCGGGCATTGCCCAGGTGATGGCGCTCGGTACGGAAGCGCTGCTGCGCAACGGTCAGCTTGTCGATTTGTTCCCCGATTGGCCGGACGAGCGCTTTGCGCTGTACGCGCTGTATCCGTCGCGCCGCTACCTGCCGGCGAAGGTGCATGCGTTTATTGATTTCTGCGTAGAAAACCTGCCTGCGGGCTAACGCACAAAGCGCTGCGGCCGCACTCGGCGGCCGCAGCGGATGAAGCAAAAAAAAACGTCAGACCTTCTTGGCTGCCATCACGGCTTCCGATACGTTGCGCGGTGCTTCAGCGTAGTGCTTGAACTCCATCGTGTACGTTGCGCGGCCCTGGCTGAGCGAACGCAGGTTGGTGGAGTAGCCGAACATCTCGGCGAGCGGCACCTCGGCATGCACGACTTTGCCGCCGCCGCCCGGAATGTCTTCCGTGCCTTGCACCATGCCGCGTCGTGACGACAGATCGCCGATCACGTTGCCCATGTAGTCTTCCGGCGTTTCCACTTCCACGGCCATCATCGGTTCGAGCAGGATGGGGCCGGCCTTGCGCATGGCGTCCTTGAAGGCCATCGAGCCGGCCATGCGGAACGCGTTTTCGTTCGAATCCACGTCGTGGTACGAGCCGAAGGTCAGGCGCACCTTGACGTCGACCACTGGGTAGCCTGCCAGCACGCCCGTGTTGAGCGTGTCGCGGATGCCCTTGTCCACCGCCGGAATGAACTCGCGCGGGATCACGCCGCCCTTGATCTCGTCGACGAACTCGTAGCCCTTGCCGTCGTTCGGCTCCAGCGTGATGACCGCGTGGCCGTATTGGCCCCGTCCGCCCGATTGCTTGACGAACTTGCCTTCGACGTCTTCAGCGGCCTTCTTGATGGTTTCGCGGTAAGCCACCTGTGGCTTGCCGACGGTCGCTTCCACGCCAAACTCGCGCTTCATGCGGTCGACCAGGATTTCCAGGTGCAGCTCGCCCATGCCAGAAATAATGGTCTGGCCGGATTCCTCATCCGTCTTTACGCGGAACGACGGGTCTTCCTGTGCCAGGCGGTTCAGGGCGATGCCCATCTTTTCCTGGTCGGCCTTGGTCTTGGGCTCCACAGCCTGGCTGATGACGGGCTCAGGAAACTCCATGCGCTCCAGCACAATGACGTGCTCGGGGTCGCACAGCGTTTCGCCGGTCGTCACATCTTTCAGGCCCACCGCGGCGGCGATGTCACCGGCCAGCACTTCCTTGATCTCTTCGCGCTGGTTGGCGTGCATCTGCAGGATCCGGCCCAGGCGCTCGCGCTTACCCTTGACCGAGTTGTAGACCGTGTCGCCTGAATTGATCTTGCCCGAATACACGCGGAAGAACGCGAGCTGGCCGACGAACGGGTCGGTCATGATCTTGAAGGCGAGGGCGGCGAAGGGCTCGCTGTCGCTGGCATGGCGTTCAAGCGGTTCGTCTTTCTCGCCGTGGCCCTGGATGGACGGAATGTCCACCGGCGAGGGCAGATAGTCGACCACCGCATCGAGCATTGCCTGCACGCCCTTGTTCTTGAACGCGGAGCCGCACAGCATCGGCACGATCTCACCGGCGATGGTGCGCTGGCGCAGGGCGCGCTTGATCTCGGCTTCGGAGAGCGTCTCGCCGCCAAGGTATTTGTCGAGCAGGGCTTCATCGGCCTCGGCAGCGGCTTCGACCATCTTGTCGTGCCATTCCTGCGCGGTGGCCTTCAGCTCTTCGGGGATGTCGACGTACTCGAACTTGACGCCCTGGCTGGCGTCATCCCAGACGATGGCCTTCATCTTGACGAGGTCGACCACGCCGCGGAAATGATCTTCCGCGCCGACGGGAATCTGGATCGGTACCGGGTTGCCTTTGAGGCGATCGCGCATCTGGCGCTCGACGCGGAAGAAATCCGCCCCGATGCGGTCCATCTTGTTGACGAACGCAATGCGCGGCACCTTGTACTTGTTGGCCTGGCGCCAGACGGTTTCGGATTGCGGCTGCACGCCGCCCACGGAGTCGTAGACCATGCATGCGCCGTCGAGCACGCGCATGGAGCGCTCCACCTCGATGGTGAAATCGACGTGACCCGGGGTGTCGATGATGTTGATGCGGTATTCCTGGCGATCCCCCGCCATGCCGCGCCACATGCAGTGCGTCGCGGCAGACGTGATGGTGATGCCGCGCTCCTGCTCCTGCTCCATCCAGTCCATCGTGGCCGCGCCGTCATGCACCTCGCCTATCTTGTGATTGACCCCGGTGTAGAACAGGATGCGCTCGGTCGTGGTGGTTTTGCCGGCGTCGATGTGCGCCGAGATGCCGATGTTGCGATAGCGCTCGATGGGGGTCTGGCGGGGCATGATGTTTCTCTTCCGTTGAAGGACACTCGCATCGCCGACTCCGCACCATGCGAAGGGCGAATGTGCGAGTGGGAACACATTATAGGATTGGTCCTATCCCATCGCATGTAGGGGTATTGGATGAAATTTCACCCCCTTGCTCCCTCATATGCGAGTTGCTGGAGGCTCGAAAAGTCCAGCAGTTCGATTTCTCCGTACGCCAGCCTGAGGATGCCGCGCGCCTGGAAATCCTTCAATACCTGGTTCACGGTTTGGCGAGACAGCGCTAGCAATTGCGCAAGCTGCTCCTGTGGCACGTGCAGCACACGTCGCGTGCCCAGGCGGAGGTCGCCGTAGCCCTCGGCCATCAGTAGCAGGCGCCGCGCCACGCGCACGGGGGCGGGCAGCAGGGCGGTCTCTTCGAGCACGATGAAAGTCAGGCGCAGCTTGTGGGTCAGCAACAAGGCAAACGCATGCAGCAGCGCCGGTGAGCTATCCAGCAATGCAATCAGCGCCGCTTGTGGCATGTGGAGCAACGTCGTATTGCCGTCGGCGCGGGCGTCATGCGTGCGGGGCTGGCGATCGAACACGCCGATCTCGCCAAACCAGTTGACAGGTTCCAGCACGGCCAGCAGCGCTTCGCGGCCGTCCGCACTCGTCGCGCCGATGCGAATCGTGCCTTCCACCACGCAGTACAGGCCGTCGGGCGCGTCGCCACGCTGGAAGAGGATCTCGCCAGCACCCAGGCGGCGGACGGAGGCAATGTCGATCAATGAGTCCTGCAAGGCGGCCTCCAACGTGCCGAACCAGCTGCTGGCGTGCAGGCGTTCGCGGTACGGGGCGGCGTCCAGCGTGCCGGATGTGGCGACGGGGTGGTCCATGAGGGGCAGGCTGAGAGGCGACTGAGGAACGCTTCGGAAACGTGGAATTTGTCGGCTACGCGACAGAGCGACGTGCCATCCACTGACTAGGATGAAACGATCATAACGAGCGTGCGGCTTGAGCGTCCATGCTGCAAACGCACAAAAATCCGGAGGCCCTCATGCGGACCCTGTCTGACCATCTTTCCAACTACGCCGCCTACCACCAGGACGGCCGCAATATCGCCACGCACTTTGTTGGCATTCCGGCAATTGTGCTGGCGGTCGCAGTGTTGCTGTCGCGGCCCGTGCTGGCAGACCTGTCAGGCGTGGCCGTGACTCCCGCGCTGGTCGTGCTGGTGCTGACGACGCTGTTCTACCTGCGATTGGACGCGATTTTCGGCGTGGTGATGTTTGCGTTGATCGCCGTGTGCGTTTGGGTGGGCAACCATGTCGCCGCGCATTCGACGGCGGCCTGGTTGTCAGTGGGCATCGGCTTGTTCGTGATCGGCTGGATCATCCAGTTTGTTGGTCACTACTACGAAGGACGCAAACCGGCGTTTGTCGATGATCTCGCGGGCTTGGTGATCGGCCCGCTATTCCTCGTGGCCGAGACGGCGTTTGCTCTGGGTTTGCGCGTGAAGCTGCGCGACGAGGTGGTCAGCCGTTCGCACGCCATGCGCGCCTCGATGGGCGGCAAGCACGCCGCCGCCTGAGCCTACCGCGCGGGGTTATTTCTCCGCGAACTTCGCGGCCGGCTGAAAAACCGGCGCGCGATTCTGCATGCCGGCCAGCACCGCCTCGCGCTGATTGGCCGCGCCGATCAGTCGATCTTGCTCGACCGACTCGGCCAGCAAAATGGCCGCGGTGTCGCCGTCTTCCACAACACGCATCAGGCGCTTGCCGGCGCGGATGGCATCGGGGCTCTTCTGCGCAATGTCGCGGGCTGCCGCCAGCGCTGCAGCGCGCGGATCGTCCACGACGTGCGTCGCCAGGCCCAAGGTGCAGGCTTCTTCGCCATTAACGACGCGGCCGCTATAGATCAGTTCGCGCAATCGATCTGGGCGAACCAGACCGCGCGTGAGTGCCATGCCGCCCATGTCGGGCACCAAGCCCCATTTGATTTCCATGACCGACAGGCGCGTGTCGGCCGCCACGTAGCGCACATCCGCGCCCAGCGCAATCTGCAAACCGCCGCCGTACGCGACACCATGCACCGCAGCCAACACCGGCACCGGCAGGTCGCGCCATACCGTGCAAGCGTACTGCGGCAGATTGGCGGCCCCATGTGTGCGCTTGACAAGACGGCTGGCGCCGATGTCCGAACCCACATCGTTGCTGCCCAGGCTCGCCATGCTCCCCATGTCCAGCCCCGCGCAGAAGGCGCGCCCTTCTCCGGACAGCACCACGGCCCGTAGATCCGCCTCGTTCATCAGGCGTTCACCAACGCTGACAAGCGCTTCGAACATGGCCGGGTCGATGGCATTCATCTTCTCGGGGCGGTTGAGCCGGACTTCGGCTACGCCGGCGTCGATATTGAGCAGGATGCGTTCGGTCATGGAGAGGTCGTGTGCGAGGTAAGCGTCGAATCAGTCGGGCGCAATGACCAAAACATCGCGCTTGTCCTTCACTGGCGCCCAGTGCGCATGATCGGGCAGTGGCGGCTGCACCTTGGTCAGGCGGGGCCAGTCCGCCCGGCGAGAGAGTTGTGCATTCAAAGCGATGAAGTCCTGCTGATCTGCCGGCACCTCGGCCGCTGGATAGATCGCGCCCACTGGACACTCTGGCACGCAGATCGAGCAATCGATGCATTCATCCGGATCGATCACCAGGAAATTCGGGCCGGCGTGGAAGCAGTCCATGGGGCAGACAGCGACGCAGTCGGTGTATTTGCATTGGATGCAGGATTCAGTAACGACGTAAGGCATTGTGGTGCGAGGGTTTGGAGCCAATGAAAATCGTTCGAAATTATGCTGCATCAAGCCGGCGCAAGTGAAGATCAGCCCGGCGCCGGCCTGGGCGATGGAGCCGCCGGCCGACGTGATCTATCTGGAGAGGATGCGGAGGATCTTGTCGATCTCTTCGCCCGGGCGGAGCGGGGTGGGGAGAAATTAAGGTATTCGCAGGGGAGAGAGCGGGCGCTAGAGGGGGCGGGTGTTTGTGTCTTCCCTGACGCGGCCCCACAGTTGGATTTCGCTGCTGCGTGCGCTCAAGCCTAGGGGCCCAGACTCGTTTATCGACGCTGGTAGACAACGCCCTGAACCAAGACCTGATCTGGCTCCGGTTCCTCGTCAAAACGTCTATGCGCCTCGGCAATGGCGACTTGATTCTCGTTCGCCCAGTTGACCAACGCCATGACGGGCTCCAACAGCGTTCTTCCCATGTCAGTGAGTTCGTAATCGACGCGCGGCGGAATGGTCGGAAACATCGTTCGCGTGATCAGTCCATCGCGCTCCAGCCCGCGCAAGGTCAGCGTCAGCATTCGCTGCGAAATGCCCTCGATGCTGAGCTTCAACTCGTTGAAACGCTGTGGGCCATTGGCCAGCATGGCGACGATGTAGAGGCTCCACTTGTCGCCAATGCGATCCAATATTTCGCGGGTTGCCACACAACCGCCGGCATCGGGTGCAGGCATATCGGCAGGTAGCTCAATGTGACTAGGTGACATGCGTGTGCCTTCTTGTGAGGACAGGGTAGGAACCATACCATCCTACGTATTAATTGGTAAGTCAGGTCAGTTAACTGACTTAGTTCTTATTTTATACCTAGGAGCCGCCATGAGCCGCACCCTGCTTGTCACGTCCAGCCCGCGCGGGGCTGACAGCCTTTCCACCCGCTTCGCAACCGAAATCGCAGAGGGTATCGAAGCCCGCATGGGCGGCCCGCTGACTGTGCGCGACCTTGCCGCGAATCCTCCGCCCCATATCGCACCGGCCTACATCCAGGGCCGGGTCATGTCGCCCGAAGATCGCACGCCAGAACAGGCCGAGGCGGTGAGGGTCGCGCAAGAGCTGGTCGATGAATTGAAGGCCGCCGATGTGATCGTGCTCGGTTCGGGCATGATCAACTTCGGTCTGCCGTCGCAGCTCAAGGCTTGGTTCGATCACGTCACCTGGCCTGGCGTCACCTTCGGCTACGGCGATACCGGGCCGAAGGGGCTGCTGACCGGCAAGAAGGTCTATCTCGTTACCGCTGCCGGCGGCGTGTTCTCGGAAGGTGCTTGGGCACCGTTCGACTTTCAGACCAACTACTTGCTGCACCTGCTCGGTTTCATCGGCCTGACCGATGTTGAAGTGGTGCGTGTCGAAGGTACGGTTTTCGGACCCGATGCGGTGACGGCAGCACTCACCAACACCGAAACGGCCATCAAAGCCTTGTTGGCGAAGGCTGCGTGACCTCATGGCCGGGAAAAAAATCGCGCTGTTCGGTGCAACGGGGCCGACCGGTGCGCACATCATCGAGGACGCCTTGAAGCGGGGTTACAGCCTGTCGGTCTATACGCGCGACGCAAAGAAACTCGCGTCGTTCGCGGGAAGGGTCGAGATTGTCGTCGGCGACCTGCAAAACCAAAGCGCCATTGCGAAGTGCGTTCAAGATGCCGATGCGGTCATCAGCGCCCTTGGCCCCAACAGTCGTAAGGTGCAAGGCGATAAGCCGGTCATGCACGGCTTGACCAACATCATCGCCGCGATGAAGCACGCAGGCGTGCGCCGTCTCATCCAGATTTCTACGGCTGCCTATCGTGATCCCAAGGATGGGTTTGCCTTCAAGACCCATGCGTTCGCGCTGTTGTTCAAGGTGATCGCGCGTAAGGGGTATGAGGACATCAAAGCGACTGGCGAATTGATCGCCAATTCGGACTTGGACTGGACACTGGTACGCATCCCAAACCTCAAGGATGGCCCTGCCGATGGCAGCGTGGATGTGGGTTGGTATGGAAAAACCAAACTCAGCACGAAGCTCTCAAGAGGCAATCTTGCGAAGTTCTTGGTTGATCAAGTGACCGACAAGAAATTCGTGCGTGCCGCGCCAGGCATCGCCAACCATTGACGCAGGAACGTCTCGACAAGGCTCTGGAGAAACACTCCGATGACAATCACCCACGCTCACCCTGCACAAGATAAGCCGGTTGCCAGCCGCCGAGCCGGCTTGATCGAACGGACGATCACGCGGCTCTGGATGCGGCCGGCGCGCATTGTAGGAATCTCACGTTTGTCGGAGAGGTTTCGCCTATTCGATTTTCAGGGCGATGCTTTAAAGGGAAGCGCCTGGTCGCTCGGCGACAAGCTCCAGATGAAGCTTGACGAAGGGCTTGCTGCGAGAACCTACACGCCTATCGAGTGGAATCAACAAACCGGCGCAACGCGATTCTTGGCGTATTGCCACGGTATAGGTCCCGGCAGTGTGTGGGCCGAGCGTGCTCAGGTCGGTGACGAACGGCAATTTTTCGGGCCACGTGCGTCGCTGGATATGAGCGAACTCAAATCTCCCACGGTCTTGTTTGGAGACGAGACATCGTTTGGCCTTGCCTTGGCCTTGCAGCGGACCGGCAAAGAAGGGCACTTCATTTTTGAGGTCAATGATCGAGACGAATCTGCCTCTGTACTTGAAGAGGTTGGTCTGCGTGCTCTTTTGGTTCCGCGCCATCCCGATGAAGCGCACCTCCGCGAAGTTTCGGAAGCCATTCGTGCATTCGGCCAACCATCCGAAAGCAATTTCGTCGTCACCGGAAAAGCGTCGTCGATTCAGCATGTGAGCCGAGTTTTGAAGACGCACGGAGTCGAAAAGTCACGCCTGCGTGCCAAGGCTTATTGGGCAACCGGGAAAACTGGTCTGGACTGATCCGAAGGGCAGGCCAACTCAGGACAGAATCGTCCAGGATCAAATCAATCCGTCCCCATTTTGTCCGCCGCGCATTCCTGTCGCTTGACCTCGCAGACCTGACGAGCGTGCGGAACGCCGAACTGACCTCACATTCATAGCGCGAAGATCAGGTCACGAGGACATGGTTATGCAAATAGACCTCTATACCGAAATCACATGCCCGTGGTGCATCGTCGGGCACCATCGTCTCGACAAAGTGCTGGCGGAGCGTTTCCCCAACCTGGCCGTTGACATTCGGCAACATCCAGTCCTGCTACTGCCAGATGCGCCGGCAGGCGGCCTCTACATTCCTGATTTGCTGCGCTCGCGCTACGGCATAACCGATCCGAAGGCCGCCTTTGCTCGCCCCGAAGGAGAAGCTCGCGCTTCGGGCTTCGTCTTGGATCTTAGCCGCCAGCTCTGGACCTATCCGACTCAAGCTGCTCATGCCGTGATTCTGGCAGCCGCTGGGCTTAACACGCAGCACAGGCTCGCAGTTGCTATCACCCATGCCTATTTCATCGCAGAGAAGAATATCGCCGATGCGGACGTGCTGGCCGACATTGCTGCTGACTACGGCTTTGACCGCGATCAGGCTCGGGCTATCGCTCTTGATCCTGAACAGCTCCATCGCGTCGAAGCGGAAGCGTGCCAGTCTGCCAATGCCGGTGTACGTTCGGTTCCGCACTTCGTCTTTGGGGGAGGCATTGCCATCAATGGGGGGCGCAGCGAAGACGAGATTGCTGCGGCAATACAAGCGGCTTCTGGCGCAATCTCTCTCTGACGCGGCTTCCTCAAATCCAATGACTCGGGACCCGGTGTATGCAAAGTAGATAAGGTTCTGCGAAGCTGTTGACTGTGTTGGCCGATGCCCGCCCAAAAAGACCGGCCGTCGGATGACCTCAGCACTTCAAGAAGCGGCGAAGGGACCGCGATCTTACGACAGACCGCAGACGGAAGTTGACAGTCGTAGGCAGGCCATCATCGATCGCTATCGGCCAGAACCTGACTTTCGAGTGGCCGGTCTTCTAACCATTTTCGGCAGCATGAAACTTGTCTTTATCCATGGCCCCGTCGCTTCTGGAAAGCTGACCATTGCGAAGGAACTCGGGCGCATGACCGGCTACGCCGTCTTCCACAACCACTTGGTGGTCGATGCCGTCGCAGCGGTGTTTCCTTTCGGAACCGAGCAGTTTGTGAGGCTGCGCGAAAAAATGTGGCTCGACGTGATGCGCGAGGCGGCAATGGCTAAGCGATCTCTCATCTTCACGTTTGCGCCTGAGCCGACGGTCGTCGAAGGCTTCGACAGGCGGGTGGTGGGGAGCGTGAGCGCCGCCGGTGGCAGTACCCATTTTGTCCAACTGACCGTCCCTGCAGCCGTACAAGAGGAACGTCTTATGGCACCGAGCCGAGCTGCTTTTGGAAAGCTTCAGTCGGTGGACCTTCTGCGTGAATTGCGCCCGCAGTTTGAAGCGTCCGAGCGGGCGATGCCGAAAGGGGAAATCGTCATTGATACCTCCGCTCTCGGCCCCGCAGAGGCCGCGCGCACGATTGCCGAAACATTGGGTTTGCCACTTTCCTCGTAACAGGTGGCGTTTGAGGCAATCTTGCGCGTTCGCAGGGCTAGGGGAATCGCTGTGGTGTTCCGGCCGCCAACCCCGTTAGCGATGCGAACCCCATCCCGTCTCCCACACCCCTGCCTCAATCAAATCCGAACTCTGCACCACGCCCGCGCGAAGTCAGTCAGCGCGCGGGTGCGCTTGTGCCGATGGTTGCCAGCGGAAATCACGACCGGCTCTTTGGCGTCGTCGGCCTGCGGGACGATGAACTTGCCGGTGTAGCGGTCTGCCTGGCCGTAGCAGAAGCCTCGGGCTCCGTCAGCCGCAAGCCGCTATGATCATTCGCTGTCACGAGAATCGCAGGGCAACTACGCCATTGATGGCAAGGAGAACCGCATGATCAAGGTCACCGTGATGTACCCGTACACCGAAGGAGCGCGCTTCGACCACACCTATTACCGCGACCGGCACATGCCGATGGTGAAGGCGAGGTTGGGCAG
>Ga0157371_10001987_pt1 | contig 20249 bp, 14 predicted proteins | sample C45metaG_FD_113462 | JGI IMG/M metagenome (GOLD analysis project Ga0157371, IMG submission 113462) | Corn rhizosphere microbial communities from Kellogg Biological Station, Michigan, USA - C4-5 metaG | ecosystem: Host-associated > Plants > Roots > Rhizosphere > Soil | place: USA: Michigan...
GATCGGGGTACAGGCGTTCGCTGTGACGAGCGATGCCGTGTTCGTTGACCAGAGTGAAGCTGAAGCAGCCTTTGCGAGCGGCCATGATCAGGCAGTTCATTGGTGCAAAAGCGTTGGTCAGGGTACGAATAGCATCCTGGGTATGGATTTGAGTAGTCATGTTCTGGGTGTTCCTACAAGCGACACGGATAAGAGCCGTGCAAAATTAAAACGTTCCAGTGACGACGACCACCGTTGGTCGAACGAAGAACCCGACTGGAACAAAGCAGCCAGTTTGAAGCGCTGATAATTGGCGCGCTTGGGCTGGCAGGTAGGTACTTAGGAGGGCAGGCAACACATCAAGGGCAAAGGTTCTGGGCCCGGGGTGAAGATCCTGATCAATTTGCAGGCTGGTTCGGTCAGAGTAAGTGAGCTTCGCAACACCCTTTGCTTTCGATTCAAAGGCAGTGTTGGCGCAAGGTTTACCTGGAAACCATCGAGGTGGTCGATCCCGCTTATTCGGTAGAGGCTTCCGTTGGGAAGGCTGCCCGGGAGGATTTGTTCGACCAGAATTGACTTTCAGCTTGGTACTAACGCCGCGGATAGTAACGGATCGAGCTGTAGAAGTGAAGCGCGACTGCAAATTAATTTCTGGGTCCGGCAAATAGATCACGCCATGGAGCAATTTCCGACTGTTGGTCGTCGCTTCGGCACGCGCCTGGGGCAAGGGTTTGCCCAAGTTATCCCCAGAAACATCCGACAAAACGCTCCGAAAAAGCACATCGATATAACCGACCCGAAGGCAGTTGTGCACATAAGTTGCGCAGACTGTAACCGGACTGTAATCCGCGCCTCGACCACAGTGGGTGCCTGTATTGAAAATTTAAGTCAATGAAAAACATCGCTTTTTTTTACTGGTGAAAAAATCGTCAGTTTGACTGAGAGCCCCATTCCACAGGGCTTTGCGCGAGTTCAAGGACGGTTGTCCACTGAGTTATCCACAGCTTCTGTGGATTGTCCCGAGCGCTTGCTCTAGCACGGGCGTGCAGGGTTTTTTTAGGCTTTACCTGTAAGAAAAAAAGAGTAGAGTGGCGCGCCCTCCGATCTGTCCCACAGTGCTTTATGAAGTTTCGCTCAGTATCAGTTTCTGCCACTTCCACACCTCCTCGCGTTACCCCGCCCAAGCGTTTTTCAATGCGCGTGGCCGAGTGGTTGCTGGACAGCCCGCGCCTGGGTGAAAACGCCAACGTCAAACACCTCGCCGGGCGGTTGCTCAAACAGCCGGCGCGTGAAGGTGTCGTGGCCGCACAAAGTCGCCTTGGTCAGCTGATGTGCCGCGAATGCGGGAACGCCCGCGATCGTCGCATCGGCCAGGACTTGCTGCACAAGGCTGCTCGCGCAGGAGATCGGCGTGCTCAACAGGAACTGGGGTTGATCGAAGACTGAGCTGTCCAAGTTCTGACGCCTTGGTTAACCTTCAAGCTTTATCTCATCGGCAGGAGTCGCTATGGCTATGGACTTGACCAGCATTTTGCTCGGTCTGGCGGGCGCTGCACTGCCATTGCTGGTGCTGGCCTGGCGCATTCAGCGGCGGGCGAGCGAAGGACAAGCCGAGCTGGCCTTGCTGGAAGAACGCCTGGCCATGTCGCAATTGGCGCAGGACGGCTTGAACGCTCAGCTCGAAGCCTGTCGCGATGAAATCGGTGATCTGAGCCAGGCTAATGCTGCCAAGCAGGCAGACCTGGCCGCCATGCGCCGTGAAATTGAACTGCTGCAGATCGAACGCGACGACGCCCGCGATGCGGCTCACGCCTGGAACATCGAGCGCGCCGGCAAGGAGGCTGAACTGCGGCGCCTCGACGCCCAGGCGGCCTCGCTCAACGCCGAGCTGCGTGAACAGCAGGAAAGCCATCAGCAACGCCTCAATGACCTGCAAGGCTCGCGAGACGAGCTGCGAGCACAATTCGCCGAGCTGGCGGGGAAGATTTTTGACGAGCGTGAGCAGCGCTTCGCCGAAACCAGCCAGCAGCGTCTGGGCCAGTTGCTCGACCCATTGAAAGAACGTATCCAGTCGTTTGAAAAACGTGTCGAGGAAAGCTATCAGGCCGAAGCCCGAGAGCGCTTTTCCCTGGCCAAAGAGCTGGAGCGCCTGCAACAGCTGAACCTGCGCTTGAGCGACGAAGCCACCAACCTCACTCGCGCCTTGAAAGGGCAGAAAACCCAGGGCAATTGGGGTGAGCTGATTCTCGAGCGCGTGCTCGAACATGCCGGGCTGGAGAAGGGCCGCGAGTACCAGACCCAAGTCAATCTCAAGGGGCCGGACGGTGAGCGATTCCAGCCCGACGTGATCATTTATCTGCCGGGCGACAAACAGGTGGTGGTCGACTCCAAGGTCAGCCTCACGGCTTATCAGCAATACGTCGCGGCTGAAGACGATGCCATTGGCCAAATTGCCATCAAACAGCACGTGCTGTCCTTGCGCACTCACGTCAAAGGTCTGGCCGGCAAGGACTACAAGCGACTCGACGGCTTGCACAGTCTGGATTTCGTTTTGCTCTTCGTGCCGATTGAAGCGGCATTTTCGGCGGCGTTGCAGGCCGAGCCAACGTTGTTCCAGGAAGCGTTCGACCGCAACATCGTCATCGTTAGCCCGACCACCTTGCTGGCCACGCTGCGAGTCATCGACAGTCTGTGGAAGCAAGAGCGGCAGAGCCAGAACGCCCGGGAAATCGCCGAACGCGCCGGATGGCTGTACGACAAGTTCGTGTTGTTCATTCAGGATCTGGACGAAGTCGGCAATCGCTTGCAGCAACTGGACAAGGCTTACAGCTCTGCGCGCAACAAGCTGACAGAAGGGCGCGGCAATCTGGTCAGTCGCAGCGAGCAGTTGAAGTTGCTGGGCGCGCGGGCGAGCAAGAGCTTACCCGCGGACTTGCTGGAACGGGCGATGACCGATGTCGATGGATTGGCTGAGTTACCTGAATAGCTACCCTAAAAGGCATCGCGAGCAGGCTCGCTCCCACCGGGTTTTGTATCGTTCACTCGATGTAAGCAACAACACCGATCCACTGTGGGAGCGAGCCTGCTCGCGATGGCGTCATTTCAGACACCGCAGGGCTGGCACCTGACGCCTCACAACGGCAAATGCCGACTCAACAACGCCCGCAACGCCGCAGGTTTCACCGGTTTGGCCAGGTAATCCAGGCCCGCCGCATGCACTTGCGCCACCATCTCCGGCCGGCCATCGGCGCTGATGACCACGCCCGGCACCGGTTCCCCCAGTTGCGTGCGCAACCACGCCATCAATTGCGTCCCGGTCTCGCCATCGTCCAGGTGGTAATCCACCAGCGCCAGGTGTGGACGCATGCCGTCGTTGAGCAGGGCCGCGCATTCGTCACGGTTACGCGCGGTCCAGACCTGGCAACCCCAGCGCGTCAGCAGGCTGTTCATGCCGATCAGGATGCTGTCTTCGTTATCGATACACAGCACCTGCGCGCCGTTCAACGCATGGCCATTGAGCTCGTGAGCCTTGGCCGGTGCTACCATTTGCGTCCGGGCCAACGGCACGCTGACACTGAACACGCTGCCGTGCCCGGGCCAGGAACGGACGCGCAAGGTGTGACCGAGCACGCGACACAAGCCATCGGCAATCGCCAGACCCAGGCCCAGGCCCTTCTCGGCACGGGTTTGGTGGCTGTCGAGGCGTTTGAATTCTTCGAAAATCACCCGCTGTTTGTCTTCGGCAATCCCCGGTCCACGGTCCCAGACTTCCAGGCACAACTCGCCCTTGTGCCGGCGAACGCCGAGCAGCACCGGCCCTTTGGCGTAGCGAAAAGCATTCGTCAGGAAGTTCTGCAGGATCCGTCGCAGCAATTTGATATCGCTGTCGACCCGCAATTTGCTGCCCCGGACGCGGAATTTCAGCCCTTGTTCCTGGGCCAGCGCCTTGAATTCGGCGCCGAGGGCATCGAACAGCTCGTTGAGCACGAAAGGCTTGGGGTCCGGGTTGATCTTGCCGTTTTCCAGGCGCGAAATGTCCAGCAGGTCGCTGATCAAGTCCTCCGCCGAGCGCAGTGAGCTGTCGAGATGATGCACCAGTTTCTGCGCCTCGCTGGACAGGCCGTCCTGGTGGGAGAGGGCGGCGGAGAACAGCCGTGCGGCATTCAACGGCTGCATCAAGTCATGGCTGACCGCCGCCAGAAACCGGGTCTTCGACTGGTTCGCCGCTTCCGCGACGCCCTTGGCTTCGGTCAAGGCAACGTTGAGTTGTGACAGTTCATGGGTCCGCGCGATGACCCGCTGTTCAAGGCGTTCATTGGCTTCGGTCAGCGCTTGCTCGGCTTCGCGGAACGCGGTGATGTCAGTGAAACTCATGACGAAACCGCCGCCGGGCATCGGATTGCCGATCAGCTCGATCACCCGTCCGTTGGGGAACAGTCGTTCAGAGGTATGGGCGCGGCCCTGGCGCATCCAGTGCAGGCGACGGGCGACGTGCACTTCGGCTTCGCCGGGACCGCACAGGCCGCGTTCGGCGTTGTAGCGAATGATGTCGGCAATCGGCCGGCCGACGCTGATCAATCCGTCGGGATAGTTGAACAACTCCAGATAACGCCGGTTCCAGGCCACCAGTTTCAGCGATTGGTCGACCACGCTGATGCCTTGCGTGATGTTTTCAATCGCGCCTTGCAGCAGGGCGCGGTTGAATTGCAGCACTTCCGAGGCTTCGTCGGCGATCCGCACGACGTCCTCCAGCTGCATTTCCCGACCTTCAATGGCGGCTTTCACCACGGCGCGCGTCGACGAAGCGCCGAGTACACCGGCCAGCAGGCGTTCGGTGTGGGCGATCCATTCGCCGTCGGCGTTCTGGTTCGGGTTGAAGCCTTTGCCTTGGCGGTAGGCAAAACGGATGAAGCTCTGTCGGGCGCGTTCTTCACCGACGAAGCGGGCGGCCAATTGCAGCAAGTCCTCGATCTGCACTGCCAGCATCGAGCGCGCGCTAGGGCGAGCGCTTATTTCCTGGCCGATAAACCGTCCCGCCTGCCAGTGTTCCGAAACCCTGGTGCGCGAGAGCACCGAGACCCAGGCGAACAACGTGAAGTTGCCTGCCAGCGACAGCACCACGCCTTGGGTCAACGGGGTGATCGGCAGGTGCAGCGGGTTACTGTGCAGCCAGGCCAGACCGGGGAAACTGCTCAAGGACCAGCCGAGACTGTTGGCGGCAATGGGCAGGATCAAGGTGTAGAACCACAGGAACGTCCCGGTGGCGAGGCCGGCGAATACGCCCCGGCGGTTGGCCTGTTTCCAGTACAGCGCGCCGAGCATCGCGGGGGCCAGTTGGGTCACGGCGGCGAATGCGATCTGGCCGATGGTCGCCAGGCTGGCGGTTGAGCCCAGCAGTCGATAACTGACATAGGCCAGCAGCAGAATCACCACGATGCTGACGCGGCGCACCGAGAGCATCCACTGGCGGAATACTTCGAACGGTCGCTCGGCGTTGTTTCTGCGCAGCAGCCACGGCAGCAACATGTCGTTGGAGACCATGGTCGACAGCGCAACGCTGGCGACGATCACCATGCCAGTCGCCGCCGAAGCACCGCCGATAAAGGCCAGCATCGCCAGGGCCGGGTGAGATTGGGCCAGCGGTAGACTGATGACGAATGAGTCCGGCAGCACGGAGCTGGGCAGCAGCATCTGACCGGCGAGGGCGATCGGGACTACAAACAACGCCGCCAATGCCAGATAGGCCGGGAAGACCCATTTGGCCAGACGCAAATCCTGGGGATCGATGTTTTCCACCACGGTGACGTGGAACTGCCGGGGCAGGCAGATGATTGCCATCATGGCGACGCCGGTTTGCACCACCATCGATGGCCAGTTGATGGTTTCTTTCCAATATTGCTCAAGGCGTGGCGCGAGCATGGCCTGGTCGAACAGGTCGTCGAAGCCGTCGTACAAGCCGTAAGTCACGAAGGCGCCGACGGCTAGGAACGCGAACAGCTTGACCAGCGACTCGAAGGCAATCGCCAGCACCATCCCACGGTGGTGTTCCGTGGCATCGAGGTTGCGAGTCCCGAAGACGATGGTGAACAGCGCCAATACCAGCGACACGATCAGTGCCGTGTCCTGCGCGCGGGTGCCCATCGCGTCAGCGCCGGCGCCGATCAGCAGGTTCACCCCGAGCACGATGCCCTTGAGCTGCAAGGCGATGTAAGGCAATACGCCTACCAGGCAGATCAGTGCCACCACGACCGCCAACGACTGCGATTTACCGTAGCGAGCGGCGATGAAGTCGGCGATGGAGGTGATGTTCTCCTGCTTGCTGATCATCACCATTTTTTGCAGGACCCACGGCGCGCAGACCAGCAGCAGGATCGGCCCGAGGTAGATCGGCAGGAACGACCAGAGTTGTTCGGCCGCTTGGCCCACGGCACCAAAGAACGTCCAGCTGGTGCAATAGACCGCCAGCGACAAGCTGTACACCCACGCACGCACTCGCGGCGGCAACGGTGTGCTGCGACGGTCGCCGTAAAAGGCGATTGCAAACATGATGGCCATATAGGCCAGGGCGACGGCGGCGATCAGCCCGCTGGACAGCGACATGGTAACTCCAGACAAAAGACACCCGGGATTGCAGCCCGGTGAGACAGTCTCGCACGATGGCAGGGGTTAGTCAGTGTCGACCAAGGTCGTGGCGTGGCGGGGTGTCGCAGGGTGTTGGCTGGTTGGATCTGTGGCGTTCAAGAGGGCCTCTTCGCGGGCATCAAGGCCGCAACGCAATATCGATCAACCGATGCAACTCCTCAACCTCCAGTGCCGCCGCCGAAAACAGGATGCGAAACACTGTCGGTGCCGCCACCAGGTTGATCAGTCGATCGACACTCGGTTTCGGTTCATCGGGGTAACGGTCGAGAATCGCCTGCAACTGCCCGCCAATGATCGTCGTGCAATAGACCGGTGTGGTGCTGCATTGCACATCGCGCAGCATGTTCCTGCCAGGCTCGGAACTCATTTCGTCGAGGTATTGCTCGGCCCAGGCGCGCACATCGCTGCGCAGGCTGCCGGTGTTGGCCGGTTCGCTTTCGGGGCGCATGCGGGCGAGGGCGACGTCGGCCAGCAACACCGATAAATCGCCCCAGCGCCGGTAAATGGTGGACGGCGTAACGCCCGCGCGCGCAGCGATCTGCGGGACGGTCACGGTGGTGCGGTCCTGCTCTTCGAGGAGCTGGCGAACGGCGCAATGAACCGACTCTTGCACCCGGGCGCTACGGCCGCCGGGGCGTAAACCTTCTTTAATAGCCATGCATCGGACCTTAACACAAAGAATTTGCTTTAAGCGCTGCCCAGTAGCACACTCCACAAAAGCAAAAAATTAGCTTTTGCGGAGTGTGCGCATGTCCAGTTCAGTATCCAGACGTTCCAGCCTGTGGTTTCTGGCGATCACTTTACTCAGTTTTCTAGCTGCCTCCACGGCCCCGACGCCGTTGTATCACTTGTATCAGGACCACCTGCAATTCTCAGCGGCGACCCTGACCCTGATTTTCGGCGTGTATGCCCTCAGCCTGCTGGCGGCATTGCTCACCGTGGGATCGCTTTCGGATTACCTGGGACGCAAACCGGTGATATTCACCGCCGTCCTGCTGAACATGCTGGCGATGCTGCTGTTTATCAATGCCGATAGCGTCGCCTGGTTGATCAGCGCGCGGGTGCTTCAGGGCTTTGCGACCGGTATGGCCACGGCAGTGTTAGGCGCGGCGCTGCTGGACACTGATCGGCAGCAGGGGCCGCTGGTCAACAGCGTGGCGCCACTATTGGGCATGGCGGTGGGCGCGATGGGCTGCGGCTTGCTGGCCGAGTTTGCGCCACTGCCGTTGCAATTGACCTTTTGGGTGCTGCTCGCGCTGTTCGGGTTGCAGGCGTTGTACGTCTGGCGTCTGCCGGAAAGCGTCAGTGCGCAATCCGGAGCATTGGCTTCGTTGCGACCGACCTTGCATGTGCCGGTCCAGGCACGGCGTGCGCTGTGGCGGATGCTGCCAATCAACACTGCCACATGGGCGCTCGGTGGTTTTTACGCCTCTCTCGCGCCGTCCCTGGTTCGCACGGCCACCGGATCGACCTCGAACCTGATTGGCGGTGCGACAGTGGCCGTCCTGACCGTCACTGGCGCGTTGATGATCTACACCTTGCGCAGTCGTGCCGCCGACAAGGTCTTGTGGATTGGTACGAGTTCTCTGCCGGTGGGCGTGGCATTGATTTTATTGGCGGTACACAGCGCCAGCCTGCCGCTGTTTTTTATCGGCACGCTCGTGGCGGGTTGCGGGTTCGGCGCCAGTTTTCTCGGGTCGTTGCGCAGTGTGGTGCCATTGGCCTTGCCCCACGAGCGCGCCGGCTTGATGTCGGCGTATTACGTGCTCAGTTATCTGGCGTTCTGCCTGCCGTCGTTGCTGGCGGGGAATCTGACGCGGGCCTTTGGTCTGGTGGCAACGACCGATGCCTACGGCGCCACGCTGATCGTTCTGGCCATCGTTGCCTTGTTGGCGCTGATGCGAAAACGCACCACCCAGGCCTGCAGCGTCACCGGTCAGCCATAAAAAAACGCGGTGCCTTTCAAGGCACCGCGTTTTTTTGTTGGCAGCGATCAGATCTGCGCGAACCCGCCATCGACAAACAGCTCGATCCCGTTGATAAAGCTGCTGTCATCCGAGGCCAGGAATACCGCTGCTTTCCCGACTTCCGATGGCGCTCCCAGGCGGCCAGTCGGCACTTGGCTAGCCAGGAAATCCAGCAAGCCCTGCTGCTGATCCGGCGGTGCCAGTTCAGTCAGGCCCGGGGTGTGAATCGGGCCGGGGCTGATGACGTTCACGCGAATCCTGCGGGCTTTCAAGTCCAGCAGCCATGAGCGGGCGAAGTTGCGTACCGCGGCTTTACTGGCGCTGTAAACGCTGAAATTTTCCGTGCCTTTGGTGGCGGTGGTCGATGCGGTGAGGATCACCGAACCGCCGTCCTTGAGCAGTGGCAGGGATTTCTGCACGGTGAACAGCAGGCCTTTGACGTTGACTCCGAAAATCCGGTCGAAATGCTCCTCGGTGATAGCGCCGAGTGGCAGCATGTCTCCGCCGCCAGCGTTGGCAAACACGATGTCCAGATGTCCGGCCTTGGCCTTGATCACCTCGAAAATCCGGTCCAGGTCGGCAAGGTTCGCCACGTCGCCCTGAATCCCGGTGATGTGGTGGCCGATGCTCGCGACCGCTGCATCCAGTTCGGCTTGACGGCGACCGGTGATGAAGACGGTGGCGCCCTGATCGACGAAGGCTTGAGCCGACGCCAGGCCGATGCCGGTGGTGCCGCCGGTGATCAGTGCAATTTTGCCTTTCAGTGTGCTGCTCATGGTGTGAATCTCCGGTAAGTCGTGTAGGAATTTGCCGGCCAGGTTGTGCGCCGTTGAACAAACTCTATGCCCAAAGATTCGGTCGAAAAATCATCTGAATCGGGTTTGTTTGTACATGGTTGTGGACAATAATCAGGGCACGTCGCCTTGAGGGTTTGTGATGAATCAATTATTGGCCATGCGTGTCTTTGCCCGAGTCGTGCAGGCCGGCTCATTTACCAAAGCCGCGGACTCGTTGAACCTGCCGAAAACCTCGGTCAGTAAACTGGTGGCCGAACTGGAAGAACACCTCGGTACGCGGCTGCTGCTGCGCACGACCCGCCGGCTCACCGTGACGGCGGACGGGATGTCTTATTACGAACGTGCGATGCAATTGATGGTGGAACTGGATGACCTGGACAACAGTTTCGCCAGCGCCCAAGGTCATCCGCGCGGCAAGATCCGCGTCGACGTCGGAGGCTCGGTGGCGACTCTTCTGATCATTCCCGCGTTGCCGGATTTCTACGCGCGCTACCCGGATATTCAGATCGACATGGGCGTCAGCGACCGGCCGGTGGACCTGATCAGCGAAAACGTCGACTGCGTTATCCGTGGTGGGCCGTTGACCGAGTTGTCCCTGGCTGCGCGACCGTTAGGGATGTCGTCATGGACCACCTGTGCATCGCCGCAGTATCTGCAGCGTTTTGGCATCCCGACCGATCCGCGAGACCTGGAGAAAAATCATCACATCGTCAGTTACCACTCAGCCAGCACCGGGCGGGTGATGCCGGCGCGTTTCGAGCGTAACGGAGAAAAGCTGGAGGTCCGCGGACCGGGAATTTTCACGGTCAATGAGAGCAATGCCCACCTGGCGGCCGGGGTGGCGGGGCTGGGGGTCATTCATACATTTACCTATACCGTGCGGGCGCACCTGCAGCGTGGCGAACTGGTGCCGATACTCCAGGACTGGCGGCCACCGCGATATCCATTCCATGTCCTGTACCCGCCAAACCGGCATCAGAGCAATCGGGTGCGGGTATTTATCGACTGGCTGGCGCAGCTGTTCGCCGATATGGATTAGTCCTGGAGCCGCGTTTATCTACAAAACAGATAACAGTTAGAGATATTACCCGTTATATAGATATTCGATTCGGATCTACCATGAATTCCACCTCACAAGAGGAGAGGAATTCGCCATGACCTGCCCCAATAGCAACACCCTCGGTTTTAAACCGCTAAGCCATTTGCAGCACCCGCTCGAGGCCATCCGCCAATTCACCCCGAACTGGTTCGCCGCAACCATGGGCACGGGCGTGCTCGCATTGGCGCTGGCGCAACTGCCCGTTGCCATACCCGGCCTGCATGCCGTAGCCGAGGGTTTATGGCTATTCAACATTCTGCTGTTCGTACTGTTTACCGCAGCCTATACGGCACGCTGGGTGCTGTTCTTTGATGAGGCCCGGCGGATTTTCGGTCACTCCACGGTATCGATGTTTTTCGGCACCATTCCCATGGGACTGGCGACGATCATCAACGGCTTTCTGGTGTTCGGTTTGCCGCGCTGGGGAGATGGCGTGATTCATGTCGCTGAAGTGCTGTGGTGGCTTGATGTGGCCATGTCGCTGGCCTGCGGCGTGCTGATTCCCTACATGATGTTCACCCGCCAGGAACACAGCATCGACCAGATGACCGCCGTCTGGCTGTTGCCGGTGGTCGCAGCAGAGGTGGCCGCCGCCAGCGGTGGTTTGCTGGCGCCGCACCTGGCCGATGCCCATTCGCAACTGGTGATGCTGGTGACCAGCTACGTGCTCTGGGCGTTTTCCCTGCCGGTGGCGTTCAGCATTCTGACCATCCTGTTGCTGCGCATGGCGCTGCACAAATTGCCTCACGAAAACATGGCCGCCTCCAGCTGGCTGGCGCTCGGGCCGATTGGCACCGGGGCATTGGGCATGTTGCTGCTGGGTGCTGATGCACCGGCCATCTTTGCCGCCAATGGCCTGCCGGGCATGGGTGAGATTGCTGCCGGGTTGGGGCTGGTGGCCGGCATCACGCTATGGGGCTTCGGCTTGTGGTGGATGCTGATGGCGGTGCTGATCACTGCGCGTTACTTGCGCGCCGGCATTCCGTTCAACCTCGGCTGGTGGGGATTTACCTTCCCGCTGGGCGTCTATTCTCTGGCGACGTTGAAACTGGGCAGCACCTTGAACCTGACGTTTTTCAGTGTCTTTGGCTGCGTGCTGGTAGCGATGCTGGCGGTGATGTGGCTGATTGTCTCGAAACGGACCATACAGGGCGCGTGGCGCGGCGAGCTGTTTGTCTCGCCGTGCATTGCAGGATTAAACAAATAACCTGCAAAGATTAGGTAATGTGTGGCCTGGATCGACGTACGACATTCCAATAACAAATTCCACGCCACGCTTCATCCAACATCAGGGACACATGGAAGATGAGCCACCCCTCACAGTTCACTTTGCTTCGCACCCGGCGCTTCCTGCCGTTCTTCGTGACACAGTCCCTCGGGGCATTCAACGACAACATCTTCAAGCAGTCGTTGATCCTCGCCATCCTGTACAAGCTGACGATCGAGGGTGACCGCTCGATCTGGGTCAACCTGTGTGCGCTGCTGTTCATCTTGCCGTTCTTTCTGTTCTCGGCGCTGGCCGGCCAGTTCGGGGAAAAATTCGCCAAGGACGCACTGATTCGCCTGATCAAGCTCGGGGAAATCGCCATTATGGCGGTCGGCGCCGTCGGCTTCCTGTTTGATCACCTGTCGCTGATGCTGGTGGCGCTGTTCGCGATGGGCACGCACTCGGCACTGTTCGGGCCGGTGAAGTATTCAATCCTGCCTCAAGCCTTGCGTGACGAAGAGTTGGTGGGGGGCAACGGGCTGGTGGAAATGGGCACGTTTCTGGCGATCCTCGCCGGAACCATCGGCGCCGGGATCATGATGTCGTCCAGTCATTACGCGCCTGTCGTTTCCACGGCGATCGTCGGTGTCGCGGTGCTGGGCTACCTGGCCAGTCGCAGCATTCCCCGCGCGGCGGCCTCGTCGCCGCAATTGCGCCTGAACTGGAATATCTTCAGCCAGTCCTGGGCCACGTTGAAACTGGGTCTTGGGCAAACGCCCGCCGTGTCACGGTCCATCGTCGGCAACTCGTGGTTCTGGTTTGTCGGAGCGATTTATCTGACGCAGATCCCGGCGTATGCCAAGGAGTGGATGCACGGCGACGAAACCGTGGTGACGTTGATTCTGACGGTGTTCTCTGTAGGCATCGCATTGGGCTCAATGCTCTGCGAGAAGCTTTCGGGGCGCAAAGTCGAGATCGGCCTGGTGCCGTTCGGTTCGTTCGGATTGACGGTGTTCGGCCTGCTGCTGTGGTGGCATTCCGGCGGTATTCCGGACAGCGTCAATGGCCATGGCTGGCTCGAAGTCCTCGGTTTTGGCCACGCGTGGCTGGTGCTTGTCGACATCCTGGGGCTGGGGATTTTCGGCGGGTTCTACATTGTGCCGCTGTATGCGCTGATCCAGTCGCGCACCCCCGAGAACGAGCGCGCACGGGTGATTGCCGCCAACAACATTCTCAACGCACTGTTCATGGTGGTCTCGGCGATTGTCTCGATTGTCCTGCTGAGCCTGGTCAAGCTGTCGATCCCGCAGCTGTTTCTGGTGGTGTCGCTGCTGAACATCGGCGTCAACGCCTACATCTTCAGCATCGTTCCCGAGTTCAGCATGCGTTTCATGATCTGGCTGCTCAGCCATTCCATGTACCGCGTGGAGCATCGCAACCTGGAGCTGATTCCCGATGAAGGCGCAGCTTTGCTGGTCTGTAACCATGTGTCGTTTGTCGATGCGTTGCTGATTGGTGGCGCGGTGCGTCGGCCGATTCGCTTTGTGATGTATTACAAGATCTACAACCTGCCGGTGCTGAACTTTATCTTTCGCACCGCCGGGACGATTCCGATCGCGGGACGTCAGGAAGACATTCAAATTTACGAAAAAGCCTTCAAGCGGATCGCTGAATATCTGAAGGATGGCGAGCTGGTGTGCATCTTCCCCGAAGGCAAGTTGACCGCCAACGGCGAGATCGACGAGTTCAAGGGCGGGCTGACGCGGATACTCGAAGAGACACCGGTGCCGGTGATTCCACTGGCGTTGCAAGGATTGTGGGGGAGTTTCTTCAGCCGCGATCCGGGCAAAGGACTGTTTCGCCGATTGTGGTCGCGGGTGACGTTGGTCGCGGGGCCGGCGGTGGCGGTTGAGGCGGCGGAGCCGGCGAAGTTGCAGGCGATGGTGGGGGCGTTGCGCGGCACAGTTCGATAGTCGGTGACTGTCCAGGGCCTCATCGCGGGCAAGCCCGGCTCCCACAGGGATTTGTGAACAACACATATCCAGTGTGGGAGCGAGCCTGCTCGCGATTGCGGTCCATAAACTATGCGCTGACCTTGAGCCCAACCAGCCCTGCAACAATCAACGCCACGCTGGCCAGCCTGAACAACGCCATGGATTCGCCAAACAGAATGATCCCGGCGATCACCGTGCCCACGGCGCCCACTCCAGTCCATATTGCATAGGCCGTGCCCAGCGGCAATTCCTTCATGGCAAGGCCCAGCAAGCCGAGGCTGATGGCCATGGCGGCGACAGTGAGTGCAGTCGGGAGAGGGCGGCTGAAACCGTCGGTGTATTTCAGGCCGACGGCCCAGCCCACTTCGAACAGGCCGGCGAAAAACAGAATGATCCAGGACATGAGAGACCTCCATCGATTGACGGGGTCGTCCCCAGATTAATGACTCGATCGAGCCGCGAGGTCGTCCTCGCGTTGGGCGATAGAGTGCCCATCATTGATCCGGGGATCAAGTTTTCGGGTCAGTCCGCCGCCTGCTCAGCAGCGATTCTACGGTCTTCTTTTTCGCTCATACGGCGGAAATACGTCGAGAGCAGCGCGCCCGAAATGTTGTGCCAGACGCTGAACAAAGCGCTAGGCACCGCCGCCAGTGGCGAGAAGTGCGCACTGGCCAGCGCAGCGCCCAAACCGGAGTTCTGCATGCCGACTTCCAGTGCCAGCGATTTGCGCTGCGCCAGCGGCAGTTTGAACAAGCGTCCGGTGAAGTAGCCCAGCAGGTAACCGAAGCTGTTGTGCAGCATCACCACAGCCATGATCAGCAGGCCGGACTCGGCGATTTTCGCCTGGCTGGCGGCGACCACGGCGGTGACGATGATCACGATGCTCACCACCGAAATCAGCGGCAACACTTCCACTGCATGACGAACCCGGCTGCCGAGCAAGCGCTGGGCAACCACACCGAGCACGATCGGCAACAGCACCACTTGCAGGATCGACCAGAACAGCTCCATGAAGGACACCGGCAACCAGGCCGAAGCCAGCAACCAGATCAACGCCGGTGTCAGCAGTGGAGCGAGGAGGGTGGTGACCGCCGCGATGGCCACCGACAACGCCAGGTCGCCACGAGCCAGCCAGGTCATGACGTTCGAGGAGGTGCCGCTTGGGCAGCAACCGACCAGAATCACGCCGACTGCAATTTCCGGCGGCAGATGAAATGCCTGGCAGAGTAACCACGCCACACCGGGCATGATCACGAAATGCGCAACCACGCCCAGGGCCACGCGCCACGGGTGGCGAGCGACTTCGGCGAAGTCTTCGAGTTTGAGGGTCAGGCCCATGCCGAACATCACCAGGCCCAGCAGCGGTACGATTGCGCCTTTCAGGCCGATGAACCACGTCGGCTGCAGAAAGGCCACGACCGCGAAAATCAGAACCCAGTAAGCGAAAGTGTTGCCGACAAAACGACTCAATGCAGCCAGTGCGCGCATGGTCTGATCCTTTTTATTAAGTAGCACCACAAAACAACTGTGGGAGCGTGCTTGCTCGCGATGGCGGAGTGTCAGTCAACTCAATGTTGAATGTCAGGCCCTCATCGCGAGCAGGCTCGCTCCCACAGTGATATCAAACGCTTTTAGATCCCCTGCGGGGTCTCTTCACCGCCCAACGCTTCAACCAGCGCCGGCAGGAAGTCGCCGAACGTCAGCATCATCAGGGTGAAGCTGGCGTCCAGTTGGCCGAGGGCTTCTTCGCCGCCGTCCTGTTCCGCCTGGTCTTGCAGCAAGTCTTCGAACTTCAGGCGCTTGACCACCATCTTGTCGTCGAGGACGAAAGACAGCTTGTCTTGCCAGGCCAGCGACAGCTGAGTGACCACTTTGCCGGTGCTCAGGTGCAGCTGGATTTCTTCGCTGGTCAGGTCCTGACGCTTGCAACGCACGATGCCGCCGTCTTCGTGGGTGTCGCGCAGCTCGCACTCGTCCAGAACAAAGAAGTCGTCCGCGGCTTTCTGGGTGGTGACCCATTCCGTCATGGTCGCGGTCGGCGACATTTTCACGGTCAACGGACGTACCGGCAGTGTGCCGATCACTTCGCGCAGGGTGGAGAGCAGGTCTTCGGCACGTTTCGGGCTGGCCGAGTTGACCAGGATCAGGCCCTGTTTCGGCGCAATGGCGGCGAAGGTCGACGAGCGACGGATAAAGGCGCGCGGCAGGAACGCCTGGATGATTTCATCCTTGATCTGGTCGCGTTCCTTTTTGTAGACCTTGCGCATTTGCTCGGCCTCGATCTCTTCGACCTTTTCCTTCACTGCGTCACGCACGACGCTGCCCGGCAAGATGCGCTCTTCCTTGCGGGCGGAGATCAGCAGGAAATCGCCGCTGACGTGCACCAGCGGAGCATCTTCGCCTTTGCCGAATGGCGCGACGAAACCGTAGGTGGTCAACTCCTGGCTTGCACATGGACGCGCCTGTTTGGTGGCCAGTGCAGTTTCCAACGCCTCGGCATCAAAAGGCAGATCTTGGGTCAGGCGATAGATAAGCAGGTTTTTGAACCACATGGGGTGAGTCTCTCCTTATATACAAAGGGGGGCATTATTCTCTTAGCGAAGCCATAGGCCAACCCTTCGCTAAGCCTTTGGAAGGCCTGAGAAAATTATTTTAAAAAGTGCTTGCCACCGATGTGGTCGCTCCGTAGAATGCGCGCCACACCGAAAGTGAAGGGTGATTAGCTCAGCTGGGAGAGCGTCTGCCTTACAAGCAGAATGTCGGCGGTTCGATCCCGTCATCACCCACCATTCGCTTTAGTGTTACGCGCAGCGGTAGTTCAGTCGGTTAGAATACCGGCCTGTCACGCCGGGGGTCGCGGGTTCGAGTCCCGTCCGCTGCGCCATATTCGGTAACCTGGAACGCTGAACGCCAGGTCACCACGGAAAAGCCCGCTTAACGCGGGTTTTTTTCTGCCTGTTGTTCCTGCAGGGTGTGTCGTTTCATTGGTTTTCAGATTTTTTTAATAAATTTATTAATTAAATCAACACTTTATGAAAATCTGTGGCACAATGCGCCCCGCAACGAAGGTAAAGGGTGATTAGCTCAGCTGGGAGAGCATCTGCCTTACAAGCAGAGGGTCGGCGGTTCGATCCCGTCATCACCCACCACTACTTTCAATGTTACGCGCAGCGGTAGTTCAGTCGGTTAGAATACCGGCCTGTCACGCCGGGGGTCGCGGGTTCGAGTCCCGTCCGCTGCGCCATATTCGGTAATCTGGAACGCTGAACGCCAGGTCACCACGGAAAAAGCCCGCTTTATGCGGGCTTTTTGCTGTCTGGCGTTTGGGTTTTACTGTTCGGCGTTACGGCTGTGGCGGTAATCACTCACGGCTTCATACACCGCTTTGCGCAGGCGGTTAATACCGCCAATCGGTCGATGTGCCTCCAGCCCGAACCACGGATTGAACGACTGGTTGTCGCATTGCAGATTCAGCACCGGCGTGTCGAAGTCCTGGGCGGGCAACTTGATCCGCGCCACGGTCTGGAACGGCGCATCGTTTTCCTGCCACTCGATACTCGTATCTTCAATCGGCATGTACTTGCGTGGATCCTGTCGCTGGATCTGCAAGACAAAGCACGCCGGCATCCGATCCGTCGACAATTGCTGATTCAACGCAGCGCGCAGAAAATTCGGCAGCTTCTGGTTTTGAGCGGGCAGGGCGTAGGTCGGGCAACTGTCAGGATCCGGCGCCACGCGGAACTTGGCATTGGCTTCACCGAACTTGTAGGGCGAAACCGAAAAGTAAGTGGTCTGCGTCGGGCTTTGCGGGGCGGGGGAGAGTGTCGCCAAGGCAATAAACAAATGGCGAACCTGCCAGGTGCGCGGATCCCAGCCGGGGAAGAATGCAATCAACGTCTTGCCGTCTGCCTGGGCGGCCACATTCTGCCGGTATTCGGCGACATCGCTGACGAAGAAATTCGGATGGCTGAACATCACGAAGTCCTGCTCATGCCGACTCTGCTGATCGTCCAGCAATTGTTTGCCCGGTACATCCATCAGCTTGATCGCCATGCCGCGGGCATCGCGGATGCTGTCGAATTGCGGATAGGCATTGCCGTTGGACAGCCGCACCGTCGCTTGCCAGGTTTTCCCGGGTTCGCTGAACACACCCTGACGCAGTTCGCTCGCCAGATCCGGCAGCACCTGAACGTCGGCCTTCACGCAGCCATGGGCCTTGGCATGCGCATCGCGCAAGTAGCGAGTGCTTTCACGGTGCTGATCAACAATGCGCACGGCGGTCTGAATGATGTCCTGAGTCATCGCCGCTTCGCCGTCCGGCATCAATTCTTCAGCCGAGACCGGTCCTCTGTGTTGCCAGGTAAACCACGCCGTGGCCAGTGCCCAGCCGAGCAGTCCAAGGCCCAGCAAACACAACAGGGATTTGCCGAAAAAGGCGCCAAGGCGCATCCAGAGTCTGCTCATGGCAATTGTGCCTCCAACGGGCCGCCCAACACTTTCAGGTATTCCAGCAGCGCCCAGCGCTCCTGCGGTTGCAGTAGGCGACCAATCACGCCATTGCCACGCTTGCCGGAACGGAATTCGTGGCCGCTGTTGTGATTGCCGGTGATGCGCGTGTCGAACACGAAACCATTGCTGAAAGCCTCGGTGCGATACCCCAGGTGCTTGGGGTCGTACTCGAACGTGCCTTTATAGAAGGTCGTCGCGCGTTCATCCTGGGGCGAGAGCAACTGATAAAGGCTCGGCACCGAACCGTTGTGCAGAAACGGCGCCGTTGCCCAGATACCGGCCAATGGTCGTGCCTTGTAGGCACGCATTTCACGCACGCCGATGGGCAGGCCGAAGCCATTCATGGCGGGTTGCTGGGCGAGGGGAATGTTCGCGTCGAGGTAGGCCCGTTTGCCGACGAAAGCGGTGATGTAGGCCAATCCTCTGGCTGACGAGAGCTTGCTCAAGTCCAGCGGTTCCGTAGGCGTTGGCTGCAACTGGACATCCAGTTTCGCCAGTTCCGCCGGGTCCCATTGCAGCGCGCTGAGGTCGAAGCGATGGTCGGCAATGTTGTTGGCCGCGCCCGGATCTGTGCCGATGTAGTCCACCGGCAGCATTTTCAGATGCTGCACCCAGCGCCCATCACTTTGCACTGATCGCGGTACGTGGCAGCCGGCGCAGTTTTCACTGAACAGTTCGCGCCCTTGAGCCGCCAGAGGTTTGTCAACCGCTCCCAACAGCGCTTCCGGCCAGGCCGGTGGCTTGAGTCGTTGCAGGGTTTGTTCGATCAGGTGCAAGTCGCGCAACCGCACACTGGACGGGTAGCGATCGTCTCCTTTGAGGGGGTGGCCGTTGGCGTCGAAGAGGTTCAGCGTGGCGCCGACCCCCAGTGCCTCGCCGATATTGCGGGCCATCGGTTGCTGCGCCGAACCGTTCCATTGCACCCAGTCAAAAGTCCACATGTCCCACAGTTGCGGGTAGTCCACCGGGGCGTTGGCCACACGGTAATTACTGGGCGAAATCGCGTCACCGAAGCTGGCGTTGGCGATACGACCGAAGGCGTCGGTGCGGCCAGGGCCTTCCTCGGTTGGATAAAGTCCGCGATGGGTGTCGTTCCATGCCACCTTCACGAAGGTGTCGAGCGAGGCTTTGAAATCCTTGCGCAGTTGTTGGCGTCGGGTGTCGTAGTCGTCGCCCAGCACGTTGCGTGCGAAACGTTCGAATTTCCAGGGGGTGTAATACGTCGAGGCCAAACTTGCCACCAACGCTTGCCCGAAACTGCCACCGCGCAATGTCGGAACGCTGGAAGGCAAGACATGCTGCGCCGATCCGCCATCGATGCGCACGGCCTGGCCGTTGAAATGCAATTCCCCCGTGTGGCAGGCGGCGCAGGTGATGTCCAGGTACTCTTCCTGACTGCCAGGTTTTTTATGTCGGGCGAACCCCACCGGCAAGTTGCCGGGGTTCTCTGGCGTGGCTTTCTGCTCAGGGTCAATCAGAAAACCAAAACGTGCGAGGTATTCGGGGGCGGCGAATCGTTGTGACGAGAAGGGCAGTTCAAGGGCCCTGAACCAGTCATAACGCAACCCTTTGACCTCGGTGCCCTGAGGTGTGAAGTAGAAAACCTGACGGTCAGCGTCGCTCCACTGGTCCAGGTAACGTACCTGCCGGGCGGGTGATTCTGTCGGCAATTTCGGATTGGCGACGAAGTACAGCACCACGGCCAGGCCCAGGCCCAGCAAGACTCCAAGCAGAGCCAGCAAACGGATTAAGTGGCGCAAGATGAACATCCTTGTCGATTTACTGGCTCTCTTATGCCTCAGCGTTCACGGTGGCGGCAAGTGGCCATTACGCCAGATGCTGGGGGATCCAGCATCATTCGGTAGGCGTGAGATGACAGAAGCTTCATCTTTGCATTGGGGAAATGCGTTAAAACACCTGAACTTATCGGATGTTTCCTGCTCTCATGCCGGTAGCCATTGGTCGTGGCCGCCTGATAAGCTCGCGGCTTTACTCGATTGCCCTTTAGGCGCATGAACAAGGAAATAGCATGAAACAGCATCGGTTGGCGGCGGC
>Ga0157371_10001989_pt1 | contig 20230 bp, 19 predicted proteins | sample C45metaG_FD_113462 | JGI IMG/M metagenome (GOLD analysis project Ga0157371, IMG submission 113462) | Corn rhizosphere microbial communities from Kellogg Biological Station, Michigan, USA - C4-5 metaG | ecosystem: Host-associated > Plants > Roots > Rhizosphere > Soil | place: USA: Michigan...
ATCGGCGGTGTCGATCAATAGCGTTTGTGGTGCTACACTTCAGACCTTTCCGAATTCACTGATTTCTATAATGTTAAAGTTATTCGCCAGGTACACATCGATAGGTGTTATTAACACGCTCATTCACTGGGTTGTTTTCGCTATTTGCATCTATGCATTCCACACAGGTCAAGCACTTGGCAACTTTGCCGGGTTCGTTGTAGCTGTATCATTCAGCTTCTTCGCCAATGCCAGATTCACCTTCAAGTCTTCTACTACGACCATGCGCTACATGCTCTACGTTGGCTTTATGGGTACCTTAAGTGCGGCTGTAGGTTGGTGTGCTGATGAATCAGGAATGGCACCTGTCATCACGTTAATCGTTTTCTCCGCCATCAGTCTGGTGTGCGGCTTTATCTATTCAAAGTTCATTGTCTTTAGGGATGCGAAATGAAAATTTCTCTGGTCGTTCCGGTGTTTAATGAAGAGGAAGCGATTCCTATCTTCTATAAAACAGTTCGTGAGTTTGAGTCGTTACAGCAGCATGAAGTCGAAATCGTTTTCATCAATGATGGTAGCAAAGACGCTACAGAATCAATTATTAAAGCCATTGCTATTGCTGACCCGCTTGTAGTTCCGTTGTCGTTTACTCGTAATTTTGGCAAAGAGCCTGCTCTGTTTGCTGGACTGGACCATGCTACCGGCGAAGCGATCATACCGATTGACGTTGACCTCCAAGACCCGATTGAAGTCATTCCGCACCTGATAGATAAATGGCAGGCCGGGGCAGATATGGTGCTGGCTAAACGCTCTGACCGCTCTACAGATGGAAGGTTAAAACGCAAAACCGCCGAGTGGTTCTACAAACTGCATAACAAAATAAGCAACCCGCAGATCGAAGAGAATGTCGGTGACTTTCGCCTGATGTCTCGCGAAGTTGTGGAAAACATTAAGCTCATGCCAGAACGCAACTTGTTCATGAAGGGAGTTTTGAGCTGGGTTGGTGGGCGTACCGATGTTGTTGAGTATGCTCGCGCAGAACGCGTAGCCGGCAGTACCAAATTTAACGGATGGAAGCTATGGAACCTTGCTCTTGAGGGGATAACCAGCTTCTCGACCTTCCCGCTGCGCATGTGGACTTATATCGGCCTGTTCGTTGCAGGGTTCGCTTTCATGTATGGCGCATGGATGATTTTTGACAAATTATTTCATGGCAATAACGTGCCGGGTTATCCATCGCTTCTTGTTTCGATATTATTCCTTGGTGGAATTCAACTGATAGGCATCGGTGTTCTGGGAGAATATATAGGAAGGATTTACATGGAAGTTAAGCGTAGACCACGTTACTTACTGAAGAGGGATGGAAATGGAAAATAAATGGATTAACGTAGCGCTACAGTGTGTTAGTGCTGTTGTAATGGGTGTTATTGCTTATAAGTATTTGCCATTCCCATTTACGAATCATGATGTCGTAATTTATAAGATTATTGGCGAAGGGATCCTGTATCACGGGCAATTTCCTTATACATACGCTTTCGATCACAAACCAGCGTTTTTGTTTTACATTTATGCAATAGCAACAGCCATCTACCCTTTCAAAATGGGATTCTTCGTATTCCTTTCATCTATATTTTACATAGTTTCAGGTGCTGTTCTTTCAAAATATGCAGATGGTACATATCGCAATACTATGCTTTATGCATTATCTGTAACAGTTCTTTCTCTTCCGTTCGTTGACTTCTCTGGAAATACGGAGATTCTTTACAATTCAATGATTCTCATTTCATTGTATGCGTTGAGGTCAGATCGCGGTGGTCTTATCTTCATCTCAGGACTGGTGGCGATACTTAGTGTTAACACTAACTATCTGTCCGGTGTGATATTATCACTGCCTACGCTATATCTTCTTTTCTCAGATGGGATTCATAGTGCATTACGAAAATGCATCATCTACTCATTAGGGGTAATAGTGGGTCTTTCGGTGGTTTTTGTTCCAATAATAGCCACATCGAGTATTACTGAAAATTATTTCGGCCCGCAGATATCTTTCCTTTCTGTGTACGGTTCTGAGGGAACTTATACAGATACACTTATGCATTTCCTTCCAGGTATATTACTTTCCTCAATATTCATGACTCCTGCGATTGTCGCTTGCATTATCAATAATCGACGCAAAGACGCTATAACTAGCTTACTCTTATTTTCTTCCGTTATCATATCAATGATAGCCCCAAGGCAAATGGCTCCTCACTATTTCGCAATGGTAGTAGTGCCAATCTGCATGTCGCTCGTGATAATAAATAAAATACGTGTTATGGGGGTAGTAATTGCGATGTCAATTTTCTCATATACATTTAGCAATGATGTAAGAACAATGCGTAGAATAAATAATGACAATGCGGTCAAGTTCAGAGAAGGTGCTAGTGCAAAATTTGATGAACTTAAACGGATTGTTGATGGCAGAAAGGTCCTTTCTATCAGATCTTCTCATGTTCCCGTATATATGGCTGACATTTATCCGGTTATGCCATTTATCTGGAATGCGCACACTAAGTTAGTCTTTCGTGACAAGGAAGAAGAATTCTTTGTCGCCGAGCTTAAAAAATCTCCTGAACTGGTCATGACATCAAACTTTTACTGTGATAAACCCACATCAATGCAGAGGGTGTGCTCAATCCTGAAGAATGATTACACCCTCATTTATCGCATCGAATGGGGTTTTGGGTTTGGCTCTGACCTATATCAATATAAATAGTAAAATGGTGGGATTATATCTCCCACCATCCATCTGACATCTTTTTATATGATTTTGACCAGTTATTACCAGTCATTGTCTGGTCCGCTAACGTTTTATTAACGATACGTTGATCTGAAGACACTCCGCTAGCGCTGTTTAAGAATGCAACGCTGGCACCACCTGTTGTTCCACGGAAAGTAACCACTTGCCCAGTCTTTCCTCCTATTATCCTGGATACCGATAAGCTTGCGGCATTGCAGTTCCAAAAGTCACTGATTTCAAAATTAACAGTAGATGCCCCTACAGCACTGAGTAGTTTAGGGGCGCTGTCATCACCAATAACTCGATAAGCGGTAACTGCACTGTCTGTTAGACTTGCAATAACAGACGCTGATGAGCCATATGGTCTGTTTCTCGAACCAAACATACGGTTAGTAGACGTTATTGCATAGTCAGCGCCTGATTTCATATAGAAAGTATTATTTTCAATTGTGACATCAGACGACGCATTTTTGATGTAAGGAAGACCAGATACTAAAATCTCATCAAAAAGACAGTTTTGTATTGTCAGCCCTTGGCATCCGCTACCGATCTCGAATGGATTCAGCGTTGTTGATTCACCACTTTTAAATGTACAGTGATCAAATAAAGCACCGGTTTCTCCCACAATGATTACATCCTGGAAGTTATCCATGAAAATGCAATCACGGAATGAAAGACCATTCTTGGAATCATATGTTGGGTTGGTCGATGGTTGGGCGTTGACACCATAATAAGAGTTTTTAAATATACACCCTATAAATGTCGTCTTTCCTTTATTGCCCATAAAACGCAGGCCTGAGCTCCCAAGCACGTGGTTATTCCAAAACTCACAATTAATAAATTGAACCGTGAAGTTCTGATTTGACCATGAAGGAAGATCTTCTCCTGTTGAACCGTCCTTGTTTGTTACTATAACCCATACATTATTATTAGCCTGCGTCAGACCTGGGTTTTTACATTTGCAGTTCTCAAACACTACGTTCTGACTGTACCTGGTTATTCCTCTATCACCACTGTAGAAAACAATGAAGTTAGGGGTGTTATATGCAGTGCAGTTGAAATATTTGACATTATAACATGATGCAACCCTGAGCCAGGCATCCATGTTTGGTAGATTTTCGCAATGAAAATCTTCAACATAAATATTGTATGGGTGTTTGCCGTTATTCAGTGTTGTGTCTACGGAAGGGTCAACAGGTTGCCTTCCGTATTCGGGATTCATTCCGAATTTCCATGACCCATTCTTGATCAGGAATCGACGTACTGTGAGTCCATCACACTCGCCAAGGTTCGCAATGACAAACCCATGATAAATAGCGTGACCATCTGCGCTTACATCGTGCAATTCTACATCCCTGGTCATTAGCGTTCCAAGATACTGCCCGCCTATCCAGAATAGACAGGTTGAATTACCATTGGTATCAAATGAGTTAGCGCGGGTTGAAACAGTGGTGTATTTAAATCCTCCGATTCTTACTGGTCCGGTGTTATTGTAAACTACAAAGGTATGGTTTCCTCTGTTGCCTGCATCAGGAATATAACCCTGAACGTTATCAATGATTATTGCACCATTGAAGTCAAGATCTATTCTACCGAAACCAATAAAACTAATAGTACTTTCTAGGCGATATGTACTTGAAGCATTTCCTATTAATTTAACACCTGTTCCGGTGTAATTAGAGATAGCCGTGTTCAGCGCGGCAGAACTATCGAGAACACCCGTCTTGTCTACACCAGGCAGATCGTCGATAAACATGAATACGCGATCGAGGTATTGCGTGAGATTAACGCCGCCCTTTGTGCCAATCAGGTTTGTTCCAGGTGGGTCAAATGAAGCTAATTGCGGCCTGAACTGGTCAGGGTCATATTTGAGAACGTCAGCTATGTAATCGACTTGTGAGCCATATGCATCGTAGATAGCCATGCTATGGCCTGCTACGGTAACCACTTTCACAAGTTGGCCGCCGTACACTATTTTACCGGCAGCGTTAACAATCAGTGGCTGCGGGATTTGAACGAGACTCTCATCTTCGTTTTCGATGTAAACTGGGATCTGATTGGCCGGAATTGTCGGGTCTGTATCAATCAGGCCGATATATATGCGCCCGTTAGCCACTGCGCGAAATGTGCGCGAGTCAGTGAAAATTGGGCGCGGGTTCGTTACCACTACATTTGCGGTGATATCTGACATTTACTGTGCTCCGGGCGCAGCAAAGCCGCACAAGCTAAAACTTGCGCAGCGTTGCATTAAGGTCGGTTATAATTAGTTAAATGAATGGAGGGTTTATGGAACGTGACTGGTTGAACTTTGCTTTCTTAATCTTTGGCATCTGTGTAGGTGTTGCCCTATTCACTTAATGCCTCAGATTTCGCACCCTGAGCGAATGAATTAACTACTCGCTCAACATCAGATAACGCTTTCTCAAATGCTGTAGAGCCGCGTGGAGTATTAGCCAGGCGCAGCATTGCATTACGTGCTGGCTCGCTCTCATACATTCTTGCAAGCAGCCCATAGCCACCACCAACACCAATCAAAGCAGGGTTAGTCACAGTGCCAATACCCATAATGAATGGGATAGTCTGTTGTCCGGTTGGTGTTGTAACTCCTGCCTGCCCTGCTCTCTTCGTTGACTCAAGATAGTTCTTCAGCCCTTTAAGATACGCCGCATCTCTCCCTTTGAACGCGATTCCCGTCTGGTTAGACATCAGATTAACTTGTCTCAGGAACTGGTCAGGCGAACCGCCAGATTTCTCCATTGCTTTACCGATAATGCCGTTACGCATTTGGGCGCGACCAATCTGGCCGACTGAGTTGTAGAGGTTCTGCACTTCAGACTTGTTCTTACTGAAAAGCATGTTGTTAACTACTTCTGGAGTAAGGTCGCCTTTCATCAGCACATTCTTCAGGCGGGTATTCTGGAGTTTGCTGGCCTCATCTGCGTATACAGCGTTGGCCTGCTTGTAGCGGCGTAGAGTGTCGTCGCCAAGGTTCTTACCAATGGAGCTATCAATGTCTCCGGTCATAGCCCTGTAAACGCGCTGAATAGCCGCATCAGAACGATTGGGCATGACGACCCGCTCACCCTTAACATCCTGCCTGAACTGGCTGCGCAGATTACTCAACTGCTGCAAATCAACGTTACCGCCTGCCAGCTCATCACGATATGACTGGAGTTTACTTATTGTGTCTGTATCTGCGACCTTGCCCAGTTTCTGAAGACTGGCTATCTCATCATCAATCTGCTGCAGTGCTCTGGTGGGCTGTATGCCTACTCCAGTCATGGCATTTTGCACCTGCTCAAGGCGATTCCCCGCGGCCTGTTTGATACCGGCTGTTTTGGATTTGAGGCTGCCAATCACAATTGACGGGTCGTAATCACCAAATCGTGAGGCATACTCATTCACCAGTTGGCTTCTAGCTTCCTGCTGCCCTGCTCGCATGGTGCTTGTACCAGCGAAAGGAATGTTTTCCGCTGTGGTCTGAGCCATTCGCCCGACGCGGGAATTTGGCTGCAGAACGTCAGTTGTATGCAGAGGAACATCCGCAGAGTTAGCAAATCTGATCGCCTGTTGTGCCTCTGGAGAGATTGCACCTTTTACTCCACGATATGCAGCGCCAGCAACGCGTCCAAGTTGATTAATTGCTCCTCCCAATACAACACCAGTTCCAAGGTCGGTGGCCAGTGCTGACGGGTTATTCTGTTCGCTATTCGCAGCCATAGAACCCACAACGTTCTCTGCCAGCAGTCGTGATGCTCCTTGCGCTACACGACCGGCAATCGTCGGAGCTTGAGTGACGATTCGCTCAGCACCTACAGGGGCAAGGTATGGTAATGCTTCAGCGAAGATTTTACCTTCCGTGGTCTGTGGGGTTAATGCACCTTGCTGAAGCCCTAAATCCTGCGCCAAACCTTCTGTTGTCACGCGTGGTGCTGGTTGGTATGTTCCATCACCTAATCCAAGCTTGTTACCAGCCCATGCCCCTGCGCTCGCCACAGCATCAGCCATTGATGCAGGGATGTTTGCCAGGTTAACGCCAGCCTGGAGCAATCCACGCCCTGTTTCCGCTGCCGCACTCCCGAGGTCAGAAAGGAAGCCGCCTTGCTGCTGTTGTTGTGAAGAATCCTGATCAGCAGCAGGCTGTTGCTCCTGTTGTTGCTCTGGCTGTGGTGGCGGATATGCGGCATAGAACTGATCTCTTGCCTGCGCCCATTTATCACCAACCTGTGGCGCAACTACCTCATCAAAGTATTGCGCCTGAGCTTGTGCCTTTTCAGATGGAGATAGTGCCTGATACTGTTGCGAGGCAATCACGTCTTTCCATGCCTTAGCCATTAGTCACCCCATAGTGAAGAGAAGCCTGCGCTTTGCTGTGCTTGCTGTGCTGGTTGAGATTGCTGAACCGGTCGTGATGGTTGAGACTGAGCACCTCGATTTCCAACATCTACGCTGTACTGCTGGTTGTAGTTGTCGGTGTATTGCTGAATATCGCGCAGAGATTGCTGCATTGCTTCCGGGCTTGAGTAGTCGACCTGCGGCATACCCTGAAAATACATCTTCGCTTCCGCTACGGTATTGATGCCTGATGCGCCCATATCCCTTGCTGCTGCGATGCCCTGATTCTGCATCTTGCCCTGAATGCGTTTGGTGGCATTGAATAACTGGCGCTGCTCACCGCCACCAAGACGGCTACGGACTTCTGCATCCCATGATGGAGAGCCATTACCACCTGTAACACCAGTCATGAAATCTAGCTTGTCAGTTGGAGCATTCAGGATTGCGTTAAGGTCTTTAGACATTGCGTAGTTTTGAGCTGAGGCAGCCGATGTTGCTGGCGCTGCGATTGAGCTTGCAGGAACGCGAACGGTGTTTCCTGCGTTGTCTACGCCTTCATAGAAAGCGTTCTGACCAGCACCGTGAAGCTTGCCAACGATTTGCACTGTACGACCATCTGACAATTGTACGTTGCGCCCGTCGCTACCCGCGATACCAGATGCGTTAGCTCGCTGATTTGCCATATCCTGACCACGGCGAGCTGTAGCGGCTGATATATCCTGACCACGTGCGGTGATATTCTGACCTCGCGCAGTAAGAGATTCGCCAGCCTGATTGCTGCGGATAGTTTCGTTGAGCTTGTCGCGATCAAGGGCCTGTCCAACAATCTTGTCCTGTGCATTGAAGTAATCAACAGGACCAAGTGCAGCCATTCCGAGGTGATCCACAAATTCACCGAACTGCTGCGGGTTTTGTTGATAGGTTTGTGCGACTTCTGCAGGGTCTAACCCAACTCGCTGTAGGTCTGCGGCGTTATTCTGCAGCCATGTGCCCATTGCTTCAGGGGATGTAGCAGCTAAACGAGCAGCGGCAGCAAGATTACCAACAGTTGATCGCTGGTCTTCATCGACAAACTTCATGCCGTTTCGTACGGCATCTACCTGGTCAGGGAATTGTGCTGCTAGTTGGCGCATGGCATTGCGATCACCTGATGCGTAGGCCTGACCATAAGCTTGCTGGAATTGCTGCTTACGTTGCGCACCTTCCTGCTGTTTGTAGATATCCATCACAGAGCCAATTCCCTGCAATGCCTGCAAGCCAATGTTGTTACGTCCTGAGCGCTCGTCTTCGTTATTCTGCCGGATGAATGCTAGCGCTGTATTTGCATCGCTGGCTTGTGGTGCGTTTGTATTTACCCCGCCAAGACCTGCCAGCAACCCACCCGGGTTACCTGACTGCTGCCATGTAGCCATGATATCCCCTTAGAAAAGTGAACCAAGCAGCCCAACACCTGCGCCGATTGCAGTGCCCCAGCCTGGCATAATCGCAGTTCCAGCCATAGCACCTGATGCCGCACCACCAAGAGCAGACTGGAATGTTGATGGCCTGTTTGCTCCTGCCGCCGCTGCATTTGCCTGCTGCTGGTATAACTGACTAGCGTTGTTTGCGTAGTTCTGTCCTGCTGTAGCCTGACCGGTCAAGGCTCCAAGCCCAATATTTGCCAGATTCTGGTAGTTGTTCATCTGACCTGAAAGCCAGTTCTGACCGAGTGTTGGAGCAATGGCAGCCAACTGATTACTGGTTGCAGTAGAGCCAAGTCCGCCAGTTGCTTCGGCGGCATTAAGGCTTTGGTATCGAGCCTGATTAGCCAGGTCTTTATATTGCTGGGATCCGTAATACTGATTTAACGCATTACCCTGCCCTTGTAGCGTGGAAAGGTTCTGCAACTGAGAGACATACTGTTGGGCGAGTGGAGTGAACGGTGCAAGGTTCTGCATGTTCGTCTGCCACATTTCGCGCTGCAGCTCGATACCCTTCTTGGTTGCATCTGCCTGTGCGCCAGCTCCACCATCCCCTCCCTTCTGATACACCGCATTGTTGAGGTGTTTATGGGCAATCTGATGAATTAGCATTTAATAGCTCCTCATATTTCGAGCGAGGTAATTGATAGAGAGTGATTCCGACAGGTTTCCCATTGCTCATATACGCGTCGTCAAGGTGACCAATGCGCGTAGCACCAAGCAGACGAATCAGGGCTCGTCCATATTTTGTGGTGTCGGGAACCATCGTGACGCTGTTCAGGAATGGGGAGTTATCGAGAAGCCATTTGCAGAATAAACGGTGACCATTGAGGGCGTATTCACCACGAAAGCCAGGAGAATAGATGGCGTGGCATTCAACGACGCTGTGCCAGAAGTTTCGCACTTCGTGAACACCAGCCAGCAAGATTCCTTCGTAGATGCCGAGATATACCGCATCAGGCTTGATGAAGTATTTGTCTCCGCTGTCTACGATATTTCCTGTGTTTTCTGGATTATTTAGAAATTCTGCAAGCTTCACCGGATTATCGATGAGCTTTATTTGCATTATGCGTTTATCAACCCGTGACCGGATGTTGCTCCTAATGCTGTCTGTAAGGCAACCGCAAGCTGTCTTACCTGCTGCAGGCCTGTAGCTATAGCCTGAACCTCTGACTGCGTGTAAGTAGCGCTCACGGTGTATGTAGTGCTGCCATTGATACCAGCCTTTGACGCTGTTCCAGTGGATGCAGTCCAGCCAGTATTGCGAGCACCTACGACCTTCGTTCCGCCTACAGAGTAAGATGATGCTACGTTAAGGGGGGATGCCAGTGTTTGCGATGCTACTGCAGATTTCGAAACGTAGTCGCCCTGAAGGGTTGTAATATTTCCCTCTGCTGTAGTGACGCGTGTATCAATCGATGAAACGTTGGACTGCAGCGTTGAAACATCAGCCTGAAGAGTTGTGATATTTCCTTCAGAGGTCGTAACTCTTACCGATAGCGCTGAAATTGCAGAGGTGTTTCCGGTGATGCGGATTTCGTGATCGTCCACTTCAACACGTAAGGCTGAAATCCTGCTCTCGTGGTCAGCAAGGATGACGTCCTGCTCTTCGTTCTTTACCGTCGCCTCATAAGCAAGCTCACCAGCATTGTTAGCAGCGTTAGCTATGCTGAGCATGTCGGTATTTTGCTGGATTATGTATAGGCGGTATGGCTGACTGAATGTATTGGGAAGGATTGATGAGTCAACGCGGCGTGATTGCACGTTAACCTTTACCGGTTCATCTGCCATCACTCTATCCTTACCTGGCACCCGCTAAGCGTAACAGGTGATGAGGTGATAATTCGTATCTTGAACCCGATGTTTTTTCGAATTCGACCCAGTCGTTTCCAGATAGCTCGCTGGTCATAACGGAATGGAGCGTTCCAGGGAATCATCTGCTCGCGTCCGTAGTTAATCCCATCCGTAGTGGCCGAGATAAACATGCGTTCTGCGTACTGTGATACTCCTGTGCTGGATTCAAGCTCAAAATCGAAAACGCGGGCGTTGTCTGCCTTAAACAGCGGCGTATAGAGCAAATGCTCCTGCTGCTCTGTATACTGGCTGGATATAGCTTTATCCATTACGCCCAACTGACTTGTTAGCTTATCGCCGCAGGTGATCGTGTTACCCTCATACACGAGGTCAACCGCGCGATATACATCATCGCTGAATCCTGTTTTGAGGATTGCCCACTGAGCACCACCCTGAGTTACTGAGCCGTCATAAACCATTACGTGACGAGGAAGGTGGATAATCAGTAACTCATGAGCTTCGAAACGCGTTGTTTCCATGTATGCTGAAGCAAGTTCATCTGCACTGTAGCTCTGCAGGATCTTCTCCACGGTTGAAGTGGCTATCTGCTGGACAGCACCTGAGTTAATCAGGTAAACAGATGGTGCGCCGGTTGCCGGATGACTGATGATTGCGTGAGTATCGGCATACTTCGTTTTGCAGTACGTTCCAGCAATGCCCTTCTGAACCATCATCGAAGGCTGGCTCTGGTATATAGCCACGCCCACAGCAGAAGCGTTTCCTGTCAGGTTGAAATACTCAATGGTCGAAGTTCCAAAGCACACTACAAAATCACGCCAATTATCAATGCCAATAATGCCATCTGGCTGACTTTCTGCCCGGTACTCAGCTGCGTAACGGTCGGGCTTTGACTCATCCTCCAGGTCGCTTATAAAAAATGAGTCTGTTCCGTCCTTACTCCATATATAACGCGATCTGTTTCTGCATAAATCTCGCAACAGACCCAAATCGTATTGAACATACCCTGTTGATGTTGCCCAGTTAGAAAGAGCTTTCGTCGTCCCGTCATAACGGTAGAGGATCATCGTTCCGTTTGCACCAACCGCCTGGCTATTGTAACTGCAGGCCATACTTACTCTGTCAACTCCAGTTACATCTCCAGCATCTTCACCTGATTTATAGAGCTTAGGACCACAAACGCGATAAACAGCATTCTCATGCGTGTTATACATCGCGCCACGGCTCACCCCTGCAACATCTTGGAGCTTCTTAATGCCGGGGAATGAGCGCAGATAGCCGTTAGAGTTGAGCACCTCTTTCGGCGTTGCCAGCATGTTCACCGGCAGGAAATCAACATAATCGGCATTGGTGAAGTCTTTGCCGACGCCCTTCATCAATGGAAGCTGCTGAACTGGCATTATTCGCTCCCGTTATCACATGGTTCCTTGCGCCGGTAAAAATTCCAGCCGTTATAGGTGGCAAGTCTGTTTCCACTGCCAACAGGCATACGGTTTGGATAACCGGACTTACATTTAGCTCTGCTTGCGCGTGACATGGCTGACTGTTTGATCAGTCGCTCTTTGCCATATCTCGCAGTGGTGATGATTTTTGCAGTTGGCTCTACCGCGTAATCAGGCGCAATCCTGATCGCAAGATTGTGAAACACAGCACTGAGCTTTCCGGTTGTGAGCCCGTGGGCATCGCCTGGGTCTGGAGCAACATCATCAGCAGAGAAGATGTAACCTGCATCGATTCCCGGCGTATCATCGCTACCTTCAAACCACTCAGCCATCATCATTTCGAGGTCATTAACCCCATCTTCCATGGACTGAGGTTCGACATCGGTTAGCGTGGCATTCGAGGCGACGCCCAACTTACGTAACGCAGCGAGAACGAGATCGCCTTTAGTCGTGAAATTCATCTGTTTCCGCCTTAGGTTTGCGACCTGGCTTTTTGCGTTCTTTCTTCTCTGGCTCTGCGTCTTCTTTCAGAAGGTCGTCAGGGTGAGCAACCCAGCCAGCATCAAGGTATTCAGCCAAATCCTCTTCTGGAATAATTTCCCAGTCATAAGCAACGCCTTTCCAGACTCTGTTATCACCGCGGCGATATACCATTTGCGTCATGATTTACTCCAAAGACGAAAGGGGCCGAAGCCCCTTTGTTTACGCCTGGTCAGCCAGACCTACACCGATTGACTCTGGACGGGTGGCATTGACGCCATACCACACAGCGATACGGCACAGGCCAGACAGAGTGCTGATATCACCCTGAGTAGCGAAGATACCGTTCAGTCCAACTTCCGGGATGGTGAATGACTTGGTTTTCATGCCAGCAAACAGTTCGTGGTTAGCCGGGATTGGCTGGCTCACGATACGGATTGAGTCATCCGCCCAGAACACGTTGGTACGCGTAGTTGTGGTATTGAGCACGTTCACTACCATGCTGTTAGCCAGCGAGGTGTTCACGTTGGCATAAGCACGTTGCTCAGGTGACAGCGCGGTATCATCCAGTGCAATCGGCTTCGGCGTGATTTCGATGTGAGTGCCATCGATAACGCGAACCACAGAGAAAGTGGCGTCATTGGTCAGAACATTCTTAGCCATCTGCGACAAGAACTTCACTCCGGTGAAGCTAATTTTGTCGCCACGCTTCAGGCCGGTAGTAGCAGACAGGGTCACTGTTGCCAGACGGTTATCCACGTTGCGCTTATTACCATCAGCATCCAAATCCCACGCAACAGGCTGGAATTTCTGTGCGCCGCTAACAGTCAGCCCGGTAGCAGTTGACGCATTCAGTACTGGAAGCTTAGGAGAGCGCAGAACGTCATCAAATCCAGCAACCTGACGTTGGATAGTGCCGTTTTTGTACGCTTCTTCAGGAATGCGGCCAAACATGTCGCGGTTAATCAGATCGTGACCGGCTGCCTTGTAGTCTTTCGGGTTGAAGAAGTACGACAGACCTGAATCGCGATTCAGTTCGCGAGAGAACATGATTTCTTCTGCGTCTGCTACGAAATCCCAGCCACTACCTGCTGCAGTGCCGATTGGGTCATCACTGGTAACCACCAGAGAGCCCATTTCAGCAGCCAGGTTAGCTACTTTCACTTCGCAGTTGCTCGCCAGCTTCTTGGCGGCCGCGTTGATACGACGACGATATGAGGTTTCATCTCGCAGGTCATCAGCGCGTAACTGGAAGAAGTCGTTATCGGGCTCACCAAGACTTACCGGAACGTTAAGCTCCAGAATGCCAGTTGATTGACCTGTCAGGTCCCAGCCTTCCTGAGTTGGTGATTCCTGCTCAACAGGCATCCAGATGGTGTTGCTTGAACGCTGCATTTCTGCAGCAGGTGGGGTGTACTTACCGGCCTTTTGAGCCATAGGGGTGAGACTGGTGATGGTTTCGATTACTTCATCGATAGCCAGAGTCACCATTTGACCTTCGTTAAGAGCCATTATCGGATTCCTTGTAATTGTTTCTTAATCTTGCGGTATGTCTCTACGTCGCCCTTGCTTGATGCTTCTTCCATCTTCTTCTTGAGTGCAGCCACGCTGGCAGCCACAACTTCACCAGTGATGGGCTCATCTACAGGGGGGGCGCTTGATATCTGCTTACCGCGAGGTTTGAGAGTTAAACGTTCTGAGAGTCGAGCGAGTTCAATCAGCGCTAGCTGCCCATCCATCGACATCAGTTGACGGACCTTCTCTGGGTTTGCTCCCAGGTGATAAACGAGCTCAGCGGATTTGCCGGGGAATAAACGCATAATGTCGATGCCAATCTGTGGTGGAACCAACTGCATAAATGCGTCTTCTTTTTCCTGATAATCAGGAATGTTTAGCTTCTCGGCAGAGTCGTAGTGCTGGCGGGCAGCCTCGACGTATTGCGTTGATTGCTGGGTATAGTCCTGAGTCCTGCGCCCTTGCTCAGCAACAGCATTGCTTCTGGCATCCTGTGCTTTCAGGTTCCATTCGTTATTAGCCTGTTGCAGCGCAGCCATAGCCATGGCGGTGTCGCCGTTGTACTTGCCGTACAGCGCGTCATCACCAAGGTAGTCATTAACGTTTGGCTGGGGAGGAAGGTCTGGATTAACCCGGAGGTTCTCCGGCAATTCACCGCGCTTAACTGCTTCTGCCGCTTGCTCAAGCTCGCGTTGACGCTTGCGTTCTAGGCGGCGCTGTGCAAATTGCGCATTGGTTGCCGGGTCTTGTTTTGGTTTTGCCTCATCGTCTTTCAGGACGATCTCAAAGCCCTCATCATGCCCTGCGTTGTCATTGGCATTATCGACAACTGAGCCATCAGCAGATGCCGCTGCTTGATTGCCGGACGTGTTTAAGCCTTCAGCTTCCTGAATTTCGGTGGTTTCTGGGTACATATAACTCTCTCTTATTGAGGAATCTCGGCTGCTCTGCCGGAAGGTTGATTTTGTCTCTGCGATTGCAGGATGTTGGCGAAGTCCATGCGCTGTGAGTGCTGCTGACTGTCGCCTTTCAGAAGTAATTCTGCGTTGGCTCGTGCATCGTCACTGTTTTGCTGCTGGTAACTTTGCATGAGTTTGAGGAACTCCCGGAAAGCAGACTGCTTATCCAGGTCCATATTGTTGAATATCTCTGCGACCTTAGCCGCGTTGAGCTGGTTCTGGCCTTCAGCTTTCGCTGCATCAACCTGAATCTGCATCTGCTGGTTCTGCGCTTTGAGAAGCTCAGCCTTACCTTGCAACAGAACACCTTGAGCCTGCGTTTGTTCAGGTGAAGGCTCTTTAGGTTGCTGCTGAGCCTGTTCAACCATTTGCATCTCTTCAGGCGTCTCAGGTTTCTTCAGTCCCATCATTACAAGCTGCTTATTAGCGTACTCACGCATCATCTCAACGCCTTTACCGTCGAGTAATGTGAAGTATTGAAGCAACAACATCTGCCATTCAGGTGTGCCAGGAGGAACCTTGGCGAGCAATTCCTGAATCTCTGCCCGGTTCTGCTCCTTCATGCTCTGGAATGATGGCCCTGTGTCCGTGTAACACTCATAGCGACCGCGAATGTCGTTAAGTGTCACCACCGTACCTGTCTGGTAATCGACCGCCTGTGTGAGCAATTGAACCTGTTTCTCAGTGCCATCCTCAAGCGTCATCATTACCTGGCGAGGAACGTCATAAATGTCATTTACCATTGACTGGTAAATCTCACCATCACGACGCATTGCAGTAGCGAGGTTGTCCTGAAACACAAACGTCTCAAGGTCTGCTCGCATGTTCAGTTGGTTGACGGTATCGAAAGCCACCTGACCATTTGCCGCTTCTGCATCAACGCCCATTGTTGCGACCTGGCTAACTGAGTTAGTCGCCGCTTCGAGCATGTATGCGTTGGCCTGAGGAACTTCTGGGTTTTCCATGTACGAAATAGGCTGTACAGGAAGGTCTCCATTGTTCTCATCGGTACGGTTGAGCAGATAGTACGGGTAGTCGTCATTACCGCCGTACATATACTCGTAGCCTTCAATCTGCTCAGGCCAGAAGATAGGTTTCTTCTTCGGTGTGCGAGCTACGATGTCGGCGTTGAAAGACATGATCATGTTACGCAGACGCTGACCGTCTTTAGTCAGGCGAACAACACCCTCATAAACCTCTTTGTCTCCAGCAAATGACCACTCGCCGTATACAGGGACGATCGGGATGTGCTCGCCGGCGATAGGCTCACGGTTTTTCAGGATGGTTGTGCAGGTGATAATTGATTTGTAGACGCGACGACGCTTAACCTTCTTCTCGGCTACCTTGATCATGCCTTTATCGGCAAGCTCATCAATAACGTCTTTAATGTCGCGCTGGAAGTAACTTACCGGCTCACCTGTCAGTGGGTCCTGATAGATGAATACGGTCTCTTTCTTCTCTTCTACCTCGTAATACTCACCAACATAAACAACGTCGCTGGTCAGCCAAGGGAATAACCAGTTCATATCAGGATTCTGGAATGACGGAGTTTCTTCTTCATCGAATCCGTTCTTCTCAGCAAATGCCTTCCACCCGTCACGGCTCATAGCATTTATGACTGTGCAATGCATAGCATCGCTCTTGTCCATCTGCTTGCTGTTGCTATCCCAGACTACGTGGGTGCATGCCTCATGAATCGGAACGCGGCGGATAACCTGATTGTTGCTGGTTGGGTCCTGGTCTTCGTATTCGGTGATTAAACGCCACGCCCCAACGCCTGCTTCAATCTGCTCACGAACAGCAATGTTCACAGATATCTTTGCGGTGTTGTGGCGCATGTCTGTGCGGTACATCCCCATCAGCACATCAGCACTGTTAGGGTCTGCGCCATCCTTCGGCCTGAATAGCACGTCAATGGGGTTTTTGCGCATCTCAGCAACGAGCTTACGCACGACAGGGCGCACTACATCGAACTGACCACGGTATTGCAGGGTTGTGTAATCTGATAACCAGTCATCCCACTGCGACACCCGGCTAAAGTACAGGTCGTTTGTCGCTTCGGTTCTGGCTTCGTCGCTCGCCATCCAGTCTGCGTCGAATTTACACAGGATGGAATTGAGTCGTTCATTGTCGGCCATTATCTTCTCCGTGCGACTGGTTTAATTGGGGCCGGTATTTTCTTTTCTCTTGGCGTTTTAATATCACGCATCATCTTCGCGAATCGGCGCATCATGTAGCCATATCGAACAGCAGAAAGAACGTCATCGTTCAGTTTGACGATCTTGCCGTTTTCATCTCGGTGATAGAGGCGGAACTCTTCAAAAAATGGTTCGCAGGTGTTGAAGACTTTAAATCGCCCGTCAAGCATCAGGTCTCTAAGCTCATTGATGCCTGGCTCTACTGCGTTGCCACCATCAGGCCATGTCGCGTGATCAGATAGCATCATGAACCCAGCATCTGCGTATTGCTGCTTGAGCTGTTCACCGCCACCTTTCTCATGCTGATGTCCATCGTGAGGCCATGCTGTAGGTACTTTATTTGCCCACGGCTTTACTGCCCCCCATGCCTGAACAGCGGTTTGCTCTTTCTTCTTCCACGTTCTGGCTAGATAGAAGGTGTCTGCATCCTTATCCCACCACAGCTGTATCTGTGCCTGCGGGTGGTCCCATCCAAAGTCCATAGCGTTAATAACGTAGAAGTGACCTGGACACTCGAATGGTTGACACTTAATGGTCTCTTCCGGTATCTGGAAGATTCGACCGCTACCCATAGTTGGGATGCCGCGAGCGCGGGCTTCACGCTCGTGTTCAGGATACGACGCGACGATTTGCTCTTTCTGCTCATCGCTATAGTGGTCAGCGTCGTAGATTGTCATGGTGACAACCTTCTGCGCTTTGCTTGGGTTCTTGATGAATTTTGTTACAACGTCTGACATACCCATCAGAGGGGTGAACGTCAGCATTGAGAACTGGCCGTATTTGTTGGTACGGGTCAGGCCTTCTCCGTAAATGCTGTATGGAGGCTCTTCATCGAACCAGACACCATGAATTGTGTCACCCTGCCAACGGGCTCGACCCTGTGAATACGGCTTGAAGTAGCAGATAGATATGCCGTCTTCCAAGCCTTCAGCGTTGTGGTGCTTCACCAGAAGGTGATCGACAAGGTTCGGGAAAAATGGAGACTTCTTCCAACTGATGATGTCCTCTTTCGGGATTGACCCGTAGCCAGGCTCATCATTCTCTTCGATACGACCACATAGGATTCGTTGTGTCGTCTTCGTTACGGTTTCGTTAGTCTCGCCACCTACCCAGAACACAACAGGCTCATAGAAGCGCTTTCCTCCCCACGTATCACCATACGCTCCATCGGTCGGGTACCCTTTCGTTCCGGGATAGCGACCCGTGAGATGGAATGCTACCTCTGCGCCGCCAGTGTAGGACTTGCCAAGTTGGTTACCAGCCATGAAGCAGCGCTCTGGATATTCAGCGCCAGCCTCAATGAATTCACGCTGCTTGCCATATGGTGAGAACTCATACAGCAGGTGCGTTTCACGGTATCGCTCCTCTTCTTCCAGAAGCCCAAGCAATTCGATCTGCTCGTCTTCTGTAAGCTCATCAAGAATCGCTTCGCTTTCCACGGTTGAGTAACTCCTGAATTCGAGAGCGACGCTTATCGCGATCTCCCTTATCAGGTGTCACGTCTTCAACTTGCGACTGCTCTTTGAGGCCCAAGTCACGGGCGATAATGTTTGCGTTGAGTAGGTCTGCTGCTGCACCAGAGAATTTCTGGTCGTAGATAATCTCTTCTGCTCGCGTGGTGATGTCAGAAAAGCCTTCCATTGCACGGAAGGTTCCCCACGTTTGCCGAGTGATATCCAGGAAGATGCACAGGCCTGATATTGTCATGGCCCTAATCTTTGGTAGTGATTCCTGCGTAACCACTCCCTGAAATGCGAAGGCCTTCACTTCATACAGAGGGTTGGCTTCTACCCACTCGAAGTATTCACAACATGCAGCCCACAGCGCCTCAGGAGATTCGAATTTCGGGTTTCGCCCATGACTACTGCGGGCCTCCCAGAATCGGTTGCCCTTTGGTGCTGCCATATCTGTTTCCTCGTTAATCATTATCAAGCCCACCCGCAGATGAGCTTTGTAATGGTTACGCCGTATTACCTGCAGCTTTGATTGCAGCGTTTACTGCGTTCAGTTTTGCAGCGAGAGTTGCCACATCGTTTTTCAGTGCAGTGATGGCCGCGTTGGTAGATGTCAGTGACGCAGCGGTAGTGTCTGTGGTTGCAGCAGTAGCTGCAGGAACAGCCGGTACAGTGTTACCACCTGATGTACCACCGGACGAATCAGTGAGTGCAGTAATTGCAGCCTGCTGAAGCACACCGCCACGTTCTGTTGAGGTCGGAACTTTGTTACCGGCCATTGCTGTAGTAGCAGTGGTTCCGATGGTTGGTGCGAATGTCGACGGCTTGCCAGTTACTGAACCCCACGCGATCGGAGTGCTTGTTGCGGTGTATTGAGCTTCGAAAGCTGATTTGCTCATGTACAGCAGTTCGCCGTACTGACTCTGGAATACGTAGCCAGTCACTACCGGCTTGAACGTAGACATGAAGAGCGCAGACAGATATTGGTCTGGGTATGGTCCGTCAAATTCGGCTAATGCTGAGCCATCCACAGCCTGTGTCAGGGTCTTAATCGGTAAGCCACGAACAAATGCGCCACTGGCATCTGAGTATGTAGGCCATGGTTGGGTGATCATCATTTAGCTCCTTTCTTGGGTTTCTTTTTGCCAGCCTTGTTCATGGCAATTGCGATAGCCTGGTCTTTGGGTTTTCCGGCTTTCATCTCGGTAGCGATGTTCTCGCCGATAACCTTCTTCGACTTACCTTTCTTCAGTGGCATGTCAGACTCCAGTAGTGAACAGGTCGAGGACTTCTTTGGCTTCACGAATCGCCTTTTCGGTTTTAGCTAGCGCAGTCGGCTCATTGGCTGTCTTGGCATATGCATCTTTGAACAGTTCAAAGTTCAGCTCATTACCGGCGATAAACTCAATGGCCTTTTCGGTAGCGGCTGAGTCATTCATCACCAGGCGGTAGACTTCGAGCTTCAGTTTCTGTGCATCTGTCATTTGGGTAATGTCTGCCATTGTTGGCTCCGTTGGTTGTTATCCCGTAGTGGGGATGAACGATAAAATCAGGATGATCGATGAGGCTGCCAGTGTAATGACAGATGCGAATGCAAACGCGTAATGCATGAACGTGATTAATCTGTCTTTTGCTGAGCGCTTTGGTAGTGGGTGGCTCAGAACGTCATCGCGTATGAGTGACATTCCGTAGAGCAGCGTTATTTCACGCTCTCGTTTTCTCATCCTTCGCCATATCCGATCATTTCAAACATTGTGACCTCACGTATTCCTGCAATCCGGTTAATTGCTTGGTGACTGTTTCGATTCGCTGTCTGA
>Ga0157371_10001990_pt1 | contig 20225 bp, 19 predicted proteins | sample C45metaG_FD_113462 | JGI IMG/M metagenome (GOLD analysis project Ga0157371, IMG submission 113462) | Corn rhizosphere microbial communities from Kellogg Biological Station, Michigan, USA - C4-5 metaG | ecosystem: Host-associated > Plants > Roots > Rhizosphere > Soil | place: USA: Michigan...
AGGAAGTCTTGTCTTGTTCGGGAAAGTCCGTCAGGTATTCGCCCCACTGCATGTGCGCATAATATTTAGTCATCGCTTCAAAATGACTTTTAGCCTCGACCTCCCAAACAAGCTTCGCTTCCGAATGCATAAGCGCACGCGCACCATTACCTTGAGCACTGGCTAGACAAAAGGTCTGACAGCCATCAGGTTCCTGCCAAAGTTCATGATTCATATTCGACGCTCTGTTTTTTAAGGTCGTTAGGGTGCCCGAAACTCTGATGGAACGGCCGTTATGGATCGGCTCTATAGAAGAGACTGAATCCGAACACCGACTTTTCAACAGAATCGGCCAGAAGCAGCCATTCAGTACGTTTACGAAAGTAGGTCTATTCAGTAGTTCCAACCTTGTTTGAATTGACCGCAGGCCAGCAGCGATTATTACCCCGTTCAAAATAATCTCACTAAGTGGCCAAGGAACATGAACGCCCGACAGCCTGAAGCTTCTTCATTTGAGTTTTGAGCTTGAGCGATTCTCTCTTTTAGCCGCACCGCACTGAGCTACTGAACAATCCAGACGCCCGCTCCATGATGACGCGCGGCACGGGAATCATCGGCTACAACGTGCAGAGTCATCAGCAGAGCCTTGGACTACAACCTGAAACGCTGGACTGCGGTCGCGCTATCTCGAAGACGGGGCCTTGCCCAATAATTGGGCCGAGAACCAGATCCGGTCGTGGGTCGTAAGAACTAGCTTTTGCAGGTTCGCTGCGCAGCGGCAAACGGGCGGCGGCGATCATGAATTTGATCCAGTCAGCGCGACTCAACAGGCATGATCCATATGCTTATTTGAAGGACGTCCTCACGCGCTTGCCGACGCAGCGGGCCAGTAATATTGCGCAGTTGCTGGCGCATAACTGGCAACCGATTTAGTTGCGAAAGACGGGGCGGCACCAACAACTGTCGCAGTATAAAAAATAGCCAGCGTAAAAAGGGTTGTGTAAATCTTTCTGGATCTATCTATCTTCATAGCCGTTCAATGTCGGGAGAAATAAATGGAGAAGAAGATGACAGCTGAATTATCTGGTTGATATAAGAAGATTCTTAAAATCAAAAGCGTCGAGCTAACAGGGTTTAGTGCGCATTCGTAAAAGCGTCCGTCGCTGTAAGATACTGTAACAACTTCAATTTGGCATGAAATGCAATTGCAAGTCCAATAGACCCTTTACAGGGAGACAGCCATGCTTACCACTCAACTGATTCTGTTGGTCGTTTTTGGAATCGTCGTCACCGCCTGGGGTGCCAGACTAGATATAAATAATCACAGGAAGGAAAAAGAAGCTCAGCGAGCACAGAACAACGATCAGCACTAATCCCGCGTCATAAGCAACTAATAAAAGATTGGCGCTAGTTGAGTTCCCCTCTTTTAGTCTCGGCTGTTGGTGCCAGCTCCTCCCGCAACCCAAATAATAATGCCATCGGCACACGATACACCCTTGTTGCTGACTACGCGCTGAAACGCACGCTTGAGGTTGGCGGGTGCAAGCACCCGCGCCATAAGCGTGTCCGGCTCCACGTTCGTCCACGTCACAGACGCCGTCGATGCTTGACCCTGTCAGAGTCTTCCTCGGATACCGTCCGGGACTCGAAGTAACAGTTTTCTTTTGGAAAATGATCTGCGATTCACATGCTTCCTTCAGATTCGCAGTCACCCGCGATACCCTTGCCTCTGGCTTCTTCCCCTTGCCGGGAGTGCAGAGAGTTTCACCACCAAGTCACCAGCGAGGCCACCACAGCCAAGCTGGTTGCGCTTGCGCGCAACGCGCCATGCCTGGCGCACAAGCAAAAAACGCCCGTTTTATCGGGCGCTAAATTAAACACCAATTCCAAGTGAGCCGAGTATAAAAGAACTGAATGTCGGGAACAGTTCGAATGATCAGATATCGGGCTGTTGCCCCTGTTCGGTAGTGTCTGCTGCGGAAGAACCGTTGTGTTTGGTCTGAGCGGCCAAGGCCTTTTGCGCGGCTTCAGCGTGGGCCTCCACCTGGCTGGCCTGAAACGCCTCCCAACGGGCGCGGGCCCGGTCAGAACCGTCTTCGGCAAAGGCAGCGACAGAGATAACGGACAATAGGCCGGCCAGGACAAGGGTGGACGGTTTCATAGAATAAAGTTCCTGAGGTAATAACGGAGGGTGCCGCTTGGGCTATATGAAATTTATGAATGGCACTTTTGGAAGTGTCGTTATTAATTGACCGCTAAGCGATAATCAGTTTTCGTTCGGGCAACTTCCTTGAACCAGATAGTCCAAAACATGCTCCCGCCCCTGATGGTCCAGGTAATCGAGACGTGCGGGAATCACTCCGCACTGGCCCGAGATATCAGTAACTGATATGACTTTTGCGATATCCATAGAAACATAGAAGCCAGTCTTGTCGTGAATCACCGGTGAGTTCTCGGTAGTATCGGCAAAAACTGAACCGCTAGCGAGCAAGGTAGCAAATCCAAGCATAAACGATTTCATTGAATTATCTCTCTATTGGTTTAGTTTCTTGCTAGCTGACAATTGCCTACAGCAACTAATCCGACACAAATAATCTACGAACAGAACAATGGCAAAGTTGTAGTGCAATCTCGCCCCACCTTAAGATTCATGAGGCGTAACTGCATGAGATGTGTAGGGCTAATGAGCCGGACACTCACAATTGGGATACCGCCTAGAAAAGTCTGATTCCCCATCGGGGTAAACGGGGGAACGACCTCCAGGGACAAGTTCAGCGCGAAAAAAGGGACGAGAAATGACCATGGTATTTCCATTAGCAAGTAATGCGGGATAGGGCGGTGATTGATTCAAATTCATCCTTCCACTTTCACCCGATATGCACGATGACATTTTTCGCATGTGCGCCATGCCCTATCGGCATGGCTTGAGTCCCCGTGCCCAACGAGATAGTGAAATCTACCCACACGGAAACATCGTGTTAATGCATACCAAAAAGGCATGCGACCTATCAAAAACAAGCAATGGTGCATATGTCAGCTGTAGATGACGATGTGTCACACCTAATTGGTGCTGCTTGGCACCACTCGGTGACCCGCATATTCCACTTCAGTCCGCTTGGAGCTTCACTGTGAAAAAAATCTTGCGAATCGCCACCGCTCTTAGCTTGGCGGCACTCTCCTGCGGTGCATTGGCCGCTACAACTAGCTGTGACAAATCGCATTCCATGAGCATTCAACTGCTCGGTTCTGGTGGCCCCATCTCTGACGACGCTCGTGCATCATCCGGGGAGATAGTCTGGATTGATGGAAAGTCGCGACTGCTCATTGACGCTGGCGGCGGTACGTACCTGCGCTTTGGTCAGGCGCATGCCCGATTGGAAGACCTGAACTTCATCGGCATTTCGCACTTCCACACGGACCATAGCGTCGACTTACCCGCTATCTTGAAAGGCGCGTATTTTATGGCCTCGGGCCACACAACCGCACTGGTCGGTCCGGATGGATCTGACTCATTTCCGAGCATGACGGAATTCTTCCATGACACGTTTGCTGCCAAGACGGGCTCGTTTGCCTACCTTGAGGGTCTGCATGATGGCAGTGATGGGCTGAATCTAAAGGTCAGCCCGATTATCAACGTGGATCGCCACGCCGAGAGAGCCTCCCTCGTCTATCAAGACGCCGAGGTTAAGGTTTATGCGTACGGCATTCCGCACGGTGATGTGCCGACCCTGGCGTTTCGCATCGAAGGCAAGTGCGGCACGATCGTGATCTCCGCGGATCAGAACGGCAGCCGTGCCGGGTTCATCGACTTTGCCAAGGGCGCTGACATTCTGGTTATGCCGGCTGCCATCGATGACGATGCCGACGACACTTCTAAATTCCTCCATGCAACACCCACGGTCGTTGGCAAGATTGCCGCAGCCGTCAATCCCAAAATGCTCATCCTCAATCACTTCATGGGTAAGTCTTTGAAGAATAAGGATAGCAACGTCGAAATCATCAAACGCTACTACCACGGCCCGGTTTACGCCGGTCGTGATCTGTCGCGCTTCGAAATGCCATGACTCAGGAGCATCCAATGAAACACACCCTCGCACTATCCATCGCCGTAGCTTCGCTCGCCTCGCTCGCCGTCATTAGCCAGCCGGCTCACGCCGGTGAAACCCCACCACCGGCCACTGCCAAGACCACCACGGGTGGCGGCAAGTGTGCCAGCGGTAAGTGCGGCACCGAGAAGATCTACGGGCAGGCCAAACTCAGTCAGGACCCACAGGGTCGCTTGGTCCGCACACGTGACGGTAAATGTGGACTGACCGCTGAGGGGTACGACATCGCCGAAACGACCCAGAAGAAGCTCTCCGAAGGGGTTTGTGGCCAATGATTATCCAAGGACGAGGGCTTGGGCTCCGACGTGAGTTTGCCTCGTCTCTCGCCAACGGCCCCATCCGGAATGACTTCGACTTTCTGGAAGTCGTACCCGACAACTGGATGGGGTTGGGTGGAGAGAGCATGGAACAACTCGACGCCATCGCGGATAAATATCCACTGGTGGCACATAGCTTGAGCCTGTCCATCGGCGACGCACAACCGCTGGATATGAATTACTTGAGCGCAGTGAAGACCTTCCTGGACAACTACGACATTGCGATTTACAGCGATCACGTCAGCATGTCACGCGATAGCTGCGGCTACCTTTACGAGCTGATTCCGGTACGTCGCACGCAGGCCAGCCTGCAGCTGATGGTCGATAAGATCAAGGCAGTGCAGGATTACCTGTCCCGGCGTATCGCGTTGGAGAACATCTCCTACTACTACGATGAGGAGGGGCAGATGGCCGAGAGCGAATTCATCGCTCGGCTGATCGACGCCTCAAGCTGCGGGCTGCTATTGGATGTCAACAATGCGTATGTGAACTCGCGCAATCACGGATTCGATCCGCACATGTTCATAGATGCATTACCAACGGATGCGGTGACTTACTTTCACGTTGCCGGCCATCTGGATAATGGCCCTCAAGAGCGGGTCCTGGATACCCATGGAACCGACGTTTCGGCCGCCGTGCTTAATCTGGGTGCCTATGCGGTTCATCGGTTCGGCGAGCAGCCCATTGTGCTGGAGCGCGACAACAATATACCCAGCCTTGACGAGCTGTGTGAGGAACTACGCGGCATCCATGAGGCCATGACCGGCTCGACCGGGAACCTGCAATGAACGTTCGCATCGCAGCAGATGTCGCCAGCGAAGCAGAGCGTCGGTGTCAGGCCGTTCGCCGCGGTGATCTCGGCCCGTATGGCGAGTTGGTCCGGGTGAACGCGCAAGAGCTAGTCACCACGATGTTCCCACGGTTTACCCAACATCGCGGTGCCGAGCGCCTGCGCCAGGATATCGACGCATTCTACAAATGCTTTGGCGCAACGCGGGCCGAATTCATTCACCTCGCGACCGAGTTTGTCCGCTTCATGCAACCGCGCCTACCGCCAGGTATCGGGCGGCCCCTTATCGAGTACGAATGGATGCTGTTTGACGTTGAGGTCGATAAAACCCCAGTCCCCCGCCCCGATGGACAGGAGGCGCGTCGCCCAACCCATGTTTACCTCAACCCCACTGTGCGATGGCTGGCCACTCCCTTTGATCTGCATGCGGACGACCAACATGCGGCGCAGGCGCTGCTAAACCACGATGCGCCTTATGCCTATGCCATCTTTCGCACATTCGACCATAGGGTCATGACGCAAAGGCTTTCAAATCACGACATCGCAGAACTGTCCTCCTTCACAGATGGCGAGCGGCTCATATCGCCAAAAGAGTCAGCACACTGGTTCGCGCACGCGCTTGCGCACGAACTCATTACTTCACACCACGAATAGTAAGGCATCACCATGGCTAAACTGATCGCACTTCTGAATCGCGGCCTCGAAAGGTCCAAAAAGTTGGATTTCGTAGCGCTCCTTTCCATCCGTTTGTATCTGCTGCCGACCCTTTACGAGGGCGCCCACGCCAAAGTTACCGGCTTCAGTGGCCTGGTCGAGTGGTTCGCCACTCCAGCAGCTCAAGGCGGTCTCGGCATGCCTTTGCCCACGCTGATGGCCACGCTTGCTACGGGAACCGAAGTAGCAGGACTCATCTGCATTGCCCTGGGTCTGTTCACCCGCATCGTCACCATTCCGTTGGCGATATTGATGACCGTCGCCGGTCTGTCCGTCCACTGGTCGCACGGCTGGGCCGCGATTGCCGACAAATCCACCGAAGCAAGTATGCGGCTCAGTGGTCTAATGACTTGGCTGCAACAATCCTTTCCGGGCCGCTTCAATTATGTTACGGAATTGGGTGACCCAATAATCCTCAACAACGGCATCGAATTCACGGTGACCTACGCCATCATGATTATGGTGCTGTTCTTCTATGGTGCAGGTCGCTATGTCAGCGCAGACCATTGGCTGGCCAAGGTCTTCCCGCGTTGGCCGAAGTGACCATATGGCTAGCGTGGCGGTTCCAATCTAGGACGCGCTATGTAGCCGCGCGGTCAATGTCGCCAGGTATATCCATCAACGACCGGCGACGGTAACAGTTAAACCCAAGCCGGGTTCTGAAGGTTCCGTTTGAATAGCTTTGGGCTGAGTTCGCTACTCAGCCCATTTTTTTTGCAGCGATAGACAGATAGGCTAATGGCAGCCGTTAAAGCAATGTGATCGCACCACCAGACCCCACGCGCTGCCATGGCAGGCCCAATACCAGAGCTTGGAGTTGCTCGGTATCCAACTGTATTTCAGAGCCATGCGAATGCTTGGCCAGTGGAACTTGCCTTGGTTCAACCGGCGAGCAGCCAGCCAGATGCCGAAACCGTCATGCACCAGAACTTTCATACGAGTGGCGCGACGGTTGGCGAATAGATAAGCACAGTGCGGCTTCGCCGCACCGAACACCGCGATCACCCTGGCTAACGCGGTTTCGGTGCCCGCTCGCATGTCCATCGAATCATCGCAGCAAATCTCGAAGAAAAGTCGCGCAGGCAGCACCACTTTCAGTTGGCCAGTTCACTTTGATGGTGCCGCGCGGGGGCTGGATCTCAACGCAGATATTCGACGATGTCGCTTGCGAATTTGCTCCGGCCAGCGGCATGGGTAACGGAATAAATGCAGGTTGCAGCGCAGTGCTTTTCTGCGCGTGCACTCGAATCCATTTGTGGACGAGGTTTGCGTTGAGGCTATGGCTGAATGCGATGCTGGCAATCGAAGCGCCGGGCTGGACACACTCTTGAATGACCTGGGCCTTGAAGGATTTGGAATAGAAACGGCGTGTTGGCTGCATGAAATACCCGCTTAAAAGGCTAGAACTGGTGCCCACTTAAATTTAAGTGCACACCATGTCTTGGCCTTGCGGGGCTGGGTAGATGACTTGGCCGGACGCATACAACACATCTAAAAAAAGGCGTTCTCATCCAGTTCACCAATCGGCAAAAAACTTACCGGCAGGACAAGGTAAGTCGGAGTCGCTGGCAATGCACACAAGGCAGTTGGAAGGGATAAACAACCGATCAAGCGGATAGCTTATGGTTATCGGGATAGAGAATCTTTTTCATGCAGATCCTTTGCCCGCCGTTTGCAGTTACTGCTCGAGCAAGGAGAGTAATTCGCGCTCGGCCGGCCCATCAGGTACGGCCGCGCGACGCACAATACTCAACGTTCGGCGAAGCGTGAGCTGCGCACAGGGTAGAGGGATGAGTACGTCATTGGCCAATTCATCGGTGATACTGATGGAGGGTAGCCAGGCAATGCCGCCGCCATGAATGGCTGCCTGCTTGATGGCCTCGGTGTTGCCAAATTCCATGATCGATCCTTGCTGCACACCAAGATCTTCGAGTACTGCCGCGACCAATTCGCGCGTTCCCGATCCGACCTCGCGCATCAGTAATGGCTCGTCATTGATATCCCGGGGTTTAATGGTTGTAGCATCGGCCAACCGGTGCCATGCAGCTACTACCGGCAACAAATCGTCCTGGCGAAAACTGGTCGCGGTCAAACCGTTTATATGCAAAGGACCTTCAATGAACCCCAACGAGTAGCGCATATCTGCAACGGCCTGAGAAACCTGTTCCGTGTTATTCACGAAAAGACTTACCTTTACACCTGGATTGTTATTGCGAAAACGTGCGAGAACGCGCGGCAATACATATGTACCGATGGTGCTGCTTGCCGCTATGGATAAGTGCCCAATCTTGGCGCATGCGAGCTCCTTCATCGCCAGGTCAGCTGTTCTGACAATATCAAAGAGTCGATCGGCATATTCGGCAAGAACTTCGCCGGCGTGCGTCAAACGCATACCACGTGGTTGTCGTTCAAACAGTGTCAGACCGAATCGCTCCTCCAGTTTGCGCAATTCGCGAGACAAAGCCGGTTGCGAGATGTGCAACGCCTTTGCGCAGGCGGTAATGCTGCCAGTTTTGCTAATCGTATGAAAGACTAAGAGGTGATGAAGGTTCATATATGGGAAAAAAGAATAGTTATGAGCGAATGCTAGCGGATACTCAGTCTATCCAATATCTGGACGATGCAGTCAGCGCTAAGTGACGGGGCAGCGCTGACTTGGCACCATGGCTAAGCAAGTTAAATAAGTGCATGATATTATCCTATTCGCTACTTCCTGGACATCAAATTGGTGCACGCCACAACAAACTGGGAAAAAGCTTTGACGCAATGGTCTCACTGGCTTGCACCATACGGTGTTTACGACATTACCTCTCGAGGACATAACGCAAGCCCAGCTTGTCTGTCCCGGATTTGGTGGCAGACCAGACCCCAGATTTTATCCACGGTACCAACTCCGATAGCTGTGGAGTTAAAGTAACAGCCACGCCAATCCACTATCTGCTGCGCGGATGCGTACAACTCGACATCAGGCGCGAGCGATTCCAGATCGGGATGCTGCTGCCTTAGCGTCTCCAGAACCTGTCCGTGGCTCTGACGGAACTACGCAAACTGTTCTGAACCTTGCGTATTGTAACGCTCAGCCATCATCTCCGATGAAGCATTGCCTTACAGGCTGGACGGATAAGTTATTGTTAAACCAGCACGTTATGGTGCTGTGTTTGTCCTGAATAATTCGGTCATGAGATCTGTAGCTGCTCCGTGCCCAAACAAATGAGCGGAATCTCGTTGTGATTGGTCAGCCACTTCAGTCAGACAGCCCCCAACAAAAAGCAAACGATGCTGGAGGCTGTACAATCTAATCGTGCAACTTTACCAATTGCGTGAGAGCGGCAGGCACTGCCTCTGGGGAACCCACCATACTGGCGTCGGTGAAGTATTTATCATTCACCACAAAACTGGGCACCGCCTGGATTTTATAGCGCTGGGTAAGTTTATCGCCTTGAGCCATCCGACTTTTAACTGCGAATGAGTTGATTTGTTGCTCGACAACTTTTCGTTCTATGCAGAGCCCAACAAAAAAGTCAGCAATCTCCTCAGCAGTCTCCAGCTTCCCGCCGCGATGCGCCAGTTCAAATAGCGCATGATTCGTGACGACTTGAATATCAAGGGCTTCACCAACATAAAAGGCTTTAGCATAACCTTCCCATTGCTTGCTGCCAAAAGTGACAGGGACACGAGTCAGGGCTACGTCGCTTCCAGCCCTGGCAGCCCATTGGGTTATGCTCGGATCGAGTTCCCGACAGTGAGGACAGGCATACGAAAAAAACTCGAGCACTTTTGGCGATTGGCTTACCGGCTCATCCGTCACTGTATAATTCTTTCCAGCCTGTAATGAAATAACCGGGGCCGCCATCCCCATTGGAATATAAAATATCGCGGGCATAACCAAAGCCAAGCAGAACTTACGCATCAAAGCATCTCACTCATTTTATGAATCGAAGTGTATTTGTGACCGTCACTGCGCCAGAACAAAGTCCGCCAACTGTTTCAGCTCGGCCGGCTGTAAACCTGGGAATGGCGGCATAGGTATCGCCCCCCAACGTCCAACGCCACCGTGACTGATGCGATCAATAACTTGTGAAATGGCTTGGGCATCGCCTTTGTAGTGCACTGCAACATCATGGTACGCGGGGCCAACAATCTTTCGATCAATCGCATGGCAGCCGAGACAGCCATTCTGCTCCAGAAGCGTCTTCGCATCGGCAACTTTAGGGTTATCCCCTATAGGCGCCACACGCTCGATGGTCTTGATTGCAGATTTACTCTCGACAGCAGGTTGACCTGAATAAGTAGCAGCCAGGTATTCACCCACCTGCCCTACTTCGCTCTCTGAAAGTGGGGCGCCATAGGATTCTTTCATTTTTCTGGCCAACCCTGTCCACTGTTTCTGGCTGAAGCCAGGAGGTTGATATTCAATATAATCGGCTGAATGACATATTCCACACTTCTGCTGAGCAATGGAGTAACCCGGCAAGTCCGAGGGGCGGAGGCTGATAGTCTCGACAGGCAAATCAATTGTTAATGGAGAAGCTACTGCGCAAATCGGAAAGGTACAAAATGCGAACAGCAACGCTTTGATGTGTCCAAATACACTTTTCATCATGGAGTCCTATACAACCGTGACCGGGGTGGTTTCAATATTGATCTTTACATAGATAGCCGGGTTCCACAAAGCTTTCACTGGCTGTTGTTCGCCCTGCCCGTTCGTGGCACGAACTTGCAAACCTACTTTGCCCTTTTCTCGAGGTATCCACTGCAGTGTCCATCCGCGAAATGAGTAATTGCCTAGGTTCTCGCCCATTACAGCCAACTGCCAATTTCTGCCGCCATCTTCAGACACTTCAACTGACTGGATGCCGTGCCCACCATCAAATGCAAAGCCTTTCAAGGTAATGGGCACGTTAAGCTTCACCTTGGCGCCAGGCTGCAAACTGGTAATAAAGGATCGTACTTTCAGCTTGCCAATCGGACGGGTTTTGTCTGGTACCGTTCCTGGCGGTACGCATTGGCAATCATTGTCAGGAACACGGTAGGCTTTTTCCATAAAGTAGCCTTCGAAGGTATGGTCGATGACCTCAATTTCACTTAAGTGCTTGACCCAATAAGTACCGAAGTAGCCAGGAACAATCAGTTTAATGGGGTAGCCATTAAGAAAAGGGATATCGGTGCCGTTCATGGCCCAGGCAATCATCGGCTCATCGCTTAGCGCCAGATCGATACCCAGGGCCTTGATGAACTCTGGTGTTGTCGGCAATACCGGGTGGTCCAGACCGCGAAAGGTAACTTGTTTAGCCCCCGCCTGCACCCCAGCCTGCTCAAGCACTGCTTTTAACGGGATGCCCGTCCACCGCGCGTTACCTACCGAGCCGTTACCCAGCTGCGCACCAAATACCCGCGGCGATCCATAACCTCGGCTGTTACCGGAACACTGGTTGACAGCCACTACCTCGACGGTCTTTCCCAACGCCTTGAGTTCAGCGAGGCTCAAGCTGAGCGGTTTGTCCACTAGGCCTTTGATCTGTAGTTGATAGTTGTCCGCATCAATCGAGGTAGGAAGATTAGCAAGGTGATAGCGAACAAAAAAAGCGTCATTGGGCGTCAGTAGCGACTCGTTGAACACTGAAAACGGTGTTTCCAGATGCGGTGGACGAGCCGTGACACGCATCAGCGGTCTTTTCTGCGGATAAGCCACCAACTCTCGGGTTCCATTGGCAAAGTCCTGAGCCTCAGTTTCTGCCGCTCGACTATGCAACGGTTTAAATGCAAGCCCCGCAGCTACCAGACTTGCCCCCTGAAGAAAGACACGGCGCTTAATAGTGTTTCTGTTATCAATAGACATAAATTCTGCACTCTCAACACGAATAAGGATTGAAGATAAAACTCTTTACTTTATTTTCCCAAGCGCTGCCACTGGCCCGCTCTACGCGTCCGTCGTTCGTCAGATAGTTAATACAATAGGCCAAGTTGGTCGCTGACCTCAGGCTCGCAAGCCTGAGGCAGCTATTGATGAATTGACTATTTAGCCAAAGAAGCGATGCATGGCGAGACGAAAAGATGTCCTCGATACGCACCAGCAATTGTCCTGGAAACCACGATCAACCACAGGACCGCCAACACCAACACCAAGCATCCGCCAAAAATATTGAAAAAGATGGAATGGAGAACAGCGCCTAACTTGAGAGTCGTGAGGGCATAGACGCCGATAGGAAAAGTGAACCCCCACCACCCCAGGTTAAAAGGAACACCCGTCTTAAAGTAACGGACCGTGATGAGGGTGGCCATTGCCATCCACCACAACCCCAGGCCCCAGAAAAGAATGCCGGAAATCAGACCAATGCCTTGAGCAACCTCGCCAATCCCTTGCAATCCCTGCATCGAAAAGATCGCGGGAGCGTCGCTGCCTATGACCAGCATGCCCAACGCACCCGTACCAATAGGCCCCAGGGATAACCAACTGGATGCAGCCATGCTTTCGTGCGGAAGTTTGTGCAACGCCATGCGCAACAGCAGGATGACCAGAATGCTCAGCGCGACAGGAACCGAATAGGCCCACAGTACATAGCTGGTAATCAACATAACGAATTGCGCGCCGGTATCGAGCAGGTGCGGAGCCAGCGCCCCACCACTTGCAGCCGCTACTTCCGCGGCTACTACTGGCAGCAACCAGACGGCCGTCATTTGATCGATGCTGTGCTGTTGACGGGTGAACATCATGTAAGGAATCAGCACACCGCAGGCAAGCGCCATGACGACATCGATCCACCACAGGGCTTCAGCCAGCGGTATGACACCTGTGCCCCAACGAGGAACGCCGAACACAAGAAGACCATTGATAATAGTTGCAAGCCCCATCGGAATAGTGCCGAAGAACATCGAGACCGTGGAGTGCCCGAAGATCTGCTTGGCCTCGTCAAAAAACATGATCCACCGAGCCATGTACAGGGCACTGAAGGTACAGAACAGAAGGATGTTGAACATCCAGAGCCCTTCGGCAATGGACCTCAAGCCAGGGATGGCTAGAGGAAACTGAGCCAGGGCCAAGGCAAGAATGCCGGTGCCCATGGTCGCTGCAAACCAGTTCGGCGTGAATTGGCGTATCGCATCGCGAGGTCGACTCAAATGGCTAAGGGGTTTGGCTCCCGCATTGATAGTTGCGAGATCTTTAAGCGACATGACAATCTTCCTGATGTATGTGTGACTGAGCGTGCGCTCATTTTTTTGGGTGAGTTGCTTATCGCAATTTCGCGGTTCGGCTAAGAACAGCCTCTTCGGACAACGCTCCACTTTTTGAAGAGGCTGTATCCAGTATCAGAATGTTGGTCAGTGCGACTTCATCCCCGCCACCTGCATGAACAGTCGGATCAGCATGGCAAACACACCCAGTGCCGCCACGCTGCCCACATAAATCACCAGCATCCAGCCCAACTTCTGTCGCAGTAGTGGCTTATGCTCGGCCGGTTCAACAATTGTCTTACTGCCCATTGGAGCAGCCCTCTGCTAGTGGTAACCGTCGTCGTGGGTGACCTTGCCGCGGAACACGTAGTAGCTCCAGAAGCTGTAACCCAGGATGAACGGGATAGTGAACAAGGTACCCAGCAGGAGAAAGCCCTGGCTTTGCGGTGGGGCAGCAGCCTCCCAAATTGAAATGGACGGCGGCACGATGTTCGGCCACAGACTGATGCCCAAACCGCTATAGCCGAGGAATACCAGCAACAGGGTCAGCAGGAACGGCGTGTAGTGTGCGTTCCGCGCCACCGCCTTGAGCAGGCACCAGGTTGTGATCACCACCAGGATTGGCACCGGCAGAAACCAGAACAGGTTCGAAAAGGTGAACCAACGTAAGGCAATCTCGGGATGGGTCAGTGGCGTCCAGATACTGACGATAGCAATTACCGCCAGCAGCACGAGAACCAGCGGCCGAGCCAGGTTATGCATCAGTTCCTGCAACTTGCCTTCGGTTTTCATGATCAGCCAGGTACAACCCAGCAAGGCATATGCGACGATCAGGGCCATGCCACAGAACAGGCTGAAGGGTGTCAACCAGTCCAGCTCACCACCAGCGAACTGCCGATCGACCACCGGTATACCATCGATGAACGCCCCCAGCGCCACGCCCTGGAAGAAGGTGGCGACCAGCGAACCACCGATAAAAGCTTTGTCCCAGATATGACGTTTATGTTCTTTGGCCTTGAAGCGGAACTCAAAGGCCACGCCCCGGAAAATGAGCCCGAACAGCATCAGAATCAGCGGCAGATATAACGCCGACAGCACCACCGAGTAAGCCAACGGAAAGGCACCGAGCAGCGCCGCACCACCCAGTACGAGCCAGGTCTCGTTACCATCCCAGATGGGGGCGACTGTGTTCATCATCACGTCACGATCGGTCTTGCCCGGAATGAACGGAAAGAGAATGCCAATCCCCAGGTCGAAGCCGTCCATGATCACGTACATCATGATGCCGAAAATGATGACCACGGCCCAAATCAATGGAAGATCAATACCCATAACTCAGTTCCCCTTCTTGTTCAGGCTAAGGCGGTGATCACCTTCACCGTTGTCGTCGATAGCGGAAAGTGGACGAGCCGGCGTACGTTGCTGACCAGGACCTGCGTGGCTGATTTCTGCGCCTTCGTTGGTCTTCGGGCCTTTACGCACCAGGCGCATCATGTAGCCGAAACCAGTCCCGAACAGCGCGAAATACACCACCACAAACAGCACCAGGGTAAGGCTCATTTGTGCCACGCTGTGGTTTGAGGAAGCATCGGCAGTACGCAGCAGGCCATACACCACCCACGGCTGACGACCGATTTCAGTGGTGAGCCAACCGGCGAGAATCGCGATCAAACCGGACGGCCCCATGAACATCGCCAAGTACAGGAAGGGGCGGCACTGGTAAAGCGTTCCGCGTTTGCGTAACCACAAGCTCCACAATCCGGTGAAGAGCATCAACATGCCGAGGCCAGCCATGACCCGGAACGACCAGAACACAATGGTCGAGTTTGGGCGATCTTCAGGGGCAAACGATTTCAGTGCGGGAACCTGCTTCTCCAGGCTATGGGTCAGTATCAGACTGCCCAGATACGGAATTTCGACGGTGTATCCAGTCTTCTCGGCTTTCATGTCCGGCCAGCCGAACAGAATCAGCGGCGTCGGTTCGTTACCACGGTTTTGCCAATGACCTTCAATCGCAGCGATTTTTGCCGGCTGATGTTCCAGCGTATTCAAGCCGTGCATATCACCGACCATGATCTGAATGGGCATGACGATCAACGCCATCCACATGGCCATCGACAGCATGGTGCGGATCGCCGGGTTATCACGGCCGCGCAACAGATGCCAGGCAGCCGATGAACCGACAAAGAAGGCGGTGGCGACGAACGCAGCGATCGACATGTGTGCGAGGCGGTAGGGAAACGACGGGTTGAAAATTACCGCCAGCCAATCCGTCGGAATCACCTGCCCGTTAACGACTTCGAAGCCATTAGGGGTTTGCATCCAGCTATTGGACGCCAAAATCCAGAAGGTCGATATCAGCGTTCCAAGAGACACCATTACGGTCGAGAAAAAATGCAGTCCGCGCCCGACGCGGCCCCACCCGAACAACATCACGCCCAGAAAGCCCGCCTCAAGAAAGAAGGCTGTAAGCACCTCATAGGTAAGCAGAGTCCCGGTGACGGGACCGGCGAAGTCCGAAAAACGACTCCAGTTGGTACCGAACTGATAGGCCATCACAATGCCGGACACCACGCCCATGCCGAAGTTGACCGCAAAAATCTTCGACCAGAAGTGGTATAGATCACGGTAGGTGTCGTTACGGGTCTTGAGCCACAACCCCTCAAGAACGGCCAGGTAACCAGCCAAACCGACGGTGATAGCCGGGAACAGAATATGGAACGACACCGTAAATGCGAACTGCATTCGCGCCAAGTCTAATGCCTGTAGGTTAAACATAACTGCCCTCTTGTATGCAGATAAAGCATGACTGCACCAGCACTTTTAAATAAGTGACTGCGCTCTACATTACCGATGTACTTTCTCTGCCGAGATGGCACGCAGAATCACGAAAGGTAAGCCGGCTCAAGTCTTTTAAATCAGCAAAAGATCATTAACCAAACTTCAACCACCAGAACTGAATACAACACGCAAATCATTGGAGCACGGTGAGTCTTGACTTAAAGACTCCGCCCCGTGAATGAGTGTTAAACCACGCGAGACTGACGCCCCATAAAACCCCCACGTTCGATTTTTCCAAGACCGATAGGAATGGAGCTCAGCAAAGCCATTAAGAACAGCTACGACCTGTACGATGCTCATACTTCTTATGCGTGATTACGCGTTATAGCAATCCTCCTGATGTGAAGGTGTGTAGTTTAAGTCATTTTCTTATCGGCTTTTTACCGTATTATCGGCAAGCGTTATCGATTTTACCGATAAGGCTTTTGACGCGGCATCTCTGTCGTGAACATGATGCTTAACGCAACATTTATCAGGGCGATGCTACAAGGTACAAACAGCTGTCGAGAATCATGACTCATGGGTGATTGAGACTCGATTAACTCAGCAGTATGGCGAACGGAGTGCGTATATAAAATCGAGGCTAAATCGCTGACAAGGGTAAACGCCCGAGACTATTACAAAGTTCGGGACATTTTTTCTTTCGAGCACGCCGGTATTAGGGCTCTTTAACGGAGGGAAGAGGTGCAGTTTCTCGGAAAAAACGACCAACCTATTTCATTAATTAAAGCCTGGCGCTACAGGTAAACGATCTCCATCATCAGGGTTGCGTTATAACTGCCAACCGCAGGTAACTCCTGTGCGCCGAGTACCGGCTTGACCGAAAGCTTGAGATTGAGCGCTGTCGCCTCGACCAAGAACGTCAGTGGCTCGCCAAAGTTGAAATCCACTTCGCGGACAGTGCCTGTCACGTCGCTCAGACGGGTTTTCAATCCCAGTTTGTCCAACGTGGTACGCAACGTAGAGGCGTCGTAGGCGCCGTTGCCGGCAGTGAAGCGCAATTGCACCTTACTGCCTTGCGTACATTGGAAACCCAGGGCAACGTCTGTCCACTCGTTAAGCCCCATTTTCAATGAGTTGAGACTCATGCTGGGAAGATCAACGCTTTGCGTCGCCCCAAAGTTGGCGGTACAGGGTGGCTTGATAAGGCTGCCGCTGATGTCGAGACGGGTGGTATCGGCGGCTATGGTCTTGGTGGAGCAAAGCATGACCGCAGACAATAACGTCCCCCACAGCATCACTCTGACGACCATTGACATATCACAAGTACTCGATACTGATCATCGTCGAAGCACTGAAATCACCCTCGGTGAGCGCACCAGTCGCAACGAGCTTTGCCTTCATGCTCAAATCTACGATGCCGCTTTGCTTGGTCAGCGTACGTTTCGCCCCCGTGATATCAACTTCCGAACTGTCGCTGTTCAGCGTCAGCGTGTACGCCAGATTGGCCTTGTCCGTTGCCGCCCGGGTGGTCGAGCCAGCCGTGGCGCTCGACGCCTTGACGCTGACACTCAAGGAAGAGTTCGCCGGACAAGACAGCGTAATGGGCACAGGGATCACTGGCGCGGAGGAGACTTGGTCATAACGCAGGCTGCCAAAATTGACGCTCAACGTCTTGCTACTGGTCACCGTGCAAGGCGGCCTGGTGAGAGTGCCAGATACATTAATGGTGACAGTATCGGTAATCGCGAGTGCAGACCGGCAGGTCAGCATCACGACAACTGCAGCGGTCAGCGACAAAGGCAATTTCATGATCGAGTTCCTTTAGAAGATCAGGGATAGACAATGTTCAGTGTGTACTGGCTGGAAAAATCCCCGACAGGGGAACTGCCAGCATTGAGTTTGGGACGGAATCCAAGTTGGATGAGGTTGCTACCCTTGTTCATTGCAAAATTGCGCGGTGTGTTAAAGACAACGGCGGAGGTGCTGTCGACCCATGTGGCGGCCATGGATAAACCGTCAAGGGTAGTTGCGGATACACCAGGGGAACCATTGACCGCGCTTTGAGTCGGTACGAGCGTGACATTGACCTGTGTGGCTGCGCTGCAGTTCAAGCTGATTTCAGCCACCTGCTGCGACGAGGCAAAATCGTTGCTCGTAAGCGCACCGAACCCAAGAGAAAGATGAGACGCCGAGCTCATGGAGCAGGCAGGTTGAACGACGTTATAGGTGACGATTACACTCCCAATAACGACTTTATTACCCGGAAAAGCTTTATCGGTTCCATATAAGGTCACAGCGGGAGCATAAAGTCCTGGCGTGGACTTAGTGGTCCCAGAAATTATGAAATCGTATGGAAAAGTCTCGCCGGCATTTAGGTATGCGTCACAATTGCCCGGACCAAAGCAATTAGTATCTGATGGAGCACTCTCATAAGGTACGGGATAACCGGTTACTGCTGCCACTACCGTTAAGTCTCGCCCCGTCGTATTACCCTTCCCTTCCTGTGTTTGGGTGTAGTATCCACCCCACGCAATGAATGAGTTGACTTTGCAAGTTCCTGCTAAGCGGGTTTGGAAATGGCTGAGTGGACTTACCTCTTTTAGATACAAGTACATTTTAGGGTTGCTGCAGGTTAAATTAAGTATCGGATCCGCAGACATAGCGTATTGACTGGCAACACTGCAAAAAACAATAAATAAACAGCGCTTGATTTTTATTATCCAGATAAATTTCCCCATTGTCAGATCACGCATTGGAGCACCTCATTCGTTATCGTCAGCCATTATTTTTTTGGAGGGGGTGCAAGTGACCTTAAACTGACCAATGCCCGTTGGCGGCAGGTTGTATTGTTTTAAGTCCAGGTTCTCGCTACACCAAAGTTTGTCGTTAACCTTGATGACCAGTCGGAACTTGTCTGGCACACCGGTCAGGAACACCCTGCCCTTGTCTGCAATCATCGCGTCGCTCAGCAAGTTGCCTTCAAGATCGAATACTTGGGCTTGTGCTGCAAACGGTGCGGGCGTGCCCTGCTGTGTGGTGACGCTGGCCAGAAGGCGACGACCGTTATGGGTCTGAAAATTAGCCAACACGAAAGCGCCGCGGTTAGGCGTGACTTCCTGGACCAGTCCAGGAATATCGACATCATCGGATAACGAGTCAGTGTTGAGCGACACTCGGTTATTACGATAAGGCTGGGCCGACGAAATAATCGTGTAGCCACTGCTGTTGGTCTTAACGCCGCTTCGGGTCAACACGCCGACATCAGCGGCACCGGGTGTGGCCACGATAATATTCGTCTCACCCAGCGGCTGAGAAAACATCACAGTATCCCGCGTGGCGACGACAGCCCCTTCTACGCCATAGTCCAATTGCCGATTGTTTTTATCGCTGTTGTACGAACCGTGCCAAATTCCATTGGCACTGTTGTAACGTGCGGCAACCGAACCTCCCACGACCCGTTCATCATCACTGACCTGCTGGTTGACGCCCAAGGTGTAGGACAGCGCATCGTCCGGGAACTTGGAGCCGCTGAAGGTGGCTGAGCGAGTGGCTCCGCCGTTGGAATCCTGGTTGCTGCTGAAACCAATACGGCTGCTGCTGCCAGGCTGTCCCAGAGGAATACTCACGCTCAAGGACAGGCTGCGGGTGTCGTCACCGCTGCTGCTGTTCTGCGCCAACCCCAGATTGTAAGAGGCATAGCCCACGCTGAAGCTGTAACCCAGCTGCAACGACGTGTTGCTCTTGGCCATATTCCAGTAATCCGTCTTGGTCAGGCTGGCGAACATGCCACCGTAACCGCCCAATTGCTGCGATACGCTGGCAGTGAAGCTGCTTTTCATATGGCCTTGCAGGTACGGCGAAAATGCCCGGCTGCTGTCCAGGGCCTCATCGACATAGGGGGTTAACGAACGATTACTGCGCGCATTGACCGCCTCATTGAAGCTGTAATAACCGCTCGTGGAATAGCGATAGCCAATCAGGCTGAAGTTGGTATCTGTCAGGTCTAACGTTTTGGAATAGCGAAAACGATAGGACTGACCCGAAAGCGTTTTAGCCTCAACCCCCATGTCATCGCTCACCGCGTGGGTCACGTCGACGGAAATCGCACCGACGCCGGCAAAATCGTAAGCAAAACCCAATAGCGATGACTTGTATTGATCACTGACTATGGCGCCGCCAAACAGCGTCGTGCCGTCGCTCAATCCGCGGCGCAACGTGCCCAGTACAAAGGCTGGTTTTTCCTGACTGATCGCCCCATCAGCCGGTCGATACTGCCCTGCCGTCAACGAGTAGCTTTGCTGGCCTTCACGCATCATGTAGGGCACCGAAGAAAACGACTGGGTGTAGACCTGACGCTCGCCA